>Ga0222716_10002924_pt1 | contig 13786 bp, 20 predicted proteins | sample C33_13DmetaG_FD_165044 | JGI IMG/M metagenome (GOLD analysis project Ga0222716, IMG submission 165044) | Estuarine water microbial communities from San Francisco Bay, California, United States - C33_13D | ecosystem: Environmental > Aquatic > Marine > Unclassified | place: USA: California... | reverse complement strand
GCATTTCCTGAAGTTCCTTGGAGAGCTAACCTTGCGGTAGGAATTCCACCGCCTTTAATCGGTCCAATAGCACCTGAAGAAACATTATTAAGATCTCTTATTGTCCAAGTATTATCTCTATAATTCCATATTAAAGCCTCATCACATTCACCTTCAATTGAAGCAAGTGTTGGATAACAAATCCAAATTTCATTTTCTCTATGATTTAATAAGGTAAATAATTTTTGTTCATGTATAGGATTTAAATTATCAAAGAAGTAAGTTCTTACTCTGCTATCGGATATTGATTGTATATCTCCTGGATTTCCAGCAAAAAGATAAATATCATTTTTACCTATAACAAAATGCTTACCATCATATTCAACTATTCCCCCTCTTGTTAACGTTCCATATTCATCAGTTACAGGACTGAAGGCTATAGGGTCAGTAGGATCATCTGTAAGCGACATTTGACTTATACTATTTGATGAATAGATATAAAGATTTCCTTGTAGACTCACCATGTCTCTTATTAAGCTTGCTTCTGAAATTACAAAATCGTTTGAAGTTGATATTACTCCATCGATGACTTCCCAAGAACTTGGTAAAGCTCCAGGAACGGCAATACTAGATGTTCTAACAAGTCCAGGTATTTTTCTATATATACCGTTTTCATCTTTTTCTGTAATATCACCTGCTACTAGCAAAGCACCAAAAGATGTTATAATACCACAAGAAATATCTATTCGATTTCTAGAAGTTACAGTTACTAGAATTTCATCACCTTCAGTCAGATTTCCGATATAAATTACTGTTTGATTACTACTAATATCATTATAAATTTGAAAATTAGTACTACCTATTGTTGAAGGTAAATTGTCAATCCCTTCAAAGTCTCCAGGGATAAATCCAATAGCATTGGGTGTTCCTGTTCCTGCAGGAGTACCTACTTGTACAGTTCTCGCAATTCCAGCAACAGTTACTTCTACGCTTGAACTGTCAAAATTTACAATACGACCAATGTTAAATGCATCTGAAACCCCTGTGCCTCCATGGGTTGCGATTACTGATCTTTCATTAATAAAACCACCATCCCATCCAGGCAATTCTGCTAATATTAAATCATTAAGTAATCCACTTCCTCCATTATCATTTATATAATGCGGTTTCTCAATTCCATTATTTATAATAAAAGAAAAACCTCCATTAAAAAGAGTACTGTGCCAACCTGTATCTGTAAAAGTAAAACCATTTAATAGTCCAAATTTTATCGTTGTTGAAGATAAAGTTAAAAATGTAGAATTATTAATTGTTATTGTTGATCCTACAATATTAGTTACTCTAGTTCCGCTAGGAATTCCAACACATTCAACATAATCTCCAATTACGATACCTGAAGGATCTGCTACAGTTATATCTGTTGATCCTGTTGCTGCAGTAGCAGTTGTTTCAATTGCATTAGAAACCATATTTATAGGTGGGGTTATATCTATTTGATTACCAAGGTGGTCTTGTGCATAAACTTTTTGACCTACCCTAATATCATCCCTCAAATAGTCTACTACCCAAATATAAAAACAACCATCAGGCTGTAAGGTAGGATGCTCCCATACTTCAACATGTCTTATTTTTCCAAATTTTTCATTAGCAGGAACGAGGTCTTCTGCTATATTATTAAGCAGTAGCTCGCCTTCCATTTTTCTAATTGCATTATCTTTAAATCTAACATTTTTAACATCTGTAAATATGTTAGATGAAAGAGAAATAGGCGGTGTATCAATTACCACACCGTTAGCCGAAACATCAGTTATATTGATTATATTATCTGCCATTTATTTCTCCTTTTGTTCTTTTCTAAGCACACTCTCTAATGCCAGTTGTTGGGTCGATAAAGCAAGCTTCAACCTTGTCTTCTTTTTGAGCCACTTCCTCAACTTCGCCAGATATCTTCTTTTCTTCTTCCACGGTTTCGTTAAAGATTCCGAATCTCTTTCCATCAATACGGAACGTAGTACACCCTTTCGCCCCACCTTTCCATGCGTTAACATATACTTGTTTGAATGAATCATAATCGACATCACCACTTACGTTACAGGTTTTTGAACATGCACTGTCAATATAGTGTTGAGCTAATAATAACACTTCAAGGTGATCATTAACACTAATACTATCTGCAGTACGACCTTCTACTCCATGCGAGTAAGCATAGTCTTTTACGGTTTCAACAACTGGACCATCAAATGTCTGTATTGTTCTATCATATTTATGACTAAAAACAGGTTCAATTCCTCCACTAACATTGTCACTAATAATACTAATAGTACCTGTAGGTGCTATAGATGTAAGATGGCTATTGCGTATTCCATGTTCTCTTATAAGACTTTGAACAGAAGCAGGCAATGACCTAATGTAATTACTTTTAAGGTATTCTCTTCTAAATAAAGGAAAAGCACCTTTCTCTTTTGCTAATTCAGCAGAAGCTTTATAGCAGTTATCTCTTAGACATGCAAAGATTTTCTCTGCCCATGTCATGAATTCTTTTGATGCATATGGATAACCAAGCATTTCACCAGCATTTGCCATACCAGTAACACCTAATCCCATACGTCTTTTATTTTTAGCTTCATCTTCTTGTGCTTTGAGTGGATAGATAGTTCTATCAACGACATTATCCATAGCCTGTACAACTGGCTTTATATCTTTCTTAAATTGGTTAAAGTTAAAAACATAACCTTTACTATCTTTCTCAAGATATTTAGTCAAGTTAAATGAGCCTAATAAACAAGCACCATAAGCTGGTAATGGTTGTTCACCACAAGGATTAGTTGCATAGATATCTTCGCAGTACCATAGGTTATTCATCTCTTTAATTCGATCAATAAAAAGAACTCCAGGTTCTGCCCAATCCCAAGTTGAAGACATTATTTCATCCCATACCAGTTGGGCTGAAAGAGTGCCACGATGCTCACCATTAAAGTAAAGGTCATAGTCAGACCCACTGTCCAGAGCTTCCATAAATGCATCTGTAATCCCGACTGATATATTAAACCCTGTGAGCTTATCATTATTACGTTTAGCTCGTACAAAGTCAAGTATATCAGGATGGTCAATCCTAAGAACACCCATTTGTGCTCCTCTCCTGTGACCAGAGCTAGCAATCGTTTGACACACCGCATCAAACACTTGCATAAAAGAAATAGGACCACTAGACTTTGAGTCAAGAGACTTAATATGATCGCCCCTAGGTCTGAGCTTACTGAAATCGTATCCAATACCTCCTCCCTTTCTCATAGTCTCTGCAGCTTCACTTGCTCTTTTCATAATACATTCCATGCTATCTTCAATATCACCTGATACAAAGCAATTATAAGCAGTAGTAATACGATCAGAACCTATGGCTGATTGTACTCGACCAGCAGGTAAGAATCTCATTTCTCCTAATATATCTTCTAGTACGAATCTATGTTCGTCTCCATCTGAAAGTGTTCTTGCTATCCTCTTTATTTTATCATTGAAGGTCTCTCCCTTCTGTCTGTATTTCATTTCATCTATTTCTTTAGCGATGGTCATAACTGGACCTTCGTAATCTCTATTTCTTAGCATATTCTTACCTCTATTGTTAATGACGGACTGCCCCTTAAAGGGCGTTTTTTATGCTAAGCTTGATATTCGCCAGTTCTAATCATTTCAGTAACTTCTATAGCTCGATTACCTACCTGTTTAGCCCAATTTGAATCCATCATTTCATTTGCAGCTGTATCATAATCATGAGCTTCTAATGCAGCCATAGCATTTTTAAACTTCATAGCAGTACCTATTCCTACATTAAAAACAAAGTTAACCATGGCTTCTTGTCTTATACTGTCTAGATCTCTCCACCAGCTCATATAATCATCTAATAAATCTTCTGTTCTAGTAATATCATTCTCTAATAAATAGTCTATTTCAGCTTCAGACAAGCCTACATCCTCTAGGTTTCTACCTACACCTATTGTCCATTTATCTGAAGTGCATTTATAAAGTGTATTCTTCACACCCTCATGTCGTCTTAATGTTTCGATTAATTTACTCATGTGTATGCCTGCCTTGCTCGTTTTATTTTCTTTTTAGCTGCTGGAGTGTTTGCAACATATTGTTTACCTTGTTTTGTACCTTTTCTCTTTGCCCTAGTGGTTGCAGCGTGTTCAGCTGCTGTGAGAGTTCCCACAGCTTTAGCTGGCATATACCTTTCGCCAGTAGCTTTCGGACCTTGTTTAGAATTTTTTCCACTTTTAGTTCTCCAATCTTGTTTAGTCCATGCTTTTAAACTTTTTTGTGCTTTTGTTAATACCATTACGCTGTGTATCCTCCTCCTCTTGCCTTATATTCTTTAGCTGCTAATTGCATTTTTCTTGCAGAATTTTGTCCAGCAGAACCTCCTTTATTTCCTGCAATCCATTTTTTAACTATTGCTTTTCTTAATGCAGGCTTATCATAATTGCCTGATGAGTTAATTGTTGATTTCTTTTTCTTCTTCAAAGGTACTTTCTTTTTTCCATTCATAATCATCAGCCTCCTTATGACAAATACAATTACATTCTTCTAGCTCACATTCATATAATGCACAAGTTTCACATCTCATTTGTTAACTACCTTTTTGACTATAGAGTATTCTAAATGGCTTATCAGTATTTTTCGCATATTCTCTGCTCTTTGTCTATCTGTAAAAGAATATTCTCTAATATCATCATGACTTATTCTAAGTGAAAAAACATAGAAAGCACCTTTCTTTACAATACTAGATGCACTTCCCTTTGCAACCCTTGAAGGGCTAATTAACGTACCAAATTCTGTTTCAATAATATTTGTCATTTAGTCAATCCCTTTTGTTTTTCATATGTACGAAGACCACCAAGACCAAGCATACCCATGAGTACAGTCATAAGCGAACCCATGTCAAATGTAGGAAGCTCTGGAATAACAACACCTAAATAGGCACAAAGAAACATTGTTACAGGTGCTAACACAAAGTGCCATGCTAAAGCAATACCACATGTCCAACCTATAAACGGTCTCCAACCAGCTACAAATATACTTTTATGTTTAGCTTCTTCTCGATTAATTGCTAATTGTCCTTTAGCTAACTCTTGAGCGTGTGTCTCAGCCATTGTAGCGACTTCATGAGCTAACTTATTTTTCATGTCTTTATCTTCTATAAACTTACCAAGAAGATTACTGACTGGTCCTATTAAAGCAGTAAGCATTATATGTGTTCCAGATGACAGTGATTAGAGCCTACAGGCACATTGACAGTTTTTACAGCACCCATTTCGCATGAACTTAATAACATTATAGACATACTTAATAAAGCCAATTTGTAATAGTTTTTCCTTAAACATTTCATACTCCTTTATTTATCCTCTTTTTTAATTTTACATTTAAATCTGCATCAAGACTATTTTTTATAAATATAGATATGGCGAGATGTGTATCACCAAAGAATAATAACCTATCTCTATAATACAATCTTCCTTTCCTATCTAGTTCTAACCTAAATCCGTTGTCCTCATATACACTCATTTGTTTAACCACATTGCTCCTAATATTGCTATAAAGCCAACAACAATACTTATGAGAATAAATATAGCAATAGCATCACCTATTTGTCGTCTTAGCTTTTGTTGTGCATAAACTTGTTTTTGTCTTTCTTTTCTTATTTTACCTTCCATAGCCAGTAACTCATCGTATGCTCCTGGACCATGTGTCATGTTTAGAAAAACCTTGAGTTCATATCTTTGTTCCTCAAATTTCTTTTTGGCTGCGTAAGCTTGCAAGGCAGTTGCTTCAACAGAGTCTTGACCAAATAACTTATCAAACACTCCTGGGTTCTTTGCTTGTTTTTCTGCATTGTCAACATCTGATACTGCTCCCATCCATCTTGATAGGTCTCCAGCCATTTGTTCTAAGTCTCTGCCTGCAGCAAAGCCTGCTTTGATAGCAGAGAAGGCTTTACCAGCTACTCCTACTGCCAGTGATACCGTTACTGGATCTACCATTTAATACACCTTTGTTTTGTTATTTACCTTTTTAGGTTCACATACAGCAGTATATTTCCTCGGTGTATCTTGCTGTATTATTACATTACTGTTTATTCTATTTGCAAAATAAAAACAATCATTTATGTTTTTAAAATAAGTTTGATCGATCTTTGCTGTCCCCAAATATGTTATGAGTGCAAAGACAAGTTCCATTATTTCATAACTATTGCTACGACTAAAGCAATTACACCAAATGTGCTTGCCATAGACATAGCCTCTAGTCTCCACATGCGTTTATCTAATGCACAGAGTTTTTCATCTACTTGTTTGTATCTCAAAGCACACTCTTTTTCATGTGCTTCGAGTTCTAATTGTACTTTAAGTTCAGGAGTCACTTCCAGCTTCTGTTTCATTCTCATTCTCTATAGATAGGGTTAAAGTTTTAATAAACGCTACTTTTGCTATCTCAACCTGATCTAGTTGAAATTTAACTTTATTAGACTTATCAGTTAAGTCTTTAATTTGAGCAACTAAATATTTTTGTTTATCATCAAAATCTTCTAGTTTATATTCTTTTTCATTTATAATTATTTTTTCTTCTGACATAATGTCCTCCTTTAGTTTTCTTCTTCAATTAAGCCTTCCTGTCTAATTATTTCATCTTCCATTTCTTGTAATAATATTGGTTGGATATTAGGTTGATCGAAAAAACTTTCTCTTACATCTTCTCTACCTTCCTCTCCTAAAGTTTCTTTAACTAGTTCAATAGCATCTTCTGAAGATAATTCTTCAGTATTAACTTCTGTATAATAAGATACTTTAAAATCATTAGAATAATTACTATCTGTTACATTCCAGTAGATACCTTCTATACTATTGTTATTATCTAATTTATACTTTTCAAAATTATAAATTATCATATTTTATTCTCCCTATTAAGTTATCCACCAAACTTCTGTGCTACCCATGTTTATACCAAATCGACTTGTCCAAAAGCTGATAGATGGAGTTGATCCTAATGTAACCGATGGGCTTCTTAAATAACCTCCAATAGGGTGTGAACCAGATGAAGATTCAAAGTATAGATAATTACCTAAAGTAGTTCCTAATGTATGATCTATGGTTGAGCCTGTATTGCTTGAAGAAGTACCTCCCGAATCTCTATTCCAAATACCTGATGAACCTGAACCTGAAGTAATCACATTTGAAAAAGAAAGACCGTTGTATGTGCTTTCTTTGTTAGCATTACTTAATGTGCTTAAATAAGTAGTTAAACCAGTTCCAACAGTGGTTGTTTGGAAATTATTAGCAGAACTTTCAAAGTCAATTACGCCTGATCCAAAATTAAAATCATCTACTTGCATATCTGCTCTAAAACTACTTGCAGTAATGTGTATTAAAAGCACACCTGTTGAGCCTCCTGTTAACCCATCAGAAGCCCCATATGATTTTTGAGTCCAAGTATTTACAGAACTGTCATTTCCTGTTATTGTATCAAGTAATGTAAAAGTTAATCCTGCACTGACTGGTGTTACATCTGCAGTATTAGTGCTTGGATATGATCTCCCAGCTCCCCAAATTATTCTAACAGCACCGACAGATCCATTTGCTCCAGCTCTAGAAGTATCATCTTCAGCACCGCCTCCGCCTCCTCCGTAGAGTCCGCCTAATCCAGCAGTTCTACCGCCTGTTGCATTACTATCTAAATTACCTGAGCCTGCATTTCCAGGGTTATTTACTGTACCACCTGTTCCATTTGTGCCAGTACCAAATACTCCAACACCACCTCCTCCGTTATTTTGAATGCCACCAAGAGATTGACCTCCGCCGCCACCGCCAGCTCCTCCAGCTCCAGCAAATCCATTTCCGCTATTGCCTACACCCCCAGCACCACCATTACCAGAATAACCGCCAGCACCGCCGCCGCCGCCTCCGCCATTATTAAGTAATGACCGACCCCCAGTTCCACCAGACCCTCCAGAACCAACAAGAACAGTACCGCCAGAAGTATTTACGTTTGACGAGTAACTGCCTCCGTTTCCTCCCCCAGCTCGAATCATATAGATACTATTTGAGTTCCTTCTTACAAAAGATTCGCCACCTGCAGATCCATTATTAGCACCAGCATTGCCTCCAGTACCTCCGTTTCCAACATTAACTGAAAAAGATTCGCCAGGACTAACTCCTGTTATACTTCCATAAGCAAGAGCTCCACCGCCGCCTCCAGCACCTGAATACTGACTAGTTCCTGGACTACCGCCAGCTCCTCCTCCACCTGCTACTGCGACTGCAGAAAAGGAGGTTATACCTGCAGGAACTGTAAAAGTTCCATTACTTGTAAATAGCTGTTGTCCTTGTGGTCCTGCGGGGGGTGCTGCAGTTACTCTTCTTTTTCCAAGTATTCTATATCCAAACATATTAATATCCTTTAAGTATCATTTTTTGCATTAGTAGTAAAAAATATTTTAGTACCAAAATAATAATATTCTGCACTTCCAATACCTGAACTACTTTTATAAGCTTGAAACATTATAAGATTAGTTCCATTTGTATTAGTGCTTCCAGAAGCAGAAAAAGTGCCAGAGGAAATAGCAGTTACTGTATTATTAATTATTGTTGTACTTGATATATTAGAAGCACCTGGAAAAGTAGGAACGGTTGAACCTGATTTCCAATTAGCTGCTCTTATATAAAAATTACTCACAGTCCAATTTGAACCTGATTTATTATAAAAATAATGTTCGGCAGTAAAAGAACCACGATTCCAAGATTTAGGCATTCCTACACTAAAATCTGCAAATTTAGTAGTATTTATAAGAGTACTGTTTATTTTAAATGCCTCTATTTGTGGATAAGAATTACCAGTAGTATTTATACGTTCTAATGTAAGACCATCCGAGTCGAAAGGTATCATACTTGAAGCAGGAATCCAAATAGTTTCTAATCCAGCTTCTTTTACTGGTGTTGTTGTTCCTGTACCTTTTACATAACTACTTATATCTGAGGCAGGTATTTGCTTAGTTGTTGTATCATCAATAATAACAAAGGCATCTGCATCATTTATTGTAATACTAGTTGTAGATTTGGCTGAGCCATCTAACATATTTAATTCAGCAGCTGTTGTATTAACCCTGTTACTACTTGTAAATGTACTACCTATATAAAAACTACCAACTCCATTACCTGCATCTTCAATCCACAATGGGTAGTTGCTTTCAGTTTTTACATATTGATCTTCATTTGCACCTACGTTTCTTCGAATAGAAAAAGCAGTATCATATGTTGGATTATAGCCACCACCAGTTTCCACTTGAAAAATATGATTATCTGCTTGATAATAGATATAGTAGGTGAAATCTGTTATTGGTGATGCACTATTTCTTATGTACATAGTACTACCATTAGAACTCCTTCCAATAAATGATTCATCATAATCACTTTGAAAAGAATGAAAACGTAGTTTTGCTTCACTAACAGGCAAAGATATAGATCCATCAGGATTCACAGAAAGGACTTCTAATAAATTACTAGTAACGTTTTGTTGATCAGTAGCACGAAAACTTAGTTTTGTTGGAACTAAATATTGACCATAATCATCAGTAGCTTCAGCCATAATCTCAAATGCTTTTGTGCTACCTATATTAGGAGATGCATAAGTTGTATCAGGTGCAGTAAATGTAATAGACCCAATCTCGTCATTGTCTAAAACAGAAGTACCGCTTCTTTGTAATTCTAATACACCACCAGTACTTGTTTTGGTAGTGACAGCACCAGTAACATCGCCTGTAAGATCTCCTGTTACGTTACCTGTAAGATCTCCTGTTACGTTACCTGTTACATCTCCTGTTAAATTACCTGTTACATCTCCAGTTAGATCACCAGCAAGTGTACCAACTACTGATGCACCAGTAGCTGTAGTAGAAAATTTAGCTACATTATTATGGTAAAGAGTTACTTCACCATCAGGTATAAACCTAGCCATAGATTCCGTACCAAATTTTTTAGTTATTGATACACCATATTGAGTATTGTCTGTTTGTATAAATATTGAATTAGCATTTTGTTCTCTAATAATACTAAATCCAGGTTCGTGATGTATTGTCAGATCACTACCAGTACCAAATACAGCTTTTATATTATCATCAAAACTTAAATCACCTGCTGTTTTAGTGTCAGCAACGTCACTACGAAGAAATGAAGAACTGTCAATACTATCAAGTGTAGCGGCATCAATAGAGCTAGCATCGGATAAATCAGTTGAGGCTATTGTGATTGTGTTGTTCGCAATATTTATTGTTTTATTAGTGAGTGTTTGTGTTCCTGTAAGTGTAACTATAGTGTTATCTATATTTAAAGTTGGAACAGGTCCTTCAAGTGATGTTCCGACTAATCCAGTTCCAGCAATTATTTTTGTAATTTTTATATCGGCAACACTACTAACGTTAACATCTGTAAATAAACTTCCATCAGCTGCATTATCTGTAGAACCTGTAAAACTATCAGGTATTGCTATTGTAGCATCACTGGATGTTTCAGGAGCTTCTGTAGCTAGATTAGTAGAAGAGGTACTTACAAATAAACCGCCTTCAGAAGTATCATCTGTAGAACCTACAAATACATTAGGTGTTGCTGGTGTTGTCATTAGATTAACCCTCTTCCATTAAAATTTATTTGAAGATTTCCACCAGATGCATTCCTCATAGCATCTTCATCATTCAATTCTTTTATTTCATTATTAAAGATTGATACATATTTTTGTGCTTGATCATCTTCTTGTGTAAATGAAAATATTTCTGCAAGAGCTCCCATAAGTAAGACTCTTTCATTTTGATCCCTAAGCCAATTAGGAATCTCATCACCAATAAATAAAGTTGAATTTGTATTTGAAAAAGTTATACTTACATTATCTTCTAATATTTGAGATGTGTCTACTACTACGCTATTTGTTCCTGCAGTTGTAACTTTAGGGGGTGCTCCTGTTGTTGGATTATTTACCACTCCTGTTCCTGATAACTCTTGACCGACAATTATCGATCCTGATGCTACAGGGTCAATATTTATAGTTGTGCTTCCATTAGTTACTCCATTTGTAGTTGCAGTAACATTAGCTGGAGTTAATGAGGCAGCTGCAGTAATTGCTTCTGTTTGAGTATCATATGCAGTTGCTCTATTAACTGAAGAAAAGATTATATCTGCATTATCTGCTAATGTTTGAGCAGTATCTAATTCTACTTCATCTTGAGTTATTATTCTAATTATTTTTGGAGGATTGCCTGTTGTTGCATTAGGTATGATTCCTACTCCAAGTAATTCTTGTCCTACAGAAAGAGTTCCTGATCTAGTATCATTAGTTATTGAAGTACTATTATTAACTGCTCCATTTATTTTTGCAGTAATATAATTCATACCAACATTATCTTTAGCAGTTGTAAAATAAAGATATCTTTGATTAGCCGCCAGTGGTAAAGAGGTTGGTGTCGCTAAAGAATTTAAATATTCTGCAGCATAGTTTAGGGCAGTTACTGCATACTTGGCATCTAACGCAGGTAATCTTCTATAATATAATAGCTCTATGCTATTAGCATTTCCTAATGTATTAAAACCTGGACTTAAATAAACTGTATTTCTCTGTCTAGCCCAATAATTCATATTAGAATATTTTTCAGCATTAACATCATTAAAAGTTCTTATATCTAATTTTTCATTAAATACTCTTATTGCTCCACTATTTTCATCTAATTCTTTTATTTGTATAAATTCAATAAGGTCTGCAGGTAATTTTATTTCAGTTCTGGTTAATCCAGATGTTGTTTTTATTGTTGCAGATTCTAAATCTGATTTACTGTATATCGCTACATTTTCTAATGGTGGAATTCTTAAAGTTCTATAAGCCTTATCTGCAGCATATTTTAAAGAATCTTGAATTATTGAATCACTCACAACTTCTTTATCTCTATTACACCAATTTCTAACTAACGTAACGAGTTCGGTATATGTTAATGCCATATCTTACTCCTAAGTGTTGATTACTAAATCACGATATTCCGTCATTAAAATACTTTTTAACTTCTTAAGGTTATTAGAATCACTCATAAAGTGTGGGTCATGAAGATCTAGTTTATGATCTTGAAATATTTTTATAGCAACAATATCTGGTATTGTAGCCATCTTTCTATATCCACCTTTACTTCTTCCAAAGTATTCTTGTCTATCTCTTTCGCTCTTAGCATGTTCTATATATTGATCTACATTTTGTTTTGCTTCCCATTCGGCTGTTTGTAGATCAAAACCAGCTTGTATGCCTTTCTTTTGATCTACAGTAGCACTTGAAAAGACAAAGTTATTTTCCTTTGCCATGTCCTCTATCTCCTTTACGGTCCAACACTTTCATCTGTTATATAGTTAAAATGTCCATTATTATTAAAGTAGCCAAGTCTAGCCTTAACTCCTGTACCAAGTACAACTGCTGGGATTGTTGGTACACCCCCAGAAGCTAATGGTGAAAAATGTGTCACCTTTCTTGTTGCACCTGTCTTTGTACCACTATTACCGCTGACCGAAGTCGCTGCTTGTGTAACTCTAAAGGTGCAACCAGTTGTTGGAACATGAGTAACGACTCCTAAAGCCGATACGTGTTCTATGTATTGCATTTTAATACCTTCTCCTATTTAGTTCTTACTATATTAGCACCACAACTGGCATAATTAGCATCATCTATTTTACCGCCATAAGCTTTGTATTGTACTTTCTTTTTCTTTTTCTTCATCATTGAATCCATGCCCATATTTTTTTTAGCTGGAATTTTTTCTTCACCCATTTTATCTTTTTTCTTTTTTTTATTAATTGGTGTTATTATAATTGGCATATCTATCTCCCTGTAAATATACGACCACCAGCACTATAGCCTTTAGCCATTTTAAGTTTACCACCACCATACATTTTTACAGTTGTATTTCTTTTACGATTATCTGTTTTAGTATTGCCCATAGCTGCTGATGGAGCAACTTTTTTCTTAACAACAGGTCCATCTCGTCTTGTTTTTCCCTGTTTATAATTCATATAATCTCTAAGACTTAAGCCTGATTTAGCTAACTGTTCTTTAGTAACTATTGGTCCTTTTTTAGGTTTTGCTTTTTTAACTATTCGAGGATCTACAGTAGCATTTGCTTTATTACCAATATAAGATTTAGATGCTTTTTGTTCAGATATAATTTTATCTTTCTTTTTAGCTTTATTTTCAGCATATTTTCTCATAGGGCTTTTTTTATTATTTGGTATTTTCTTTTTAGACGAACTAAATAAACTAGAAAAAAATTTCTTTGTTCCAGAAACTAAATCATCTCCAATTTTCTTTTTTGTTTTTGGCATATTATACTCCTATATAAAAAAAGGGAAGCCATGTTGACTTCCCCTTATAATAGTTAAGCTAAACCGTAAATAGCACCACAACCTCTTGGGTTACGTACTTCTAAAGTTTGCTCTTCAACCATCATTCCTTTGGTTGAATCTCCTTGCTGACCTACATCAACTTCTGCAAGAGGTCTTAATGAAGCCATTGCAAACCACTGTGGGTCGTAGATAAGTGCTGCAAAGTTTGCAACATCTACTGAACCAGCACCTGAGTGGGCAACACCATCATTTCCTACAAAATAATGAGCATTTTCAAGACCCATGATATAATTAGGTACAACCATAACATCACCAAAGTCTGACATATAGACATCTACTGATTGTCTTAGCTTTCCTTTCTCATCGATATTTCTTACAACTCCAGTATCACTTACCATTAA
>Ga0222716_10002918_pt1 | contig 13804 bp, 6 predicted proteins | sample C33_13DmetaG_FD_165044 | JGI IMG/M metagenome (GOLD analysis project Ga0222716, IMG submission 165044) | Estuarine water microbial communities from San Francisco Bay, California, United States - C33_13D | ecosystem: Environmental > Aquatic > Marine > Unclassified | place: USA: California... | reverse complement strand
GATTAAGTTGTTCAGTTGTTACAGGGGTTGGTGTTGTGTCAGAAGCTACGGGGTCTACAATCTTTGCGGCTTCTTCTTGCGCAATTTCAAAACCTCGTTCAGGAGCAATGCCTTCTATAGTTTTTAACTGGTTAACTATTTCTGCAGTTAGCGCACCGCCTGTCTTTGGTAGTTCCTCCGCTAATAAGGCACGGGCCTCTTCTTCTGCGGCGGTTACACGAACCTCTTCTTCTGCGGCGGTTACTGGTGGCGTAGCAGGTCCAGTTTTGCGGCTGTTTGTAAATGCGTCCACGAGGAATTGAATGGTGGCTCCTGCACCGCCACCGTATAGCGCAGATTCACCCGTACCACCAAACAGGTCACGCTCTGGGTTGTACCCTTGCTCCACAAGGTTTTGCACAATTTCAGATGTAGCTTCCTGTGCACCCTCTGCGCCACCTGTAACGGCTGCGCTTGTTACACGTTGACCTATGGTCTCTACGGTTTCTGGTCCAAGCTGTTCGATCAATTTGTTAATTAGCGGTACGTCAACAGAGCGCATGAACCGCCCAAGAGGGGCTACCTCTAATATACCAACAGGTGCGGCTTGACGCACAGCACGGGTACGCTCTTCTTCTGTAGCACCTGCAGCGCGGGCACGTTCACTAGCTTCACCTGCGGCGGCGCTTACACCTAACAGAGCACCTATACCTGTACCTGCAACAGTGGTGGGAATTGCAGCGGGGGCTAGGGCAGCGGTAGCGGCAATAGGTGCGGCAAACCCAGCGATAGAACCAAAGGTTTGACCAATTTTGTAAGATATATCGTCTTCGCCACCAGCTTTTGGCGACACTGAATCCGCAATACTTTGTATCCTGCTACGGGCTGCGAGTTCTTTTTCTTCGTCAAGCAGGGTGGCTAAACCTAATGCAGCCATCTCACCTGTACCTACGGCACCAGCTTGAAAACCACGGCGCAGATTACTCATTATACCCGTGTCTTCTGGCTCAGGCTCAGGTGCTGGAATAGCTGCAGCCGCTGCTCTACTCTCTTCTATTGCGGTTGCTTTACGTTGAAGCCTGTCAAACGAAGACACTTTTGTGCCTTCACCACGTTTTATCTTGGCGACTAACTCTTCTTGAGAAGCGTCCTTAGTACCTTCTATTTCAAAAACAGAACCATCTTCAAACGTAAGTGTATGTATACCCATTTATTTTACCCTTCTGGGGTGTAGTCACTACTTACAACCTCACCTAACGGGGTGCCACCCTGTTCTCCAAGATCAAAACCCTTAACAATGTCTTTTAACTCTTCGTAACGATTTAGTATATCTTGAAGCACAGTCTCTCCATTGCTGTCCTTTACTAGGTTTGCGAAACCGTTAACTAGCAGCAGCGCTTCTGCATTTATATACTCTGAATTATTATAGTCCGCCCGTTTAGCAGTTATCTCCTTATTTATTTGCTCCATAGTATCTTTATCTGCGCCTATTTTACTATTGTTTAGCATCTCTATTTCGGCGAGTATATTTGCTTGGACAGTAGGTATAGCATTAGCTTGAAGTTCTACGAGCGCTGCTTGGATGGTAGCATATTCTTTTCTTTGGCGGTCTTGGACCGCTAGTTCTGCATCTACTGTTTCTTTTTCAGATGCACGTTTTTCTTTTGCTTCTTTAAGTGTTTGAGCGGCTGCACTTGTTTCCGCATTTAATGCAGCGGCATCCGCTAATTTAGCAGATATTGCATTCTTTGTTCCTGCATCCGTTTCTTTCCATGCTTGTTCCGCTGCGGCTATTCCAGCTTCTAACTCTGCTTTAGAACGTTGCTGTGCTAAAGTTTGCGCGTTACGGTTGTTTTTTCCTAATTCTTGATAGACTGTCATGCCTAAATTTAACGCTGCGCCGCCAAGAGTAGCGTCCACATTCATACCCGAAACTTCAAGCTCAAACCGTTTAGCCATACGTGCCATCGCATCAGCATTTTGTTTTGCTTTTGTTGCTTGGCTTGCATCAACAGCGCCTTTGGCAAGGCCACCCAGCGTTGTAGTACCTGCACCGCCCGTAAGAAACTTAGAAAGGCGATCCCTTTGTTGTGATTCTGGGCTGAACAGTTCAGCCTCTTTAGCACGAGATTCTTCTAACATCTCTGCAAAACGTGCAGCCTTATCGGAACGCCCAAGGATATCGTCAGCCGCTGAAGCCGAACTCTGTAACACGCTAGCTAGATCACTAACACCGCCTCCACCAGCGGAAGGTGCACCACTTGTGCGCTTAAACTTTTCCAGTGCAGCGGGTATGCCAGTAGTGTTTTCAGGCGCTCCTTTTTCAGGGGATTGAGTTACGCTTGCTTGTGCAGGGGCGGCTGCATTTGGACTTGGAGGCACAAGAGGTTGATCCGTACTAAGAGCTACGCTGGGTAGTTCTGGTTGGGTAAACGCATCCGCAGGCATGTCAAACTGACCGTTACCGTTAGCTAACGCGTTTTCAACGTCAAAACCCGCGCCCCTCGCTTTAGGATCAGGTAGCATATCTGCTTGTGCTTGAGCCGCCGCTAAGTCTAACACGGCTTGCTCTTCTTGTTTTTGTGTTTCTTTACCTGCTAAATACTCTTTTCGGGGCGCTTGCATTTTAGTAGCGAAGTTTTTTACACCTTCAACAGCCCGAGAAAATCCTGTTGGCGGAGCTAGGTTTTGTTTGATCCGGTTTACAATTTCCGCGTCAGATATATTACGCAAAGAACCACCAAGTTGTGCGCGATACGCATCAATCTGGGCCTTAGTAACACTTTGATCTTGTGGAGATCCTCCACCCGCAAAGGCCACAATACCACCGCCAGCCATTCGGATTGGACCGCCTTGTTGTGCAGCCTGCATCATACGAGCATTTGCAACGCCTTGAGCTTGAGGAGGCATTCTACGTGGTGAAGCAGGTGACATACCTGCAAGGCCGGGAAGACCAGCAATACCTGCGGGTTTGCGAGGTTGTGCCTTTGCTAGTTGCTGCATATTTTTCTGCTGCATCTTTTGTTTTTGGTCTAACACGCCTTTTGTACGGCCCGCCAAATCACCAAGCGTGCTGCTCATCTCTTGTTTTGTTAGCTGTAAGGCTTCTTGTTCGCGCTGCTGCGCTATGGTGTTAGGATTCTGTTGCGCTTTCAACTGCATGTCTGCAGCTACGGCTTTCTTTTCAGACGTAAGTTTTTGCAACGCCAACAAATCTAGGAGTTCCTTATTAGCTCCATAACGTTGTTGCAACTTCTGAGGGTCGCCTCTGTAGGCATCCATGCGTTGTTCTATTTGTGCGTCTAAACCGCCGTCACCTAGAGCCATTATGTTTTAGCCTCATCTTTTTTGCCGTACAGTATATCGTACAAGTCTGTTAGACCACCTGCTCCAGCTAATGTCTCAGATAGGAAGCTAGGTTTAGAGTAAGAATAATTTTGCGCGGATATTGGCAGGCCACTTAACAAAGACTGCATATACTGCACTTGTTTATATGGAAAATCGCGCTCTTCTTCAAACTGCAGCCTGTCTGCGGTAATACCCTCAGATTCTATACCACGTTGCGCAGCACCCGCCTCGGCCTGACGAGCTAGAGCATTTAATCCATATGTATTCGCCGCATCCTGTGCCGTTTGTTGCCGCCCTTGCTCAACATTAAACTGGTTCATAGCCTGTGTATAAGCGTCTGAGTAACCTTGGCCCGTTATAGCAGATAAGTTTTGAGCTAGATTGCGGTTGGCTTCTGCATCGAACAGAGCTTGAGCAGAACCACCATAAGCCCCTGCAAACTTATTAGCGTTTTGTGCGGCGGTAATACCCGCTTGGCGACGAGCCTCGTCTAACTGTGGCTGTAAACCTGCCATAAGGTACGGATTCATATACTGTTGCGCTGTATCAGCCGTAAACGTCTGCGGTGTAAATGCGCCCATCTGGCCAGTAGGAACTGTTAAACCGCCGATACCGCCAAACGCTACATCCTGTAATTCAGAAGTGCCTGCTGTAAGTGGTCCTGTATAGGCTTGGTAGTCTTGGCTACCTAACGCTTGGCCTTTACCCAGCATATCGGTGACATAATCACCTGCCCAACTAGAAAGAGATGACTCACCGCCAGTTGCGGTGCCTGCGGGTGCTGATGTATCTTCTGCCATAACCTACCTCACGCTGGTATAAATTTTTTAGGGTCTATCTCTTTACCCTGTTTCGTGTTGCCAGTGCGAGCTTTACGCACACGACGCATCATATCTTCAAGCACCTTAGCGCCTGCATCAGAGTTACCGTTGCCTAGATGACTTACTACGTCTGCAGGAATAACAAATTCACCATCACTAAGTCGCGCTTCCTGTACCCCGTCAATGTTTGCAGGTACTTTATCAGCCATGCCATCAGTGGCTCCGTCTAAATATTTGCCTTTTTTGAGTGCGGCTATCCCGCCTGCAGCCATTTCTTGTACGGGTTCAGGGACAGCTACTGCTCTTTTGCGCTGCTGCTGCGCAGGGTTTGCTAGGTTCAAAGCGGCTAGCCCTTCAGCTTCTTGTTCTGCTTCCGCACGCAGTGCTGCGTTATCTTCCCCACGAGGAGCGTAGCGCATGCCTGAAAAATACCGTTGACCCCCACTGCCGGGACGGCGATTGGGATCATATGTCTGCGGCACAGCTTGTTGAATGGCTTCATATTCAGGGATCTTACCTTGGTATCCCATACGTTCAGTGCTGCCTTGACCTAAACCACTAAAAGCTAAAAGAGCGCCGCCTCCAAGCGCGCCTGCTAACCTCGTAGCAGGATCTGTTTTTTCATCAAGAAAATCAATGTCAGGAACATCAACCCCAGCTTTACCCATAAGGTCTGTAAACCAACTCATTTTAACTCTCCAAGCATCTTTAGTAGCATATCATTTTCATCCTCGACCTGTCCACCCTGCGCAAAACTACCAAAACCGCTCATTGGGTTTAACGCTTGTTGAGCAACATTGGCTTGATTACCTCCAAACGGAGACACATACCGACTAGCTTGCGCACTATCTCGAAAGATAGATTTAAAGTCATACGGCGTTATATTACCTACTGGATCAGGCGTGGTGACAGTAACACGTTGCCCACCAATATCTTCAGCTTGTCCTAGTAGTTGCATGAGATTATTCACGTTCTGCTGTTCGGTTTGAGCGTCTATTTTTGTGTTAAGTTGGGTATTGAGCTGAGTGATTAAGTCTTGTGTTGTCTGCGTGTCTTGCTGCTGCTGTTGGTATAAGCCTGTTGCAGGGGTAAACATAGACGTATCTGCAAGGGTGACATCTTCCTCGCCCTGTAATGCTGTTTCTAACAGGGTTTGGTCATTTATGTCAACGATACCATCTCCGGTGACATCATACTGCGTAATTAACTCTTGGCTGACATTTTCTTGCGCTATGAGATCAATTACAAAGTCTATATCTGTTTGAGTGACATCTCGTGCGGGCTTGCCCACATATTTTGCGATTGTGTCTAACTCATTACCAAGACTAGCTTCTACGTCACTTATAGCAGTCGTAAAACTTTCCGTTAATTCGTCTTTAGTAGTACCAAGTTCCGCGAGTATATTTGTTTCTGTAGTGCCCAGCGCGGTGGATAATTCCGCAAGTGCGGCATCAACATCACCATCATTTTTGTTTATTAGTTCAGTTAGGCTAGTTTCAACGTCACTAATCTTTTCAGTCAGACCTGCTTCGCTTGTAACGATTGCATCTGTTAACGCGCTGTAGTCCAAACCCATCTGGTCAAGAATATTCTGCTCAGTGGTGCCTAGCTGTGTAGCTAAATCTCCAATTGCAGACTTGATTGCTTCATCACGTTCCTGCCCTGCAATTTCGTAGCCTGCAATGATACCAAACAGACCTGTAGGGTCTCTGCTTTCGTCTTCTTCAGTAAGCGGGTTGTCTGTTGCGGCAGGCTCACCTAGTAGCCCTGCAATATCACCTACATCACCTGCAACCACACTGATGTCTTCACTAATCTCACCTGTAGTCTCGTTAAACAGGTTAGTGAGGTCAGTAACCGCAACACCAAAGTCGGCGGCTAGTGTGGCAATGGCTTCGGCATTAGTCATACCTTGGCTCATAAGGTCATCTAGCTGTGCATAAATACCTGTAGCTTCGACTGTTATATTGCCGTCTTCGTCGTATTCTGCAGGGGTTCCGACATTACCTGCTAGTGTGGATAAGTCTGTACCTAAACTATCAACCGCACTGTCGATATAACCATAAATACCTGTAGCTTCAGCATCATCCGTTGCAGGATTACCCAAAATGTCTAGTATCTCGTTGGTGTTGTTATCAATCGCTGCGTAGATGCCCGTCGCATCGGTATCCTCAGTAGCAGGGGCACCAACGATACCGTTTACAACGTTCTCTACGTCTTCGGCACTGATGTTTTCAAGCTCACCGATAGCCTCGGTAACAATGCTCGTTACATCTTCAGTGCTGATATTGTTCAGATCACCGATTGTTGCGTACAACCCAGTAGCTTCTGCATCGTCAGTAGCAGGCGCACCAACAATTTCGTCAACAATCGTACCAACGTCTTCAGCGCTAATATTCTCAAGTTCACCGATAGCTTCGGTAACAATATTCTCAACGTCGTCTGTGCTTAGATCGTTAAGGTTATCAACGGTTTCGCCTATATCAGCTATGGTCGCGTAGATACCTGTAGCGGCGACTTCGTTGCCACCTGCGTCTACTGTGGCAGGGCTACCAACTACGGAGCCGATAGTAGCCTCAACCTCTTCGTTTGTTAGACCAGCTTCTTTTAGTTCTTGGATAGCTGTGTCGATGTAGCCATATAGACCTGTTGCTTCTGCGTCACCGCTTGCTACGGCACCGACTGCTTCGGTCAGATTATCTACTGTCTGGTCTATTGCGGCAACTTCTAAGCCGAGGTCACCAAGAGCGTCAATCATATCCTTCTTAACAATGTTTAAGGCTCCTTGCATCTCATCGGATACACCGACTTCGCCTGTAAAATTGTCCAGAATATTGATAATAGAGTTATACCGTGCAGTAGGTAGGTATTCTTCTGCCTTACCTGCTAGCCCGGACTCCATGTACTGACCGACAAGTTCTTGAATGTCATTGTCTGTTGGGCGTGCTAATCCGAGTGCTTCGTACGCAGCTTTTACCTCGTCTGCGTCTACAAAACGTGGGTCTACATACTCACCGACAGCTTCTTCTTGCTGCGTTTCACGTATTTGGCCTGTGAACCGTTGGACCTCTGCATCTGTAGGTGTATACCCTAAAGTTTCTAAAAACCCGCGTGCCTCTTCTGCATCGGTGTATAGCGGGTCAACAAACTCGGCAACGGCGGCTTGCTGTTCTTCTTCGCTAGTCGCATCGACAAACTGTAAAACTTGATCCCGCGTAGGCGTGAACCCTAGTCCTGTAAAGAACTCTTTGGCTTCTTCGTATGTAGTAGCTTGCGGGTCGTATTCTTCACGTATCGCGGTAATAGCGGTGGCTTCGTCTTTCTGACCTACATATGCCTCCGCCTGTTCATCAGTTAATGTAATGCCTTCTGCTTCTGCTGCGGCTTTGACCTCACCAATATCAAGATACATACTGTCAAAGGCTTCTGCGGCTTCTTCTGCAGCGGCTTCTTCGTCTTTTTGACCTTCATAATCGTCAATTTGTTCGTCGGTAAGTGTAACACCTGCGGCAGCGGCAGCGGCTTTGACCTCATCACGATCAAAGTAGTATGGATCAATAAATGTCTCTAGTGACTTATCTAACTCTTTCTGTGACTTGTTACCCCCAAACTGTTCATACGCCTGCGCTGATAACTCCTCTGTAGGGTTAAACGCAGGATTAATAGTTTTTAGCGTGTTTGAAATTTCAGTTTTGGTTACAAAATCGTTGTTGTAAACGACATTACCTATTTCAGCTATGGTCTCAGGATCACTTATACCATTAGTTGATAAAACACTAACTAAAGACGCCGCGTTTGTTATAGGAGTATCGAGTTTGTCAAGACCCTCTAAAGAATAAATAGAATTTAACATTACATCTTTAGTAATAGCCGCGTTTAAAACGTTGGTTGGGTCAGATTCTGCGGCGTGTAATTCAGGACTAATGACACTCAAGGCTCCTGCTAAAGCAGTGGCGGCGGCAGAATTACTGTTTGTAGATGTTTTCCCCCCTGAAGGAGGTACAGTGCCGTTATCTGCGCTATCTTTACGTATATCTGTTACTAAAGAGTTTAATAGAGCAACGCCACTACCCGTACTTCCCTCCGCCAAAGCTCCAATCGCTGCACCAGCAAGATTATCTCCAAGTTCAACATTTAAAGCATCAATAGATGTAAGGCCCATATTGTTTAAAAACTCTTGCCCCACTTCTCCCGCTACTTCAGCAGCAGATGCCGCTGTTGCGTTAGTGCCAGCATTTATAGCTTTAGATCCAAACACAGACATAGGTTTGACTATTATTTTTGCCATCGTTGCGTCAGCAACACCGTCTGCTACACCTGCGTAAAGTGCGTAGGCTTTTGCATCTTGCAGTAGAAGCGCATTTGCTTTCTGTCTATCTCCTCCTGCACGGTTGTTTAACGTGTCTTGGTATTCTGCTCCAGCTATATACTCAGGATTTTCAAGTTCTTTTAAAACTGCTTCTTCTATAGCAATAGCAGACATGCCGACTGCTTCAGCAACATCTATAGCACCGCCTAACGCAAGTCCTTTGGTTCCAAAAAAAGCAAGTCCCACATTCAAAGCTATATCACCTAAACCTTCTGCTGCGTGCAATCCGTAACCATAAATTGTAGGGTTTTTTCCTAGCGTAAAGTTTTCAACAGAAAAATCTCCTTCAAACCCAACGGGAACCATAACACCGTAAACATCTTTAAATACAACTGTAGGTAACGTAACATCGCCGCCATACTGAGAACCTTCTAAAAATTGTTTCCCCCTTGGCCCCATTTGGTCTAATAATATTTCTTGTTGCTCCTGCGTAAAAGTAACAAAATCACCAACCATGTCTGATCCGTATGTACTGGGGTCCATTTCTATGACGTCTTCGTCAGTTAAACCTAACCCTTGCAGCCAATAATTATTTCCCTCCTGCGAGTCATTGTTATAAGCATCTACAAACTTATCTGCTATATATCCTCCAGCTTCGGCTGTACCTGCAATAGTGTCTCCAATTGCGGAATACATTTTTAACATGCTATTATACGCAAACGTATCGTTGCCAAACATAACTTTAAACCCATCCGCCAAATCTTCTGCAAAAGTTTTGCCTTCTTCTACATTATCTACAATTTGATTGATTTTTTCCGCATCTTGAGGAGATAGAGACACTATGTCATCTATAGAAGAATTTAGTTTTTTTATGTTGCCAAGATTTAAACTTGCCACCATATCTTTAGCTTTTTGAGAGGTAAAATCTTTAAACAACTCATCAAGAGTTTCTACTTCAGTATACAAACTTGGTATTTCTTCTAACTCTCCTGCTGCGTTTAATTTTGATATCGTTGAGCGAAAAACTTTAGGGTCTTTAGTTGCTATATAATCTGCGTATCCAGAGTCTTCACTTTTTAAATCGGCTAAAGTAGCTCCAAGTTCTTGCACAGTGTATTGTGCTATAATAGCATCGCCATCTGCTTGATTGCTTAGGTAGTGAGTAGCGGCGTTTTCATCGGCTCCTAGCTGCAGCACACGTTTATATTCTTCAGGGTCAAATGTGGGTCTTATCGCAGTCGCTACCGCCATATCCGCAGCGGAAATTATAGGTTTAAACCCATCTCCTAAATCATCTATGTCGGACAAAACAAAATTTGTAGCTTTGTCATACTCACTTTTTGCTTCGGTGTAGGTGGTTTGTGTAGATTCGTACGCAGTTTTAGCAGCGTCATATATCGGTTTATATGTGGCTATATCAGCTTGGTACTGCGCCGCCTGATCTTTGTTTTCAGCAATATAAGTATTCAGGTTGTTCTGCGCTGTTATTGCTGCATTGTATGTAGTTTCATCATTGGTATCATTATAAATACCTTTTAGCCTGTTATATTCGTCCAGCAGGCGTTTTTCTTCATTGGCTATAAAATTATTACCCGTTACTGCACGGTTATAATTGTCGATAGCGGCTTCGTAATCTTCTGACGCCTTAACATACGCACCGCCAGCCTCATTCATCGTTTCAGCTTTTTCTTCTAACTCGGGCGTATTGTTAAATAGGTCATCAAGTTTGCGGTTTATGTTCAAACCTTCTGGAGAATTTACCCAGTCTTTCATTTCTTTTTCAGCATTTACTCGGAACGATTCAAAGAATGCATCTGTAGGATCTCCACCCTCAAAAGCCGACTGCATACTACGGCCTAACGCGTCAGTGATAAGTGTGGCTTGGCGTTCGTTGAGGCCCATAGAGGTTTGAAGTTTTTCCGCTACAGGTATAACTGCTTGCCCGTACCCTTTTACCAAACCTGTTATGGCTTCAGCGGTAACATCTCCACCCTCAATAGCAGCAGTGACACCCGCAGTAATAGCATCTTGCACACCGCTGGATAGATCCTCGAACGCAGTTCCGTCTAAACCTAAACTGTCATCAATTTTACCTAAGACCGACCCCACACCAGCGGATACGTTACCCATAAGGAACGAGTTAGCTATCTCCTGCGGACTTTTTCCGTGCACCAAAGATATAGCCGCGTTCTTACTGCCTGCACCTATAGCGTTCGCCACCGCAGGATTAACTAAGTTACCCCCTGCTTGATTGGTTAGCTGCTGTAACGCCTTGTTTGCTTGGTTCCCTGCTATATCGCCAAGCTGTGCTCCCGCATAGGTAAGCACCATACCTTTAACGGCGTCTTCAATGCTACCGCCTTGTGCTACAGTGTTTGCCCCTTGCACCAGCGATATAGCCCACGGAGGCATGCCCGCCATAGTCATCGCAATGGTGCCCAGTGTGCCGATAGGGTCTTCTTCTATAGCCGTCACTATGTTTTCAACGGAATCGACTAAATCAACCTCAAGGAGTTCACCCGCGTCAAACGGGTTAAGATCAATCTCCCAGTCTAATAAGTCTATGTCCCCCAAATCTATTTCAAGGGGTCCGCCGGGATCGTCAAATGGGTTGAGGTCAATTTTTGGTAGCTTAATCCCCATTATTATTCTCCCCATTTAACTTTATCGTCATGGCGTACACATCTCCACTTCGTGACTTAACCAATTTCATAGGGAACTTCCGTGCTAACAGTTTTATTATTGGCACGTATGTACTGCCTGCTACAGTTGCAGTGTAGTAATCCATCTTTCGGCGGCGCAACGCGTTTAAATACTCAGTGGCGTTATTCAAAAAGTTTTTTGCAGTGTCTATGTTATACAAGTAGCCCACAGCTACACTTAATTTTTTATGTTTGCCTTTACCCGTAAAAAACACTGTGTTGCCAAACTGGTCTATAGTGTACTCGGGAGTTTGTGCAGCTTTTGCCAAAGCCAACATCTCAGCCTGTATCTGCTGATCGGACATATTTCTAGCGTTATCAGCTAAAGACTTTCCAACAACATCAATACCGTCCAACATTTCTTGTTTACTATCTATAACTGTTGACATTACACATTACTCACGAATGATACGTCGATGGACGCGGATGGTATACCGGGGTGTGGGGATGTAGCTGCCTCGGTATGTAGGTTTAACTGAGTATCTCCTGTAGCCCAATATACTTCTATATAATCGTTTGCTGCAAGTGACACGGTGAACCCCCAGTGTATAACGTAGTCATCGTTACCTTTTACATCGAACATATGCCCCGAGTAAGCTATATCGCTGCCGTTCTTTTGCTCCCAAACAGTTACAGATGTCTCACTAGAGTTATTGTGTTCTAGCTGCAGCGTAACGTCAAACTTGTATATGCCGGGGTTTTGTACGTTTATTCTGCTGTTGTTTGATAGTGTGATTGCACTGTTGTATGAAGTATTGTTGAATGTAACTGCATAGCCCGTGTTAACCACTGACGCAGTTTGATCCTGCGTACTATAAAAGGCTGCACAGGGGTTGTACAAAAACTTACCCCCAACATCAGTGCTAAGTAACGTGTTTAACGAGTTTACAAGACGGTTGAAAAACAAACGCAACACGTTGCTATTTTGGTCCATATATGGACGGTCATATCCTTCAGGTGCTAGCGGTAGCGCAGGTGTAGCTACCTTATCTATTTCGTTAGGCATTACCGCCTCCCGTCAGGGCGCATGTCAATCCTCGGTGCGCCGAGCTGCCATGTAACACCTTCTCCTGTGGACTCGACCTTCATAGCAAGCTGCCTGCCGCGCACGCGAGTGTATATCTGCCCTGTGTATTCCTCTACAGGAAGCACAGCCGTACGGGTTATCGTACGTGAATTACTGCCACCTTCAGACAAAGGACTGTTGTACCCAGACCCAGAATTGGCAAGTGGTAGTAACGTCATCGTCGCACTGGGGGAACCTGTTGTAGACCCATCAAACCGTATGTCAGGCAGGATACGCCATATAAACGCAAACTGATGACCGTCTTCTAGGTCAAACTCTGCAGAAGCGACAAACGCATGTATAGGTGCAGTAGTGCCCGTTTCGTTATCATCGACACCTTCTTCGTGGTTCACAAGGTTGTAAGTGTACGTAGCCGCTAGCGGGTTACCGCGCAGACCGGAATCAAGCCATGCAGTACGTGCCATTGTGCCGTAATACCAAATGTCTTCAAGATAGTTATAGACCACGTAACGGTCTATATTTGTTTGGTCTGTAGAGCAGTAGAACCACCACACTTCGTGGTATGACTCGTTAGTACCTGCGAACACTTGGTCATACTGTTGCTCGTTAAAGTCACCAAAGATAAACTTACGGAGATCACAGCGCAGGGGTTGAGTACGCCCGTCATACTTGTAGAACTTATCTTTACCCATCCAGTAGGCTACGCCGTTAGCATAGGCTACACAGTTTTGTGATGCTGTAGATATGTTTTCGCCAACAAGCTGCGCAGACCACACTACAGGAGCGCCCACATATTGTAACGAATAGAGAGCCGCGTCAGTCCAGACCAGCACCTCCTGTCTAGCTTGTTTAGAGGCTATAATCTCGGTGCCACGAGATAACGTAAGGAACCCTGCCTGTGACGTAACAGAGGGTGTCCAGTCTACTACGCTACCTTGATCCGACCATCGCACCAACATAGGATTAACTGTGGAACTACCAAACTCATTTGCACCGAACGCAAACACAAAACGATTGATGTCTGATATTTCTATGAGCTTCTGGCTGGTAGGTACGTTACTAGCGCCCCCCAAAGTGGATAGCTCCACAGCACGAGTAGTTATGCCGCTGGTCGCGTCCCAGTAGTATATTGGTCCATTTCGAGGCCCAAATACAAGGTCTTCGCCAAAGTTAGATTGACTCCAAAGACGTATAGATTCTGTAGACGTAGCGCCTACACCCCATGTACCAGAACCCCACGAAGATGCGCCCCAACCTGTTAGAGGTATGGCGAACGCTGTACCTACGTTAATTTGATACGCCGCTGTGACTGTGCCACCACCTGTTGCGCTAGAAGAAGCTGCGGAACCCGCGTCTATTGTGTACTCGTTAGCTGTAGTAGTTAAAGTGATCTGGTACTCGCCGTTGAGCGTAAGCCCACCCACTGCACTAGCGCCGCTGTAAGTAACAAAATCCCCGTCTGTATACCCCCCATTGGCATCAGTGACGACTACAATAGGAGAACCAGAAGTTGTTTCAAACGGGTTAGTTAACGTCACTGTAGCACGTAATGGGGTGATGTCGTTGTACGCCCCACCGTTTTCTATGTAATATTTAAGGTTCGTGCCAACGGCGATAA
>Ga0222716_10002914_pt1 | contig 13818 bp, 17 predicted proteins | sample C33_13DmetaG_FD_165044 | JGI IMG/M metagenome (GOLD analysis project Ga0222716, IMG submission 165044) | Estuarine water microbial communities from San Francisco Bay, California, United States - C33_13D | ecosystem: Environmental > Aquatic > Marine > Unclassified | place: USA: California... | reverse complement strand
CCATAGACCAAGGCATCGCCACAGACCAAGGCATCGCCAGAGACATTGGCATCGCCAGAGACCTTGGCATTGCCACAGACATTGGCATCGCCATAGACCAAGGCATTGCCAAAGACCCAGGCATCGCCAGAGACCTTGGCATCGCCATAGACCCGGGAATTGCGAAAGACCTTGGCATCGCCAGAGACCTTGGCATTGCCATAGACCTTGGCATCGCCAGAGACCAAGGCATCGCCAAAGACCCGGGAATTGCGAAAGACCTTGGCATTGCCACAGACCAAGGCATTGTCATAGACCAAGGCATCGCCACAGACCAAGGCATCGCCAAAGACCCAGGCATTGTCTCCGATCCAGCAATCACCTTCGTGACTGAGGTTTTTATCAGACTCGATCCAGCCACCGACTTCACCGCCGCTAATCCGACGGATCTGACGAACAGTGCAGTTGTGTATATACTTGGTCTCGCCAGTAAACTCGTATTTCTGAGTGCTAGTGTCAGCCTGCTTAGTCTCGTCAATGACTTCGCGAACGTGTACCAGCAGCGATTTGTCACCGTCTGGTGGGAACTCATCGAGCGACTCGTAAATAAAAGCATCGCCGTCGTATTGCAGCAACCAATACTCTCTTGGATTTTTATCTTCACTCATCCTCTCACCTCGCTATCGTTCCATTCAAGAGCTTTTCGAGCGATTCCAGCACAGAAACGATGCCCATCTGTGACACCTATGCCGTAGCTGCCTGCTCCGTTTTCGTCGTACTGGCAATGTTTGCTGTCTCGAATCTTTAGCAACGCATCCCTAAGCTTTAGATTCTCTTCCATGAGCTTTCGCCTAATTTTTGAAAGCTCAACCTCACAATCAGTTGTGTATGCACTTGTCCTGCTCATTCGCTCATCTCCTATTCATTAATCGAAGTTAAAAAGTCTCCGCAGGTTTCGTGACGGGTTCTGGCGTTTCGCCAGGTTCGGTCACGATTCTGCGGGCTGTCCCGTGCTGTATTCTTAACGTGTTTGCAGAACACTCCTAAGGTAGAACAGAACAACGTTTTTTTAAGCAAAGAACAGCTCTTTGGAGTGTCGGTTCATTGAACCTAATTACACGGTTTTCACCGCTGGCAGGATTCGACCATTTAGAGGAAGCCTACTGCCACACTGCTGATTGCTTTCGTCGTATCTGATTCTGTTCGTGCATGAAAAAACCGCTTGGTCACTCACTACGCCTTTCGACGTTCGCACCATGAGCAACCAAGCGGTCTTTTCGATTCTAATTGGTCGGAGGTGCGATTCCGAAGCGGTGATTTTTACGCCTGATTCCACGTTGTAAAGCGAAATTCGGCAAAAAACCTCAAATTAGTCAAAATCAGCGTTTGTGGCTGGTTCTGGCTCCGATTGCACCTCTGGCTGCTCACCAGACAGAAGTTGCTCGAAATCAGCCGCAGACGGCGTCTGAGCCGCTCCCTGTGGCGTTGCTGGCGAAATGTCGCGTAAACGGTCGTCATCTCGCTCGAACGCTGTACGCACCTCTGCGGATAGCGGTAGCCACTTGCTGACTCGTCGAAACGCGGTTTTCTTCGCCATTTCGCACCAATCCGTTTTCCAAGGACCGCTGTTGCCAGCACGCGATCGGGTCCTAATCGCCTCGATCTCCTCTTTTGCGAGGATTTCGCACTTTTCGGCACCGTCCTTGAATCGAACGTCGCAGTAGGCAGCGATGATTTCGCCTGCCTCGTCAGGTTTGCTGTCCCTTCGGAGAAACCAGGGTACATGTTGCCGAATCTCGCCGCGATCGTAGACGAACGCATCGCCCTCTCGCACCACGTCCGCATGGATTCGGCTGATTGTGCCTGAACGGTACGCAAGCTCCACCAGACCCTTATAGTCGATGACCAGGGTACATTCGGTCCCATACGGTATCAGATGTGCCTGCCTGCCGTCTGGCAGCAGATTCCACCGCACCAGGTCCATGACCGACCGGAAAAAGGATTTTTGCGAGCACCCTGCTAGTTTCGCGTTTGTCATCACCGCTCGCGTGCAAGCAGCCTGGAACGCCTCTGGATCCGCGTCGCGATTCGTCTGGACAACCTTCTGCAAGAAATGGTCGGTTTCCAGGTTTTGCCGGATAGTTAGTTGCTTTGTAGCCATTGTTGTTTTTCCCAATTAGGTAGTGAAATAGAAACGATTTCCTTCTCGGCATCTTCTGAGAAGTCGCCGGTTTTGATGCACTCCGCCAGATCGGTCAGCAGTTGCAGCCGCTGCTCGTTGGCGATGTGCGATGAATCCTGGTCGTACTGAAACGCTCGCACCCTGTACGGTGCTTTCGTCTCGACGACTGCAAAAATGAACATGGTGTCGAGCCTGCTGTTCCCGGTCGCTAGCTCTGCACCTGCCAAGTAGTGCTCCTGCTGGATGTGGTAGCCGAAGTCAGCCGACTGCCTGACGTAGCTGTCAACGTCTGCGGTCGTTTTGAGGTCCACCACAACCGTCTGACCATCTCGCACGAACAGCTTGTCTGGACGGAACTTGCAGTTCATGCCTGTCTCGCTGCACGTCCACCGAAAGCTATGCTCCACAACTCCATCGCTGTCGAGTATTGCTTTTATGTGCGGATGAGTGTAGAGCGAATCGCAGCAACGCTTAGCGGTTTCCATTTCGCTATCGCTGATGATTTCCCGTTGCTCGTCTGCCTCCCATTCCTTGTACGCTTTCGTCCTGCGACTGTCGAACTTATTGACAACGTAGCGTTGCTCTAGCTCATCCGGTTCAAGTGCGGCACAGTGGATAAGACTCCCCAGCCGCATTGCTGCCGACGGTGCATCGCGAACGATCGTCTCCGTGACATAGTTTGCCTCGTACAGTCGCGGTGACTTGCGGAAAGTCTTTAGCATCGACGCAGAAACGTAGCTGCGGTCCGCATGATAGTCGTCGTTGTTTTCTTCGATCATCTCGGTTAATCCTCTTTGCTTTCGCGATTAGGTACAAAACGCAAATGGTCGCCAATAGGTGAATCGTAATCATCCACACTCTCTAGCTCCTTCGCTCGCTGGTGATAACGCTGCATAACAACTTTGTACGCAGATCGCAGTCCTCGACGATACGCGGCTTGCTGATTGTGGAATTGCTGCGACTGTTCGCCAATCACAACTGCCTCGTCGATTTGTCGCTCGCACTCATCGAATGAAACTGTGATAAGTTTTTCAATACGCTCCGCAACCTCAATCAATGTCGCCATTGTGTTTGACGCACTAAGAGCTTTTTGGGTGTCCACGCTTAATCTCCTTGAGTTTTACTTGATCTTTCTTAGGTAAGTTTTGTAACACGCACTGCCGGATAAATTCCGACACATTGACCGACCGTCGCTTTGCTGCACGTTGCATACTTGCTAGCCAGTCATCATCAATAGTCAGCTTTATTCTCGTCGCCATAGATCCTCCCGCACTGAGTAAATGAAACAAATGAACGCTACCAGCCACAATGCTAGTGCGTAAGCAAAAATTGTCTCAACCATTTTCCTGACCCTTTCGGTTCCAACGTAGAACTACAAAGTCACGCTCTTTTCCGACCATCTTCACGCCAAACTTTTGCTCGCAAAGAAACTCCATCGCTTCTTCGTTTTTCAAGCTCATCGACAGCTCGATTCTGCCATAGCGTCGTTTGATGAACTCCATCAGGAACCAGCCGATGCCACGTCGCTGCGTTGACGGATGCACCGCTAGCTTCACGATGTTTGCTTGCGTGTCGTCCGGTCCTTCAAACCAGAGAGCGAAGCCTAGCACGTCGCCCAACGTATCGACCGCAACAATTCGATTGATTGCTGGCACCATGCCTTTCAGGTCGCCATAGTCCATCAGCTCGTCGTAAAAGTTTGTAAGTTGCTCAATCTCTAGCACTTGGTCGAAGTGCATGTCGAGCATCTGCCGCACTCGTAACTCGAAAACGTTTTGCCTTGTCATCGGTGTCATCTCTGCTATCCTTGCCTGTCTCGTCTCGCTTGGCGTGTCAGGGTTTTCGTTGTTTCCCCTGGCACGCCTTTTTTGATTATCGGTCATTTGCATCCCTCGCTAGATTTAAGGTGTCTGATTTCATTCCGCGACGTAACAGCTTTTGCCGTCTACTTCGATGACTCCTGCACCGCCATCGCTTGTTGCCGCTCTTACCGAACGCAGGCACTCGTCGCATGTTGCCTCGCGGATTACCTCGCCTGTGGCGTAATCGTGCAGATAGTATTTTCTGTTGCTCATCGTTTTGCATCTCATTAAGTAGGTGAAATAAATGGGCAGTTTTGCGACCTGCCCAGGTCGGAGTCGATTTAGTTTTGTGCTTTGAGCTTTCGGTACTCTGCTCGTGCCTCTTGAATGGTGCCTGAAAACACTTGACCGTAGCATCCGTCGCACTCAATCATGAATCGCACCGTGCCGTCATTATCTTGGATGACTTCTAGTTGAGTTAGCTTTCCGTTTCCCAAGCATTCTGTGTGAAGAGTTTTCATCGTTTTGCCTTTGCGTTGGCGGGTGTTGTTTGCTTCGAGGTTGTAACTATCGACTATTCGCCCCCTAATTGCAAGCGTAATAGGGGGCTAATTCCAAAAATAAACAAAATAATCGCAGACAAGCGAAAAAGACGAGCAAAACGCTAGGTTTGCAGACCCATCACGCACCAGTTTTCTTCTGGTGACAGCCAAAGCCGCTCGACCCTACAAGGACGTTCAAGCATCCCGCAGCCGCGACGGGTCCAGTACATACACGCTTGGCATGTAGCTCGTCGCTGCCAGAACGCGGTGCGGTCTATCTTGCGACCGCTGCGAGGAGATGTTGCTTCGGTTGTCTCTGCATTGCATAGCGGGCATGTCTCGCTGCCGACTATCGTTCGTTTACATTGAGTGCAGATCATTGGGTTGCGATCACCGATGTTTGTCCGCCGTTGATGAAGTCAACACTCCAGTTAGCCCAAGCTGGGTCAAAGAACCTGCCATACCTATACATGCCAGAATCAATCTCGGACTGCGATGGGTACACCAGAGTCGCCACAGTCCCGCAGCTATCCCCAGCACCCTTCACAAGAGAATACTCAGTCCGTGTTGCGGCGGCTGGCATTCCCCAGAAGAAACTCCTAGTGACATTAATGTCACCGTCTCCGTCTGTGTCAATATCTGCCTGATTGATCCTGAACTGATTGCCAACTATGCTATTCATTGCACTGTCAAAGCTAGCACCTCGACACAGCCACCCTTGGATGAACTCAGCCATATCAGCAATCAAGATGCCTTTCCTCCGCTCAAGCTCCGCCTCCGCTGCCGCTTGGGTGAGAAAAATCTGCCCTCCATTGGTCGGATCAAGTCCATTTGGATCATCCACGATGTCAATATCGCCATCACCATCAGTGTCAGCCTGCCACTGACCCTGTCTTTCTCCGCCGTAGGTTTGCATGTTTTGGATACATACAGCACTTCTAGCAAGGACTGTCTTGTCCCTCTTTCCGATGCAGTCGATAATCCTAAGCTCCGAATGCTCAATGACTCCTGCAACGACCAGCCTGAAGTAATAACTTGGTGCAATCTCTCGCCCACCGCCAGGACCGACGATGGATTGGTTGTATCTCCATATCGACCAACTTGATGTGTAAACGCCCCTTGCTGCTCGCCCAAGGCAGTCTTGATCGTTAGGTGCAGGGATCTCAAGGATTGGAGAAAACTCTATTCCATCAGACGATGAAACCTTTGTGATCAATGTCTCACCCTCTGGTACTCCGTGTATGCCAGTGTTGACCTGTAGGTCCGTGTCGATGAAATCTTCTGGGTTCCCTGAATTGAGAAACTCAATGCCAGCCTCGCCGTATGTGTAGGGTTGATCAATGTCGATGCCATTCAATGCAGCAATCGTTGGTCTGCATTCGCACTCAAATGTTGGTGCAGGCACGCATGTTGGGCGATCGACGGTAGCCGTTGTCATTAACCTCGCAACGATTGTAGGAAACCTTAGCGAGTAGTCCTCGTCCCTAGTCTTTACCTGGTCGATGTCGCTCAGCTTGTCAACATAAGCTGCAATCCTTCTTCCAGTGAATTGCTCAAGCGACCGACGCACCTCCACGCCTTCAAAGTTAAACGAAAGTGGACCCTCTTTTCCGCTAAATTGATCAACGTAACAAGTCCTGTCCTCTTCGACTATTTCATCGGCTGGGATGTGGGTGAAAGCTCCATCCTCTGCCTCGTCGCCAAATCCGTTTGCAGGATCACTTGCAAGTTGTCCCTCTTCCAGCTTTGTAAAGTCGGTGATCTGAATGATATCACCAGCCTCAACCATAAATGACTCGCCGCCTTGTGTTACAAGACCTCCTTTTGTAACCACAGTGACTGCGTTCTGTGCCTTATAGTTTTCAAAGCCAGCATTGTTATATGTCGGATTGAAGTCACAGTCTGGGCGGACAAAGCAATCTACAAGCACATAAACGTCATGCAGGTTCAAGGCACCATCTTCGCCCCTTGGTGAATACTGCCTCTGTGTCTCGACATCCAGCGTGCCGACGACAACGCCATTCTCAGGCTGGACGCTCCTGCTTGTGAGGAAGAAGTCGCTGTTGTTACCCCATACTTTACTCAGGTTAAGGTTGTCGCCAACAAATGTTCCATGTTCTACCTTGCCCTCGAAGCCAAACGGAGGCTTTGGTCCGCACTGTGGGTCGTCTGGATTCCAGACTTCCTCTGTCTCTGCCTCGCATGTTGGTATGCACTGTTCTGGGTATGGTTTAATTCGTCTCTCGTTCGCAGATGCCTTGCTTATGACAGTCACGATGCCAGACGTTGGGTGGTCATCGACATCTCTGTCGTACTCTACGCTGCCCATGAGCCTTACATCTGCCGTGAGGGACTCCATCTCCATGTCGTCATACTTCGGGGTTATTACAATGCAACTCCATGTTATTTGCCAGTTCTCTGACTCATACTCCTTGCGGCTGACAATGCCCTGCCCTTCACGGAGTCGATTCGTTTGCAATGCCTCATGCAATCGAATCTGATCGCTCGACCAGCCATCACCAAAGATTTCAAAATCCGCTAGTCCATCCGCATAGCTAATCCCTCTGCCACGACTGTACCGTGCCTCTTCCGATAGCGTCCAACCACCACCGCTGAACATCGTTGCCGGTGCGGTAAAAAGAAACTTGTGAAGGTCGCCGTTGCGGTCTGTCGATTCTTCCCAGAATTGGTCGCCTTGCAGATACTCCGTAAACGGTCGCCACCGCTGGTCGTCTGTGTATTCGCCACGGTCGTAAGGACTTGATGGAATCCATTGCAGCGTAATTTCTTCGCACTTGCCAAGACAGCAACCGCAGCCAGGACTGAACCTAATCGCCATTACTTCGGGATCTCCTTTGGAATGACAATCGGAGCAACTTGCTCGTCGAAGATTTCCTGCGTGTCAGGCACTAGCGTGTCTGTCGAATCAATCCAGCTAAACGAGCACCAGTTTAGCACCGCCTGATTCGTGTCATTGGTCAGGAGCACTAGCATCGGACAGCCAGCCGCAGTAAACGGGACGCCTGCCTGCTGCTTTGTGCGTGCAGCAGGAAACATCGCATTTGTGTGCGTCACCGTAGTGTTTGCCGGAATGTCAACGTAAGGTTGACTGACAGGTTCCTGCGGTGGAAATGGTGGCGGAAACGGCTCAATCGGAGTGTAGAACGCATAGAGCAAACAGCGATGCAACAACGCAGAAGTCGGTGCCGTTGCCCATGTCACTGTGTCACCAGATACCGACGAAACCTCAAGCAGCTCGTATTGCTCATCGCGATTGATGGCAACGACTAAGTCGCCAGAAGAAAGCGTCACCAACGCACCAGCATCATTTCGACCTGGCTTCGTTGTAGTTACCCGAGTTGTCGTCTCACCAGCATCGGTGAAATCGTCAGTCTCAAAGATTCCGACCGGAGTCATCACATACAACGATTGAGCAGTCGCACCCGCTGTCGCACTAAACGCTCGCAGCACAGGAACTCTGATTCCCTGTGCTGGACAAACTGCGACGATGTTAGTGCCGACTGATTCGGTGTGCCTTCCGGTGCTGTAGAACACTTATCAACTGTAATACTCGTGGCTCGATTCCATCCACTCGAACGATGCGTAATTTAACACGCCAGCATTGGTTGCGTTGTCAACGACGACGAGCAACGGCATTCCCACGCCTGTAACCACATGCTCCTTGCCTTGCTGACGATTGACGCCGCCAGGAATCATAAGATTGTCGAAGTCAACCTGAGTGCTGGCTGCGAGTGGCAGTTGTACGCTGTTTAGATCGCCATCGTTGTAGAACGCCCAGACTCTCGCACCAACATCAACTTGCCGGTCTACTGCTGCGACCGTGATTGTGCTGCCACTGACGCTTGCAATCTCTCGCACTTCAATGTCACCATAGCGAGTCTCGTAGCAAACCCAATCGCCCGCTGCCAACGCTTCAAACTCGCCAGCAGTCGTTTGCCCTGGGTCAATCTTGGCAAGTTCAAGCGTAGTGCCTGCTGCGTCGGTGAACGATACGAGCGTAGTAAATCCGCGAGCACCCATCACATAAGCGTTGTGTGCTGTCGAGCCTGCTGTGTAGCTCAGTCCTCGTAGCACCGGGATGCGATCTGCCACTGGTGGGCAAACCGTAGCGATTTCAGTGTTAGCAGTAGCCGTTTGACGACCGGAAACGTAGAACATAATTCAAACTCCTATGGACAATCTTCTGCATGAACGACTCGTCGCCCATACATCCACAAACATAAAACGATACGGTCGCCACCTATATCGCTGCCAAAAACGTTATGAACCTCATGCTGAATCAAATTCCCATCCGCATCGGTTGCATCTATTAACTCGCTGCTGTCTAAATCGCGAACAAAAACTTGCTGCGTGCATGACGCTTTTCCTCTTGCTGGTATTCCATCCGCAAGCGTTCTATAGCAAAGTCCCTGTTGATATCCTCGATTTGGTTCTTCAATTCTTCCGCCTTTACGAAGCACTCCCGATTGCATTAAGCGATTGACCGCATCTGCAATCATCGCAGCAGTTTCAGGAGTGTAAGCACCAATGCGACTCATGGTTTTGCGACTGTCCCTGCAATGATGTTGAGTGGCAGTTTGCCTGCTGTAATCGCTGTGCCAAGAATCGTTACAAAGTTGCCAGTTGTTAAATCGCCAATCGGTGCAATCGCACCAGCGTTTGAACTGACAACGTAGGTCTCACCGATCGTCAGCGTTGCACCCACGTCGAGCGTGCTGCGGTCGGCTGCGAGCACAAACAGTTCATCGGCTGCGGCTGGTGTCAACGCGATGCCTTTACAGTTTGCTGCTTGCTGCGTGTCGGCGTCTGCTTTGTAGTATTTGCTAGACAGCAGATAAACCGGCTGACCTTGCGTGATAGCTTCACCAGCAACAACAGCAGAAACGCCGTTTCCTGTTACGTCGGTTAGCGACACGTCCGCCGCTGTTTGGCTTAAATCTGCCATTAGACCAATCCCAATGCGTTGTACGGTAATGGCTGGTAAATCTGAAACTCTAAAAAGTGTGCGTTGTCAGGGTCAAATTCTTCTGTCCCGTCCTCTTTCAACAACACTGGTTGACTCGTTTCTCTCCCTTGGTCTGCGTCAAGTGCTCGCCCTGGTGGATCGTCAACCGTTTTGCGTACCAGGAATCCTTCGTGCCGCACTCTCGCATACCAAGCCTTATTTGGCGTCGTGTTGTACGGATAGCGGAACTGCACGCCTGCGGTCACTTCGTAATAACCGCCAAACTCTTCGTCAAACTTCTCGACCGCATTAAACGTCGTCATGCGTCCTAAACCTGGTGCAAAGCCTAGAAACGTGTCACTGTTCACGCTGTGCAGGTAGGCGTGCGTTGCTGGCAGATTAACGCCAATATAGTTTCGTTTGATTGTCACCGTAATATCGCTGATAGCTTTGGTGATCCCCATAATCGGCTCGTTGTTCGCCGTCACGATAGCCTTGCCGGTCAGGTCTTGGTCAACAGGTTCTTCCGTGTCAGCCTTGCCCCATGTAATCTGCGGCGGCATGTCTAGAGGCGACTGCTCTAGCCCATCCGGTCCGAACTCGCCCTCATAGCTTACGTCCACGGTCCACAGCACTGGCGACTGCTGTTTAGGTGCTTTGTTTTTTACTCGTATCTGTCGCGAGCCAGGGTACAAGTCACCGAGCAACGGCAATCCTGGTGCAAACAGTACCTCTTGCAATGTGTTATCAGGATCGCAAACGACCTGATAGCCTTTCTTGATCTTGGCACTGTACTTTTTGCCGTCATCGGTGCTCACGTCGCCAGCGTTGCGTGACCACATTTCTGTTGCTGCTTGTACCGTCATTATTGAACGACCTCTATTTCAGTTGCAGGAGCCGTTTCAAATGCAGTTACCAGCAACTCTAACAACCCAACTTGCTTTTGTGCTGCTGCGGTTTGTTTTTTCGTTTCAGTCACCAATTCTTTTTGCGGATCGCGAGCAATGCCGCGAGTCAACAATCTGCTTTGTGCTGCTTGCACGCCACCACTCGTCGCCAACGTCTTTGCTGTTTCGATCGTATCTTGAATCTGCGATGATGAATCCTCTTGAACAACTTCAATCTTTTCACCAGTCGAATTAAAAGACTCGCCTAACCTATCTAGCCTTGGTCCTAGCCTCTGTTCAAAATCAGCACCGAATTGTGCTTGTGCTTCTGCCATTCCTGCACGCAAAGAAGCCTCTTGTGGCGTTTCTGCTCTCGCTTGCACTGGTGCAGGAGCTTCTGCAAACGCAACGCTGTCGGACATAAGATCGAGAAACTTAGAACCTTGCTCTAGTGCTGCGATATGTGCATTGACAACGCCAGTAGGGTCAAACGCTGCAATCTTCTGCAACAGCCCAACGACCTTGTCAACCATCATGCGGAATAGATTTATTCCTCCCTTGACCATCGCCTTAAAAGCATTGCCAACAACGACTCCAAATGCTTTGACTGCGTTTGGCAAAACTTTAGTAAAGCCATGCTTCAAGTTCTCTACTAAGCTAGTAAACGACAGTTGAGATTGCAGCTTAAACATCTCAAAGACTAGCGGCAGATTAGCAATGGTCGTTTCAACAAAAGTCAAACCCGTTACAAAACCCGTCAACACTGCTTTTGAAATGCTTTGAAAATCCCCTAGTCCACCTGACACGCTGCCAAATGCTGTGCTTACTGCACTCACGGCTGCTGAAACAGCACCGCTGACCACTTCAAAAACAATTTGAATCGTAGTGCCGAAACCTCGCATGACGTTCAGGTTGTCAGTAATAAACGCAGTAATGCCTGCTACAGCACTGCTAACTCCGTCAACAATCGGTTGCAAGGTCGAGCTAATGTCAAGCTCATTTATCACCTTCATGATAGGTGCTGACAGCTCTGCAAACTTGTTAGCAATTTCGGTCAAAGTCGGAGCGAACTTTGCACCGATATTAACGATAAAGCCACGCACCACAGTTGAGATGCGATTAAAAGCGTCAGTCAGTTCTGCTGCTGCACTAACGTCTGTTGCACTTAACGCAACTCCAAATTGGTCATACTCGCTAGTCAAAGCGTTAATGCCTTGCGATCCTTCTTGCAACAACGGCTGCAATTCCTCAAAGCCTCGACCCATTAAGCGAGCACCTAACGCCGCACGTTCAGCAGGGTTTTCAATAGCCATCAAAGCGTCTGCCATAACGCCAAGCTGTTGCTCTGGCGTCATCTGCGAAAGAGCATTGACATCTACGCCAAGCCGTGCGAAATCATCCTGTAATGCAGTGCTTCCGCCAATCGCATCACCGATCGCTCGATCTAGCTTGAATATGCTTTTTTCGACCACAGCTATAGAGCTTCCCGACTGCTCCGCTGCGAACCTTAATCCCTGCAACGCTTCAACACCGATGCCACTGCGTTTCGCCATTTTGTCGATGCTGTCACCAACACGAGCGAAAACCGCAGCAGATGCAGTCCCAAAACCAGCAACTGCGGCACCCATGCCAGCAAACGCGGACAATCCAAAAGTCGCGGCAGACTTGAACGCTTTGCCCATAGCCGCAGCACTAGCAGCAACCTTTTTGGTCGTGGCTGCGACTTGCTCGCCCATCTTCTTTACCGAATCAGATACAGCCTTCATGACAGTTGATGCCATGTCCTTTGCACTGATTTTTATGGTTACGTCTTTAGCCACGCTTAGCCCTCTTTAGCTGTTCCGCTTCGATCTTGCTTGTCTCGGCTTTTAGTTTCTGCACAAAAGCGACAAACCACGCAGCCTGATCTAACAAACCACCGCCAACAGGAAAGACTCCGTTCTTGCAAAATGTCGCGATGTTAGCTGCTTCTATCATTTTGTTGCCAACGTATTTCATCGGACATTCACGAACTGCTATATAGCCGCTGCCGTTGCAAGACCTGCAATTTCTCGCAGTTCCCTCACAACGGATGCACTGTATTTGTGTGTGACCAGACTCATAGTCTTTTGAGCAAGACACAACACAGTTTTCGCAAAGCTCGCCGCACTGGATTAATGCGGCGACTCTGACTTTCCCAAATCATCCTCCGACAGCGAGTTTTTCGCCATCACAGCGTTGACGATGTCCATCGCCATTTCGTCATCTACTGTATCGCCCAATGCCGCTGCGTTTTCTTCTCCAACAGCGACCGACAAAACCTCTGCGACCAAGTCATAGATTTTGCCAATCTTATTTTCCTGCTGTGCTTCCTGTATCTCGTCGATTTTTGTCGTCAACGCTCGCTTTTGGTTGAGAGTCAATGCGGCAACGTTCATGCGATGACCGTTGCCGTACTCAATCACAAACTTATCGCCCGGTTCGATAGCTGTCATTTTCTAGGTTTTATCCGTAAAGGTAATGGAAACATCTTGGTCAAGATTCGCCGCGTTCTTGTTGCAGCGTAATTCGACCTCATCAATCTCAACGCCGTTTCGGTCAGCCTCTTGCACGTTAAAAACTTGTGCCTTCGTTGATGCAAGTGTGATCGCACCGTTGCTGCCAGAGCCAGCAGGTCCGTCGATAGCACAACTAAACGCATATTCGTCGCCCGCGAGCCATTGACCGTACTTATCATCGGTCGCGACAAGTTGCGATTCTGGGTTCAGCGTGAAAACAGGTCGCCTGCCAGTGATGATGCCATGACTGAAACCAGCAGCCGTTGACGCATCCTCAAGCAAGGTAATCTCGTTGCCTGCGTCAAACGTCACTTGCTCGACTTTTTGGGCAACGCTGTTCCATGTCACAGTTCCGCTGCCGAATCGCAATGCTGCTGCGGTCGGATAAGTCGGAGCGATGATCGCCGCATCGGTGACGCCTTCCCAGACGCCTTGAAACTCCCACTCGACAGTTATCATGCGACCAGTCGGCATCGTGAACTTGAAGTTGCCGACAGCACCAGCGAGCTTTTTGAATCGCCCATCTTGGTAGACGCCAATGGTCACGGTCTTGACGTTCGTGCCAGGTGCTTCTGACTTTGGTCGGTAGACTTGCGTGCTCTCGGTGTATCCGCAAGCAGGAAAAAGAGTGCTCGCCCAATCAGGCAGGTTCAGCCCATCCCAACCTACGTCTGTTTTGAAACTACACGTTCCACGACGCTGCCCAACGCTGCCAACAAGGTTGTCAAAGCTGCCCTGTGCTGGTCGCTCCTCGACTTCAATTTCAGCCTGCACCATTACGTCATAAGCGTTAAACGCTCCATCAGCAGCCGCGAGACTGACAGCAGTGCCAGGAGTCGTTTCTACTTTTGCGGCAAGCGTGCGTAACTTCTTCAATAATGGCATCACTGCCTCCTAGAAAGTTCGATGTAATTGTCTGAATC
>Ga0222716_10002912_pt1 | contig 13822 bp, 16 predicted proteins | sample C33_13DmetaG_FD_165044 | JGI IMG/M metagenome (GOLD analysis project Ga0222716, IMG submission 165044) | Estuarine water microbial communities from San Francisco Bay, California, United States - C33_13D | ecosystem: Environmental > Aquatic > Marine > Unclassified | place: USA: California... | reverse complement strand
TTTCTGATTATCAAGAACCACGTGTACAAATGCGTTGGAGAAAATTTAAGGAGTTATTAGGTTATGTCATTTCTGAACACGCTCTCATTGAAGGACAAGAGAAGACTGAGAACGATAGTCAAAAAAGTACATCTTAAACATTATCCTACTCATATGATTACAGATTATGAGGCAGATAAACTTGTAGAAGCTTTTGGAGAAGAAACAGTTTATAACTTGCTTAAGGAAAATGTAGGAAAGAATGTCGATTGATTTTAATTATAAACCAGAAGGCAAAACATTAAAAGACTTTATGAAGTCTAATGACTTCTTTAGAGGACTACGTGGCCCAGTAGGTTCTGGCAAATCAGTATCTTGCTGCATAGAATTATTTAGACGAGCTTTGCTGCAAGAAAAAAATGCAGAAGGCAAACGTAAATCAAGATGGGCAGTTATTAGAAATACAAACCCACAATTAAAAACAACAACCATTAAGACTTGGTTAGATTGGTTTCCTGAAGAAAACTGGGGAAACTTCTCTTGGTCTGTTCCTTATACTCATAGAATCTATAAAGGTGATTTAGATATTGAAATTATCTTTATTGCATTAGATAGACCAGAAGACGTAAAGAAATTATTATCTTTAGAACTTACTGGCGTATGGGTAAATGAAGCTAGAGAAATACCTAAGTCAATTATAGATGCTTGTACTATGAGGGTAGGAAGATACCCATCTATGAGAGATGGCGGTGCTAGTTGGTATGGAGTTATTGCAGATACCAATGCTCCAGAAGAAGATCATTGGTGGCCAATAATGGCAGGTGATGTTCCAACACCAGATCATATTTCTAGAGAAGAAGCTCTTATGTTAATCAAACCAGATAACTGGAGTTTTTATACTCAACCACCTGCATTGGAAGAAAAAAAAGAAAATGGAATTACTATTGGTTATCAACCAAATCCTCTTGCAGAAAATAAAAAAAACTTAACAGATAAATATTATACTAATATTATTAGAGGTAAAACAAAAGGATGGATTGATGTTTATGTTTTAAATAAACTAGGATCAATAGAAGAAGGTAAACCTGTCTATCCAAACTTTAAAGAAGAACTCCACGTTGCTATAGAAAAATTAGAATTAAATATTCATCAACCTATTTATGTTGGAGTTGACTTTGGATTAACTCCTGCTGCTGTCTTTGGTCAAAGATTAGCTACAGGTAGATGGCATATCATAAATGAGTTAGTATGTTTTGATATGGGTGTTGTAAGATTCTCAGAATTATTAAGAAATGAAATTGCAAAAAATTATAGAGGTTATGAAATAAATATTTATGGAGATCCTGCTGGAGATTTTAGATCTCAAACAGATGAAAGAACTCCATTTCAAATAATGCGACAAGCAGGATTAAAAGCTACACCAGCTCCATCTAATGATGTTGCATTAAGAATAGAATCTGTTGATGTTGCTTTATGTAGATTGCTAGATGGCAAACCAGGATTCTTATTAGACAAACAATGTATTAATTTAAAAAAAGGATTTAATGGTGGTTATCATTATAGACGAATCCAAACTTCTGGAGATCGTTATGATGAGAAACCAAACAAGAATAGATACTCTCACGTACACGACGCTTTACAATATTTAATGATTGGTTCAGGTGAAGGTAGATCTATTCTAGCAGGTAGAACTCAAACTAAACCAACAGTAGTCAAGAAAGAATGGGATGTCTTTGCTAAACAAAGACCTGGCAAAAGGAAAGTATGGGATTTATTCAAACGGAATGGCTAGTCTATTTCTATGAAGCTGACAATCATCCTTATTCTGATTGGTTAAGATTTTTAAAAAAAGGTTATAAGCATTGTGGAGCTTTATCATATTACCACGCTAAAGATACTTGGGTACATTTAGAGTTTACCCACGCAGGTATTAAACTATCTTATTTAGATAAAAAAGAAGTTGAAGATACATTTCATTACCTAAGTAATTTTAAAATGTTACGTTGTCCTGTTAGAGATCAATGGCATCTGTTAAGGATTAAAGATTTAACTTGCGTATCATTTATTATGAGATTAATTGGATTTTATAAATGGTATATCTTTACTCCATATCAGCTTTATTGTGCGTTGATTAAAGCAGGATATAAGTCATTTTACAACCAAGATGCCAAAACCAAAGAAAAAATCCTTGCAGGAGATCATTGACGAAATGAGAGATTTACAGGCTCAAGAAGATGATTTAATACAAGAAATAGAAAATGGTATTGGATCTTTAATATCTGATGATTTAAATTTTATAGGAGAAGACGAGGAGAACTAATGGGCGGAGTATTTTCAAAACCATCACCACCACCAAGAGATACTGCTTTAGAAAAGCAATTAGAAGAACAAAGAGCTGCTGAAGAAGCAAGAGCTGCTGCTTTAGAAAAAGAGCAAACAACTTATAAACAAAAAGTTGCTAAAGGTATTATTGGTGCTAGATCTTTATTTGGTAAAGCTGGTGGTAGAGGATTTTTTGGATAATGGTAGCAAAAGTTTATCAAAATCCTAAAGGTGGATTAAATGCTAAAGGTAGAGCATACTTCAAAAGAACTGAAGGTGCTAACTTAAAAGCACCTGTTAAAAAAGGAATTAATCCAAGGCGTGTTTCATTTGCTGCAAGATTTGCAGGAATGAAAGGCCCAATGAAAGATTCTAAAGGCAGACCAACAAGAAAAGCCTTAGCATTAAAAGCTTGGGGCTTTGGTAGTGTTGAAGCTGCAAGAAATTTTGCAAATAGACATAAAAAAAAATAAAAATGTCTGTGGCAAAAAAAACTAAACCTGCTTTATGGGCAAGAGCAAAAGCTCAAGCCAAAGCACAAATGGGAGGGAAACATAGTGCTAGAGCTATGCAACTTGCTGTTAAGATATATAAAAAAGCAGGTGGAGGCTATAGAGGATCTAAGTCAGGATCTAATAAGCTATCCAAATGGAGTAAACAAAAATGGAAAACAAGCAGTGGAAAACCAAGTGATGGAAAACGAAGATATTTACCTGACAAGGCTTGGAAAGCTCTTACAGCTAAAGAAAGGGCTGCAACTAACCAAGCTAAAGCACGTGGAAATAAACAAGGAAAACAATTTGTCAAACAACCAAAAGGTATCGCCGCAAAAGTTAAAAGATTTAGAAAATAAAAACAATGACTAAAAAATGGATTCAAGCTGCTATTAAAAAACCTGGTGCTTTAAGAAAGTCTATGGGAATAAAAAAAGGTGAAAAGATTCCAATGAAAGATTTAAAAAAAGCTGCTAAGAAAAAAGGTAAGATGGGAGCTAGAGCAAGATTAGCAATTACTTTAAAAGGATTTAAAAAATAATGGAATACACATACGAAGATACACCAATAGTAGATACTACAGATAGAGCAACTGTTATACTTCAAAAGTATAAAGAAGCAGTATCTGTTAAAGATCATTGGAGAGATAAGTTTGAAGAAGCATATGAATATTGTCTTCCAAACAGAGAATCATTTTATGATGAGTCGCCAGGACAAAAAAGAACTGACAAGATCTTTGATGAAACAGCAGTAGTAGGTGTTCAAGAATTTGCATCTAGATTACAGTCTGGCATTGTTCCAACATTTGCTAGATGGGCAGATTTCCAAGCTGGTGTAGAAATTCCTGAACAACAAAAATCTCAAGTCAATTTACAATTAGATAAAATAACTGAATACGTTTTTGAAGTATTACAGAACTCAAACTTTAACCAAGAATGTCACGAAGCATTTATGGATTTAGCTGTAGGTACTGGATGTATGTTAGTTGAAGAAGGTGATGCAGTAAATCCAATCAAGTTTACTGCTGTACCTCTGCCTAAAATTTGTTTACTTAATGGGCCAGATGGTAGAATAGATACTGTTTATAGAACTAGAAAAGTTAAACCAGAACATATTAATATACTTTATCCTAAAGCAGTAATGCCACAATATTTTGATCCATTAAGACAAAAAAAAGATTTAACTGTTATTGAAGCAGTTTATAGAATTTATGAAAACAATGTAGAGAAATATAAATATTGCGTTGTATTAGAAAATCCTAAAGCAGTAATCTTTGAAGAAATATATACTGGAGAAGGATCTAATCCTTATTTAGTATTTAGATGGAATAAAGCATCTGGAGAAGTATATGGTAGAGGCCCAATCTTTAATGCAATGGGTGCTATTAAAACTTGTAACTTAACTATTGAGTTAATATTACAAAATGCACAGATGGCAGTATCTGGAGTTTATACTTATGAAGATGATGGTGTTATTAATCCAGATAATATTGCATTAGTACCAGGATCATTAATTCCTGTTGCACCAGGATCTAGAGGATTAAATTCAATTCAATCTGCATCTAATTTTGATGTAGCTCAATTAGTATTAAATGATATGAGGCAGAATATTAAAAAAGCTTTATATATGGAAACTCTTGGAAGACCAGAAGGTACACCAATGACAGCAACAGAAGTTTCTGAAAGAATGGCAGATCTATCAAGACAGATAGGATCTTCATTTGGTAGATTACAATCTGAGTTTATTCATCCATTATTAAAAAGAATTATTAGAATATTATCTAAACAAGGTAGAATAGAATTACCTAAAGTTAATGGTAGAGAAGTTAAGATAGCTGCAAGATCTCCATTAGCTAAAGCACAACATATGCAAGACATTGCAGATGTAAATAGATTTAATGAAATTATTGCAGGTACTTTTGGCCCTCAAATGATTAATATTATAATTAATCAAAATGAAGTTGCTAAGTACTTAGCTAGTAAAATGAATTTGCCAGAAAAACTTATTCGTGATGAAGAAGAACAAAGGCAAATAATACAACAGGTTAGTCAATTACAGAATCAACCGAAAGAAGGAGAGATACCTCAATAATGAGCTGGGATGGGTTAAAAAATAAAAAACCAATTCCTGCAAAATCTATAGATGGTTACGTAAGATCTGATGAAGATGAACGTAATCTGAATAAAACATTTGCAGGTGTATTCAAGGGCGATCAAGGAAAGAAAGTTCTTGAGTATATTAAATCTATTACAACTGATGCTGTTGCTGGGCCAAACATAGAAAGCAACCAATTATTTCATTTAGAAGGAATGAGATTCTTAGCAGCTGTAATTCAAACACGTATAAAAAAAGGAGAACAAGATGGTAGATGATAATGCTACAAATAAAGCACCAGTCACCACAGATTCGCAAGAGCAAACTGTTGTGTCTAAACCAGAATATGTACAAGACAAATTTTGGGATATTGATAGAAAAGAAGTTAATTTAGAAAATTTAGCTTCTAGTTATAATGCTCTTGAAAAAAAACTAGGTTCAAGAACAGAAGACTTGTCTAAACAAATTAGACAAGATATGGAACTTGAAAGATTAAAAAATGCTCCTGAAGCATATAAAGTTAATCTTCCAGAACTTCCAGAAAATGTAGATGTATCTGTATCTGATGATATGGAAATTGTACAATGGTGGAAAGAAACTGCAAAAAAAAATGGTTTATCACAAGATCAGTTTGATGAAGGTGTAAATATGTTCATCAATAATGCTGTGTCTGCTTTGCCAGATATAAATGCTGAAATGCAAAATCTTGGTGATAATTCTAGAGAAAGAATAGAAGCTGCTGAGCTTTGGTCTAAAAAACACCTATCGCCAGACGCTTATAGTACTTTCTCAAGTATTGCAGCTACAGCAAATGGAGTTAAGGCTATTGAAGAAATAATGAAGTTAACTAAAGATAGTCCTATTCCAACAACACCAACTCAAGTATCTGTTATGCCAGACTTACAAGATTTAAAATCTATGATGAATGATCCGAGATACTTTGACTCAAATCAAAGAGATCCTTCATATGTTAAACGAGTAACGGAGCTTTATGAGAAAGCGTACAATAAAGCGAGACAAGGTTAAAAAACCTTTTCGTTTTAAACGACTTAAAACAGATCTACATTGGCTAGATGCTGTATCAGATTCTGGATGGTTATCTGAAGAAGATATGGATAATCAAAAACCTGCTGATGCAATATGTAGCCAAATGTGGATTTATAAAGAAAACGATAAATCAATTACATTATTTGGCACTTATTCATATGACGACAAAGGTAAGTTAGAATTTGGTGAAGTTATAACAATACCTAAAATATGGATTTAATGTGCGTTGTTTAGTATCATAAACAAATCTATTTTTGCACCAAGACCTTAAAAATGTTCAATGATTGCCCTTAACTGGATAACAGTCCTCTGCATTTGTAAGACAATCGGATAAACGTAAACTTAACAACAACAATAAAAAAGGAGCATATAAATGGCTACATCAATAACAAATGCCTTTATAACTCAATTCGAAGCTGAAGTTCATATGGCTTACCAAAGAATGGGAAGCAAACTAAAAAATTTAGTTAGAAATGTGAACGGAGTAAACGGATCTACTGTTAAGTTTCAGAAAGTTGCACAAGGTTCTGCAAATACTAAAGCAAGACACGCTGAAGTAGTTGCAATGGATCTTTCACACAGCAATGTGTCAGCAACTTTAACTGATTACTATGCAGCAGATTACGTTGACAAGTTAGACGAGTTAAAGGTAAACATTGACGAAAGACAAGTAGTTGCACAATCAGCAGCTTATGCACTTGGTAGAAAAACTGACGAAGTGATAAGAGATGTAATGGCAGCAGGTACTTCTTTCGCAAATAACGTAAACTCAGACGCATCAACAGCAATGTCTTTAGTGAAAGCTAAAAATATGATGGAAACATTCAATGGTAATGACGTTCCAGATGATGGTCAAAGATACTGGGTAGTAGGGCCTAAACAATGGTCTGATCTATTAGGTATTGATCAGTTTACTAGACTTGAATACGTAGGACAAGATGAACTTCCATTCAAAGGCGGAATGACTGCTAAAAGATGGTTAGGATTCTTGTGGTTCGTACACTCAGGATTATCAACAACAGGTAGCGACAGAAACACATTAGCTTTCCACAAATCATCTGTGGGATTAGGTGTTGGATCTGACGTTAAAACTGAAGTGAACTACATTCCAGAAAAAGTTTCACACTTAATTACATCTATGTTATCATTAGGTGCAGTTGAGATTGACTCTAATGGTCTAAGAGTTCAGAAATGTGCGGAGTAATAGGAGGATAATATGGCATACGCAACAGACAACCCAATCAAAAAGATTGCTGAAGCTGGTGGTAATAGTATTTTCTTCTATATAGACGGAGATGCAATCGGAACAATTACTGGTTCTGGTTACTTCAATTCAGCATACAATCAATTAAAACAAGGTGACATTATTATTGTTACTTCTGGAATTGGTGGAACAGTAGCAGCAGACGTGCTATCTGTAACATCAGCATCTGGAGCAGCAACAGTAACTACTGTAGCTTTGGCTTAATTATATATATTTTTGGGGGCGAGGAAACTCGCCCTCAATTTAATAAAGGATTTTAATGGCAACAACAAAAGTAGATATATGTGCAAGAGCTTTAGTAATGATTGGTGCTCAACCTATATCTTCTTTTTCAGATGGTAGCACTGAAGCACTTGTTGCATCAAATGTTTACGAAGATATTGTTCAATCTTCTTTAACAAGACATAGATGGAAATTTGCTACTAACCAAAAACAATTATCATTATTAGCTACAGCACCAGAAGGTAGATATGATTATGCTTATCAATTACCTGCTGATCCTGGTGTATTACAAATTATTACAGTAACAGTTAATGATTATGTAATTCCATACACAAGATATAAAGATAAAATTTATGTAAATACTTATGGTGCAAATCACGCATTAATATTAGATTACATTTACAGAGTAGAAGAAGATTATTTTCCAGCTCATTTTAGATTAGCTTTAGAATATGAACTTGCATCTATCTTTGCAGGATCTGTTGCTAGAGATGCTGGTATGATTAGAGAATTTAAAATGTTATCTGACAGACAATTTTTAATATCTAAAAATATTGATACGTCAGAAGTAACTACTAGAAAACTTGATACTTCAAGATTTATTAACTTAAGAAACTCTACAAGAACTGATGTCTAATGGCAAGAACACTAAAAACTGTATTAACCAACTTTTCTTCTGGAGAACTTAATCCATTACTAGCTAATAGAATAGATACACCTGCTTATGCTAATGGTGCTAAGCAATGTAGAAATTTTGCTTTATTAGCAGAAGGTGGGGTAATGAGAAGACCAGGTACTTCTTATCTTGCAACATTACCTGCTGAATGTAGATTAATTCCATTTGTATTTTCTGATGATGAAATAGCTATTATTGTTTTATCAAATAATAGAATGGATGTTTATAATATTAATGGTACAGCAATTGTATCTAATTATACAACAAACTGTAATTGGACAACAGCTCAACTATTTGAATTAAACTTTGCTCAATTTGGAGATACAATATTTGTAACGCATAGAGATAATCCTATGGTAAAAATATTTAGATCTTCAGCTAGTACATTTACTGTTAGTTTATATACATTTCAAATTAATGAAGATATTGTTGTTTCTGGTGCTTATAAAACTGATACACCTTTTTATAAATATGAAGATGGATCAGTAACATTAACAATTAGTACATCAGCTACAGGTACAGGAAGAACAGTTACTTCAAGTGTAGGTTTTTTTACTTCTAATTATGTTAATCAGTATTTATTAATAGATGGATCTCAAGTTAAAATTACTGGATATACAAGTCCAACTGAAGTAATTGTAACAGTAATAGAAACAATTGCTGGAGGAACTGGCCCACATTTTGATTGGAAAGAAGAAGCTATTTCTATTCCAAGAGGTTATCCTCAAGCTGTAACATTTCATAATAATAGATTATGGTTTGGTGGTTTAAAATCTAGACCTGCTGGAATACTTGCATCTAGAATATCTGAATATTTTAATTTTGATGTTGGAGCAGGTGACGCAGATCAAGCAATTGATTTAGATATTGCAGGTTCAGAAGTTAATGAAGTTAGACATATGTTATCTGGTAAAGATCTACAAGTATTTACAGATGGTGGAGAATATTACATTCCAAGAGCAACTGATAATACAATTACACCTGCTAACGTATCTGTATTAAGACAAACACCTTATGGTATTAGTAGAACAGCACCTGTAATGTTTGACCAAGCAGCAGGATTTATTCAAAAAAATGGTAAAGCTGTTAGAGAATTTATTTATTCTGATATTGAAGATGGATATAAATCTACATCAGTATCAATACTTGCACAGCATTTAATTGATAATCCAAAACAAATTGCAGTTATTAAAGGTAACTTTACTAGACCAGAACAATATGCTTTCTTTTTAAATAATGGTTCTACATTGCCAGGAACATTTGCAGTATTTCATTCTGTTAGAGATGAAAAGATTGCAGGTTGGAGTTTATGGTCAACAAGAACTGACGATTACTTTCAATCTATAATTGCTCTTAATGAATATCTTGTATGTGTTGTTAAAAGAGAATTAAATGGAAGTACAGTTTATACATTGGAATTATTTGCTGATGATGATAGTAATACATTAGATATGAAAACTACTTCTACTGTTAATCAAAGAGGTACACCTTTAGTTCAAGGTGCAAGTCAAACAGGTTCGGTATTAAAAGTAGATGGATTTAGTTCTGATCCTAAAATCAATGAAACATTTACAATAGCTGGTAATGCTACTGAATATATTATTCAAGCAGTAACTAATAATGGTGCAGGATCTTATGATTTAAATCTAGATAAAAATTTAGCAGCTACACCTGCTGATAATGCAGCAATTACTTTAGTAAAAGGATTTTTACACAATGTTAATGGAATTTATACTAATGAATCTATTAATGCTATACAAGGAAATAGCTCTTTAGGTGCGTTTACTGTATCTGCTAGTAACACTATTACTTTGAATACTGCCAGAGCTTCTGGAGTAAAAATTGGATTTAATTATATACCGATTATAGAAACTATGCCTATTGATAAAGAATTAGCCGAAGGGCCATTAACAGGATTACCTAGACGAATTTCAAGAGCCATCATTGATCTTAACTCTGCATTAGATTTAACTGTCAAAGCTGCTGATACAACCGCAAAGTCATTAGTAGTACAGCAAGTTAATTTTACTGGTGGTTCTGACCTAACACCTATTACATCTAAAAAAGAATTTTTCTTTTTGGGATATGATAAAAGTCCAACAGTTACATTATCCCAAGATGATCCATTACCAATTAAAATATTAGGTATGTCAGTGGAGGTAGTATTTGCGTGAGTGCTGATCCAGTAACATTAGCAGTAATTAGTTTTGGTGTACAAGCTGTAGGTACATATCAGCAAGTACAATATCAAAAAGCTATGACAAAAGCTCAGTTGCAAGAATATGAAACTGAACGTAAAGTTAATCAATTAAAAGGATTACAAGACTCTAATGATGTTACAGAAGCAGGTGAAAAGAAAAAGAAAATCAATAGAGCTATTGTAGCAGGTTCTGGATATAATGATGATAGTAGAAGTTTCTTTGCTGTTCAAACAGAAATTGATAGAATTACAACTAAAGATATTAGTACTATAAAATTAAATACTGCTAGATCTGAATCTAAACTACAATCTGCTATTTACACAACTAAAGTTATGGGTAAAGCACAAGAGTATGGTGCTTATACTAAATTAGCAGTAAGTGGATTTAAAACAGCAGCATATGCACAATCATATAAAGCTGGTAAAGGACAATATGATGGAGCATCATCTATGGCAGATTATATGAATAATCCAACAGGATATAGTGGGAGTAACTAATGGCATTAAAAACAGGTAAACCAGTTACAACATCATTAGAACAAGGAAAAAAATCTGTTAACCTTAGAGCATCTGTAGCTGATAATATTGGTATTCCAAAATTTCCAGACACTACTATTTCAACAGAAATTTTATCTGGAGCTATAGATGTTATTGATACATTTAGAAAAAAAGCTGAAGTTGATGATAAAGTAGATTGGCAATATCAATTTAATCAAACATCAAGAGATCATTATTTAAATTTAAAAGATAAATACAAAAATGATCCAGATGCAATGAAAAATGCAGTAGATAGTTATTCTAAAACTGTATTGGGAAATACACCTTCAGCATATAAATCTATTGCAGAAAATATATTAGCACAAAAAAACTTAGCTAATATGTCATATGCCTCTGCTAATTATAATGCTTTAAAAGATGAAGCAGCAGTTAATGGTTGGTTAACTACAAAACAAAATACAATTAGTGATACAGGATCTACATTAGATACTATTACTATTAGTGATGCACCTGCTATGAATATTAATTCATATATTGGCAACACTACATTTAAACAATTAAATCATAACTATGGATCTGCTGAAGAAGGTATTGTTAACACTGGAAGATATAAAAGCAGTGTTTTAACGCAAGATTTAAATAATGATATTATAGACATTGAATCATTAAGAGTATTCAACTTAATGAAAAAAATAGGTAAAAAAGATGGTTTAAAATATTTTACTAATTATGCAGCAGGTCAAGATAGTTTGCCTGTAACACCAGATGATGTAAACAATCCAATCTTTCAAGAATATTCTAATCAAATAAAAGATCCTTTTATTAGAAGTAAAATTATTACAAAAGTTAAAAATTTATATGATGACTATAATGGTCAATCTGTTGGTGCATTAAAAGATTCTAAAATTAAATACAATCTAGATGGTGAACAACAATATGGTGGAATACTTGATGTAGATAAATTTAAAAATGGAGAAGGTAATGCAAATGATTATGTAATTAATAATATGCCTGGCATATCTGAAACTGATTATCCTAAAGCTATTAAAATAGTAGATGATAATATTAAAGCTCAATCATTAGTTAATAAAGCTATGAATGGTGAAATTGTTATTAATGAATTTGTTAATGATGAACAAAAACAATTATTTCAAACTGCTATCTTTAGAAGATATGGTATTAACGATAATAATATAACTGATACTAGCAATACTAAATTTGGTCTTGCAATGACTCTTTTAAAGAATCAAAATTTAGAACCTACTGCTGTTATTAAAAGATTAAATACAACATATAATGTAGATTTTAATCAACCAGGACAAATGGATGAATTTAAAAAAAATCTTGCATTATATAATTATATTAAATCTACAGATATGTTTCCATATCTTTCAATTCAAAATGCTTCAATCTATGAAGAAGCAAATAATGCTAATATTGGAGGTTTAAGTAATACTGCTGGTGCTAATAAATTAAATATTTTTGCAAAAGATTCTACTAATTTTAATGAAAACAAAACAAGAATTACAACACATTTAAGTGAAAATCCATCTATTACATCTGATCAATTAGAAAAAGTTATTGGTGATTTAGATATTAATACTGATACTTTTTGGATGAAAAAGTTTTTCTTAAGTGAAAAAAATAAATATGCAAAAGTATTAACACCAGATTCAACTACATTTCTTCCTAGTTTTGCTTCTACTATTTTAACTCCAGAAGTTAAAAGTGAATGGTTAAATCAAACTATTACTGAATTAACTTATATAACTGGAAGTAAAGAAATAGATATTAATAGTGATGAAGGCAAACAAATATTTTACAAAGCATCAATTAATGCTTTAAACAAAATGAATAAATCTGGTTATTCTGCTACAAGATATACTGGTGATGGTAAAGTAAGAATAATTAAAAATTCTTATGAAGATAAAGTAGGTTTTAGTGGTCAAGGTTTTGATAATAGTATTATTGCACAAGGTAATTATTTAAAAGCTACTTTAAGCAATGAAGATCAAATAGAAAGATTTGGAGCTAAAGATACATCTGGTTTATTTTCAAGTAAAAAATTAGAACCAATAGATATTTCAGAAGTTATAAAACAAGAAATAGATAATGGTTATGAAAATACTATTATTGAACCTACAGGTACATTAAATAAATTTGGTAAACCTAATTATCATTTAAAAATTAATCATAAAGGAACTTTAATTAGTTTAACAACTGGTAATAATTATTTTGATCCTACTGGATTTTCTAGTAATCCATCAATATCTGAAAAATTACCAGCTAGTAGAGCTAACTTAATACAAACATTATCTCAAAAAAAATACGATAGTTTTATTAAAACTTATGGTCATAAATTTGATAACAATAATGCTTATCACGATTTTGCTAAAAAAGTTATTTATGGAACAATTAAATTAGGTATTGAAGCATCTGATTATAAATTTTATCCAGATGTACCTGGTCTTAATGATGTTCCAGCAGAAGTTAGACCATTTGCTTTTATATTTAAAACATTAGGTATAGAAGCAGATCTTAAACCTTATTATGATGAAGCTGCTAAAGTAAATAATGAAATTAATAATATATTATCTTATGACGCTAGAATTGTAAGTAATTCAAAAATTCAACCTAAAGATAAAGAATTAGAAGCTATATTTCCTCCGTATCAAACTTCTTATACGCAAGAAAATATACAAAAAACATATAGACAATTTGTTTATGAAAAATATGAAGATAAATCATTACCATTAACATTAAGAACTAATAACTATATGGCAGTTATGAAAACTGATTCTCAATGGGATGGTGAAATGATAGATATTAGCACAGGCAATCAAGCAGCAGTATTTGCTAGTCCTGTAGATTCTATAAGAGCTGGTGTAAGAGTTATGATTAATAATTCAACTTTAGCACCAACTAATACTACAAAAAATTATTCTGACACTCCAACATTAGGTGAAATGTTAAAAGTTTATGCTGTAGATTCTACATCATATATTAATGCACTAGAATCTAAAACT
>Ga0222716_10002905_pt1 | contig 13836 bp, 13 predicted proteins | sample C33_13DmetaG_FD_165044 | JGI IMG/M metagenome (GOLD analysis project Ga0222716, IMG submission 165044) | Estuarine water microbial communities from San Francisco Bay, California, United States - C33_13D | ecosystem: Environmental > Aquatic > Marine > Unclassified | place: USA: California... | reverse complement strand
CGGCTTAGGGAATGTTAGATTTAAAAGCTCAACAAATAGAGCTCCAAAAAAAAAGACCAACGGAAAACTTGGAGAAGAGTTTTGGATTTGGTTTCAATTAAAAGTTATCGCAGATATTGGAATAATTGGAAAACCTAATGCAGGCAAATCAAGTTTATTAGCTGCTTTAACTAAAGCTAAACCAAAAATAGCTAACTATCCTTTTACAACTATCAATCCTAATTTAGGTGTAACTTATTATGATGGTAAAGAGGTAACATTAGCTGACATACCTGGGTTAGTTGAAGGTGCCCACAAAGGCGTCGGACTAGGTGATAAATTTTTAAGACATATTGAAAGATGTAAAGTTTTGCTACATTTAATTGATTTATCGGAAACTGATCTTGTAAACTCTTATAGAAAGATAAATTTGGAATTGAAAAATTATGATAAAAAATTAGACAAAAAGAAAGAAATAATTTTTTTTAATAAATCTGACTTACTTAAAAATGACGAAATTGATAAAAAAATAAGTGAATTTAAGAAAAAAATTAAATCTAAATATGAAGTGATTTCTGTATTTTCAAATAAAGATCTATTAAAAATTAAAAAAATATTGATAAAAAATGTTAGTTAAAAATTCCAATATAATTGTTCTAAAATTAGGCTCATCAACTGTAGTTGATGATAAAGGTAAATTCAAAAAAAAATGGGTTACTTCACTAATCAAAGATATCAAAAAATATGGAAAGAATAAAAACTTTGTAATTGTATCTTCTGGCGCGATTGCTCTTGGGCAAAAATATCTAAAAATAAATAAAAAAAAGATAAAACTAGATATGAGTCAGGCTATTGCAGCTGTTGGCCAAATTCATTTGGCCAGTGAATTTCAAAAACTATTTGAAAAGTATAAAATTAAATCAGGTCAAATATTAATTAGCCCTGATGATACGGAACAAAGAAGACGTGCTTTAAATATCAGAAGAACATTTGATAATTTATTTAAACTTAACGCGGTACCAATAGTTAATGAAAATGATACTACTGCTACAGCTGAAATTAAATATGGAGACAATGATAGGCTGGCAGCAAGAGTTGCTCAAATAATAGGAGCTGATACTCTTATTATTCTTTCAGATGTTGACGGGTTGTACGATAAATCAAAACAAAAAAAAATTATTGCAACTGTTAATAAAATTGATGAAAAAATAAACTCTTTAATTGATAATAAAAAAAATAATTATGGATCAGGAGGAATTTCAACAAAATTAGATGCAGCTAAAATTTGTATGAACTCTGGATGCCATATGTTTCTCGCGAATGGAAAAAAAGATTATCCTATTAAAAATATAATCATAAATAAAATTTATACTCATTTTATTCCAAAAATTTCAAGTTTAGATGCAAAAAAGAAATGGATCATTGGATCCTTAAATTCTTCGGGAATAATTTTTGTTGACCTAGGAGCAGCACGCGCACTCAATGATGGAAAAAGTTTACTGGCTGCCGGAGTAACAAAAATTGTCGGATCTTTCAATAAAGGAGAAAACGTTCTGATAGTTGATCAAAACGAAAAGCAATTAGCTAGAGGTTTAGCTTCATTTAATTCCAATGAAATTAACCAAATCAAAGGTAAACAAAGCAAAGAAATAGAAAAAATTTTAGGTTACTTGAGTAAATCTGAAATTATTCATAAAAATGATATGGTAATGTTATAAATGAATTATTTAGAAAATATTGGAAAAAATTCAAAGAAAGCTTTTGAAAATTTAAAATCTGTAAAACATGATAAGATAAAAAAAGTTTTAGAAAGTTACAATAAATCTCTACTAATAAATAAACAAAAAATTATAAGAGAAAATCAAAAAGACTTAAAAAATGCCATAAGAAAGAATCTGATAGATAGACTTGTATTAAATGAAAAACGTATTGAGGGTATTAGACACTCTATCAATGAAATATATAATTTCAAAAATCCTATAGGACAAATTTTAGAAACTTGGAAAAGACCAAACAAATTGAATATAAAAAAAGTTTCTACTCCTATAGGTGTTATTGGAGTAATTTATGAAAGCCGTCCAAATGTTACTGCTGATGTTGCTGCCTTATGTCTTAAATCTGGAAATTGTTCAATTCTCAGAGGTGGTTCAGAAGCAATAAATTCAAATAAAATTTTAGCTCACCTTTTTAGAGAAGCATTACAAAAAAATAAAATTAATAAGAATTGTGTACAATTTATAAATTCTAGAGATAGAAAAATTGTAGACAATTTATTATCTAAAATGAATAATTATATAGATGTTATCGTTCCTAGAGGAGGAAAAGGATTAATTTCTAAAGTACAAAAATTTTCCAATATTCATGTAATTGGTCATCTTGAGGGGCTGTGTCACATATTTGTGGATAAAAGTGCAAAATTAAGCGTGGCAAAAAAGATTATTATAAATGCAAAAATGAGGAGAACAAGTATTTGTGGAGCTGTTGAAACACTCTTAATTGAGGAAAAGGCACTTAAAACACATGCTAAGGAAATAATTAATTCTCTTATTGAGTCTGGTTGTGAAGTAAGAGTAGACAATAAAATTAATAAATTATTTCAAAATAAATTAAAAAAGGCTAAAGAAAAAGACTGGGCAACAGAATATTTGGATGCCATTATTTCAATTAAAACTGTCAAAAATGTAAATGAGGGTGTTGAACATATTCTTAAATACGGGACAATGCATACAGATAGTATTATTACGACAAATTCAAAAAATGCTAAAATTTTTTTAAACGGAGTAAATAGTTCTATTGCAATGCATAACGTTTCAACTCAATTTGCTGATGGAGGTGAATTTGGTTTTGGTGGTGAAATTGGTATCTCAACAAATAAATTGCCGCCTAGGGGTCCCGTTGGAATAAACCAATTAACATCTTATAAATATGTAGTTTCTGGTAAAGGTATAATAAGACCATAATTAATGGCAAAAAATTCTAATAAAACTATTGGCATATTAGGTGGAAGTTTTGATCCTGCTCACAAAGGACATTTAGCTATTTCAAAAATTGCATTAAAAAAAATTAAGTTAAAAAAAATTTATTGGTTGATTACAAAAAAAAATCCTTTCAAGAAAAAGGCTTATTTTTCTTTAAATCAGAGAATGAAAGTGGCAAAAAAAATAATCAAAAATTTTAATAAAATTCAGGTTTTGTATTTAGACAAGATGGTAAAATCTTCTAAGTCTATCAATTTAGTTAATTATTTTATCAAAAAAAAAGTAAACAATATTTATTTTATTATTGGTTCTGACATTTTAATAGAATTACATAAGTGGAAAAGTTGGAAAAAATTAGTAAAATTAACAAAATTAGTTGTTTTTTCTCGCAAAGGATATGATAAGAAAGGTAAGAGCTCAACTGTGGTAAAATATTTAAAAAAAAAGAACATTATTTTTATAAAAAACAAACCGATAGTTGTTTCGTCTTCATCTATAAAAAAAAAATTAGTTAAAGAATCCTGATGAAAATATCAGATATCAAATACAGTATTGAAAGGATTTTAGATGATAATAAAGCCCAAAATATTATTTCTATAAATTTGAAAAATAAGTCATATATAGCTGATTATATGGTGATTGCTTCAGGAACATCTTCTAGACATCTACAGTCTCTTTCTGAAATTTTGGTAACAGAATTAAAAAAACTTGGACTTACCGGATGTCGCATAGAAGGAAGAAATAGTAGTGATTGGAAATTGGTCGACGCACATGATGTTATTGTACATATATTTCACCCTGAAAAAAGAGAATTTTATGATTTAGAAAAAATGTGGTCAGAGGAAATCCCTAAAGAAAAAGCGATGATATGAAAAAAATTATTATCTTATTATTTATATTTGTAAATTTTTTCAATTTACCAGCATTCTCTAAAAATGATTTATATGAAAAAATAGATCTCTTTGGTGAAGTGCTTGAAAATATTAAAAAGGACTATGTAGATGAGGTAGATGAAGCTGAAATGATGGACTCAGCAATCAATGGTGTTTTGCAATCTCTTGATCCTTATTCGGCATACATGAGCCCAGAATTATTTAAAGAAATGCAAACTGATACGAGTGGTCAATTTGGTGGTTTAGGAATTGAAATAGGTATGGAAGCTGGAGTGGTAAAAGTAATATCTCCTATTGATGATACGCCAGCATCCAATGCTGGAATCAAAGCTGGAGATTACATAGTAAAAATTGGTAAAGAGCAAGTTCAAGGAAAGTCCTTAATGGAAGCAGTTAAATTAATGAGGGGGCCTGTAAACACCTCCATAGATCTTACTGTGAGAAGAAAAAATGTAAAAAAACCTCTTAAATTTAAAATTACAAGAAAAGTTATTGAGGTTCAGTCTGTCAAGGCAGAAATCATAAGTAAAGATAAAAATTTGGGGTACATTAGGTTAAAATCATTTAATGAAAACAGTGATAAGCAGTTTTTAAAATCATTAAAAGAATTTGAAAAGAACCCAAAAATTAAAGGGTATGTTTTTGATCTTAGAAACAATCCAGGTGGATTACTTACAAAAGCTATTAATATTACTGATTTTTTCTTAGATGATGGAGAAATAGTTTCAACAAAGGGACGTAATATTTCAGAGACAAGAAAATTTTTTGCAAGAAAAGGTGATGAGATTAATGGCAAACCCATAATAGTTTTAATCAATAATGGTTCTGCGTCTGCTGCCGAAATTTTTGCAGGAGCTTTAAAAGATCATAAACGAGCTGTAATTTTAGGTGAAAACTCTTATGGAAAAGGTTCTGTTCAATCTATTATTCCTCTCGGAAATGGTGGAGGAATAAGATTAACTATTTCAAAATATTACTTACCTTCAGGTAAATCTATATCAGAAGTAGGTGTAACACCTGACATACTAATAGAAGAAACTGGAGTTGATTTTAAAATTAAATCTGACAAAGACAATCAATTAAATTACGCTATTAAACTTTTTAATTCATAAATTATGGATAATAAAAAACTTCCTTTGCGCACTGGCGTAGGCGTAATTCTTTTAAATAATAAAAATCAAATTTTTGTTGGTAAACGTAAGGATAATCCTGTAGATAACTGGCAAATGCCACAAGGTGGGGTTGAGAAAGGTGAAGATTTCATTACTGCAATGAAGAGAGAGTTAGTCGAAGAAACCAGTATTAAGAATATTAAAATTTTAAAAGAAATTGAAGAAATATACGAATATGAACTGCCAAATAATCTTGTTGGTATTATATGGAAAGGTAAATTTAGAGGGCAAAAACAAAAATGGTTTATCGCTAAATTTACCGGTTATGAAAATGAAATTAATTTAAATACAAAACATCCAGAATTTATTGATTGGAAATGGATTGACCCGGAAAAATTGCCTGATGTAATTGTTAAATTTAAAAAAGATTTATACTTAAAGCTATTAAAGGAGATAAAATTAGTTATTGGCTAATGTCTTTCAAGGTGCTTATTTTATAAGATAGAAGATATTTTTCTTTATCTGAGGAATTATTTTCATTTAATTTGTTTTCAGCTTGTTTTAATAAATCCGCTATAGAATTTTGTTTTAAATTTTTTAGGTCTATTGCAGTTGAGGTTAAAATTAACAAATTATTATCTGAAAATTCAACTGTTCCCTCTTCGACATAATATTTTTTTTCATCTTGATCTAGTATAAAAATCACACCTGGCCTTAAAAAAGTTATAAGTGGAATATGATCTTTTAATATACCCATTTGGCCCTCATAAGATGGGATGGTTACTTCATTAGCTTCTGATTTAAGAATTGATTTATCTGGCGTTATGATCTCAACTGTAAATTTACCGGACATTATTTGCTGTCTTTAGATAATTTTTCTGCTTTTTCTATTACTTCTTCTATACCACCAACCATATAAAAGGCAGCTTCAGGTAAGTGATCATATTCACCCTTGCATATTGCATCAAAGCCCTTAATTGTATCATCTAAATCTACTAATTTTCCTGGTGACCCTGTAAATACTTCTGCAACAAAGAAAGGTTGAGATAAAAATCTTTGTATTTTTCGTGCTCGTGCTACTGTTAACTTGTCTTCTTCAGAAAGTTCGTCCATTCCCAAAATAGCTATTATATCTTGTAAAGATTTGTAAGCTTGAAGAATTTTTTGAACATCTCGAGCTACCCTGTAATGCTCTTCTCCAACTATTCTTGGGTCTAAAATTCTTGAAGTTGAATCTAAAGGATCAACAGCTGGATAAATTCCGATTTCTGCAATCTGTCTTGACAATACTGTAGTTGCATCTAAGTGTGCAAATGATGTTGCTGGAGCCGGATCTGTCAAGTCATCTGCTGGAACATAAATCGCTTGTACTGATGTAATTGAACCTTTGTCTGTAGAAGTAATTCTTTCTTGTAAATTACCCATGTCTGTAGCTAGAGTTGGTTGGTAACCAACTGCTGAAGGTATTCTTCCTAATAAAGCCGATACTTCAGATCCAGCTTGCGTAAATCTAAATATGTTATCTACGAAAAAAAGAACGTCCTGTCCTTCTTTATCTCTAAAATATTCTGCCACTGTTAAACCTGTTAAAGCTACTCTAGCTCTAGCTCCTGGTGGTTCGTTCATTTGCCCGTAAACTAGTGCAGCTTTTGAGCCTTTTCCATCTGGCTTAATAACTCCTGATTCTATCATTTCGTGATAAAGGTCATTTCCTTCTCTAGTTCTCTCACCTACTCCGGCAAATACAGAAAAACCACCATGGGCTTTTGCAATATTGTTAATTAATTCCATAATCGTAACTGTTTTACCAACACCAGCTCCACCAAAAAGACCGATTTTTCCTCCCTTAGCATATGGAGCCAATAAATCGACTACTTTTATTCCAGTAACTAATTGTTCTGTTTCTGTTGCTTGGTCAGTAAATTTTGGTGCGGCTCTATGAATAGGCCATTTTTCTTTTGTTTTTACATCTCCCTTTTCATCAATTGGTTCCCCAATTACATTTATAATCCTTCCTAGAGTTTCCGGTCCTACTGGAACACTTATTGGGTTTTCTGTATTTATAACATCATCACCTCTTTTTAATCCTTCTGTGGCATCCATCGCTATTGTACGGACACTGTTTTCACCTAAATGTTGAGCAACTTCTAAGATTAATTTATTTCCAGAATTGTTTACTTCAAGTGCTGTATATATTTCTGGTAATTCATTTTCAAAATTTACATCTACTACTGCGCCAATAATTTGTGTTATTTTTCCATTTTTATTCATTATAGACTTTCTGCCCCAGATATAATTTCAATCAATTCTTTAGTTATAGAAGCTTGTCTGCTTCTATTATAGTTGATTGTAAGCTTATCAACTAAATCACCTGCATTTCTTGTAGCGTTATCCATTGCCGTCATTCTTGACCCTTGTTCGCTTGCTGCGTTTTCCAGAAAAGCTTTAAAAACTTGTGTGGAAATATTTTTAGGAAGAAGATCCTCTAAAATTTCATCTTCATCTGGCTCAAATTCATATGATATTAACTCTTTATTATCATCTTTAGCTAGTTTTTTTTCAGCTGGTATAATCTGTTGGGCTTGAGGTATTTGTGTAATAACATTTTTAAAATTATTATAAAATAAAATACATTTATCAAATTCATTATTATCAAATAAATTTATTATTTCTTTGCCAATAATTTCGGCTTCTACAAATGTAATTTTCTTTTTGTCTTTAAAACTAAATTTTTTAATAACATATTTTCCGTATTCTCTTTTAATTTGGTCTAGACCTTTTGATCCTACTGTAATTATTTTTAGTTCTTTTCCTCCATCTAATATCTTTTTAAAATTTGTTTTAGCTAACTTACATATATTTGAGTTAAATCCTCCACATAAACCTCTATCCGCTGTTAACACGACACACAGGTGTGTTTTATCATTTCCATTACCTACTAATAATTTTGGCGCATTTTGAGGATCATTAATTGAATTGGTTAAATTAAGAATAATGTTCTGCATTTTTTGACTATAAGGTCTCCCTTTTTCTGCGTTCTCTTGAGCTTTTCTCAATTTTGCAGCTGCGACCATTTTCATAGCTTTTGTAATTTTTTGAGTAGATTTCACACTCTTAATTCTTTTTTTTAAATCATCTAAACTTGGCATTATTTGTTAGCTTTCTTATAATCTTCGATTGCTTGAACTAATAGTTTTTCTGTATTTTCTTCAAGCTTCCCTGAGGATTGTATCGCATCAATAATTTCTGGTTTTTCTGTTTTAATTTTTTCTATAATATCATTCTCAAACTTTTTAATTTTTGTTAACTCTACGTCATCAAGAAAACCTTTTACACCGGTAAACACAGATATTACTTGTTCTGCCACAGTCATTGGTGAGTATTGATTTTGTTTTAATAATTCAGTCAATTTTGCACCTCGATTTAATAGCTGTTGTGTTGAAGCATCTAAATCTGATCCAAATTGTGCGAATGCTGCCATTTCCCTATATTGAGCTAACTCCAATTTAATGGAACCAGCAACTTTTTTCATGGCTTTAGTTTGAGCCGCAGATCCTACTCTTGATACTGACAAACCGACGTTTACTGCTGGTCTTATTCCTTGGTTAAATAACTCTGTTTCTAAAAATATTTGGCCGTCTGTAATTGAAATTACATTTGTTGGGATGTATGCCGATACATCACCTGCTTGAGTTTCAATAATTGGTAAGGCTGTTAAAGAACCCCCTCCATTAGCGTCATTTAATTTAGCTGATCTCTCTAATAATCTGCTGTGTAAATAAAAAACATCACCTGGGTATGCTTCTCTGCCTGGAGGTCTTCTAAGTAATAGCGACATTTGTCTGTAAGCAACTGCTTGTTTAGATAGGTCATCATATACTATTAAAGCATGCATACCATTATCTCTGAAATACTCACCAATAGTACAGCCCGTATATGGAGCTAAAAATTGTAAAGGTGCAGAGTCTGAAGCTGTAGCAGCAACAATAGTTGTATATTTCAATGCACCGGCTTCTTCTAATGTTTTGGTAATTTGTGCTACGGTTGAACGTTTCTGTCCTATGGCTACATATACGCAATATAATTTTTTCTTTTCATCTGAAGATTCGTTGATTTTTTTTTGATTAATTATTGCGTCAATAGCTACAGCTGTTTTGCCAGTTTGTCTGTCACCGATAATTAATTCTCTTTGTCCTCTTCCAACAGGTATCAAAGAGTCTATTGATTTAAGACCTGTTTGCATTGGTTCGCTAACAGATTGTCTTGGAATAATACCAGGAGCTTTAACTTCTACTCTTTTTCGTTCTTTACCTGAAAAAGCACTCTTACCGTCAATTGGATTTCCTAATCCATCCACTACTCTACCTAAAAGTTCTTTGCCTACCGGTACATCTACTATGGCATTTGTTCTTTTTATTGTGTCACCTTCTTTAATTTTCCTATCATCGCCAAAAATTACAACACCCACATTATCACTTTCTAAATTTAAGGCCATTCCTTTTGAACCATCTTCAAATTCAACCATTTCACCTGCTTGAACGTTATCAAGTCCATAAACACGAGCAATACCATCGCCAACTGATAAAACTTTTCCTATTTCAGAAACTTCCGCTTTTTCACCAAAGTTTTTAATTTGGTCTTTTAATAATTTTGTAACTTCTGATGGGTTAATTGACATTCTAGTTTTCTAACATTCTTTGTTCATATTTTTTTAATTTATTTTTAATAGAGGTATCAATCATAAAACTACCTAATTGTAATTTAAGTCCGCCAATCAAACTTTGATCAACTTTATAGTCAAATTTTATCGTTGAACCCATAGATAAAGATAATTCTTTACTAATATTTATTAATTCATTAGACGATAGTTCTTTAGATGAAATTAATGAAGCTTTAATTTCACCTCTATTTTTAGAGCATAGTTTTAAAAAAGCGTCAGTAATTTTTTTTACAAAAAAGATTCTTCTTTTTTTAATTAATAATAAAAAAAAGTTTTTTAAATCTTTAGTAAAGTTTAATTTTTCAGATAATAAATTTAGTACTTTATCTTGAACATTAATAACATGCGTTGGATTTTGAAAAAAGTTTTTAATTTCAGAATTGCTTTCAAAAAGAGATTGAAAATTATTTACATCTGACTCGATTTTTTCTAATTCATTATTTTCTTTACCGACTTCATAAAGTGCGCGCGCGTACCTTTCTGAGGTTTCTATTGAGAAAGATTTGTTTGTGCTCATTTTTATTTACTAAGAATATTTGTGAAATAATGAGCGTTTCGTATCACAAGAGAATATGTTGATCAAGTTACGAAATAGATAATTAACTGAAATTTACTGGATCAACATCAACCGTAAGTTTAATTTTAGATGATATTTTAAGGGTATTTAGTAGATTTGTTATTTTTTTTTGAACAAAAAATCCACCTTTAAACCTTAAAAGAAGACGAGATCTAAATTTTTTTTTAATTTTTAACAAAGGTGAATCTACAGGCCCTAATACCTCAATATTACTGATTTTTTTTAACTGTATTTTAATTTCTTTTGCCCCTTTTATACTTAAATCATGTTTATTAGAAGAAATTATTATAGCTATCAATCGTACAAATGGTGGTAGCTTATTCTTTTTTCTCGTAAGTAGCTCTTTTTTTAATAATTGTTCCGATTTATTTTCTATTAGTTTATTTAGCGTCGAGTCTTCAGGTGTCAACGTTTGATAGATTATTAATGACTCTGAGCTAAATCTTCCTGCTCTTCCACTTAATTGATGATACAATTGAATATTTTTTTCAGTAGTTCTTAAATCATACCCTCTTCCTGAAAAATCTGCATCAATTACTACAATACAATTTAATTTTGGAAAATTGAAGCCTTTGGATATCATTTGTGTGCCAATTAAAATATCTACCTCATTGTTATTAATTTTATTAAACAAATCTTCTGTTTGTTGTTTTTTTTTCATGTAATCACTAGAAAATATTTCTACTTTGTTGTCGGGAAAAATTTTTTGTACTTCATCAAATACTTTTTCTACACCCGGTCCATACATTATAAAATTGCAATCGCCTTCTTCTTTACATTTATTCTTGATTTCTTTTTCTGCTGAACAATGGTGACAAATAGCTTTATTTTTTTTCTTATGAAAAGTTAAATACATAGAACAATTTGAACAAATTTGTTTAAATCCACATTTCTGACAAATTAAATACGGTGCAAAACCTCTTCTATTAATAAAGAATAATACTTGTTCCTTCTTTTTTAGAAAAGAATTTACGTACAAAATAGTTTCATCAGAAATAAACTTATTCTTCACTTTATTAATGTTTAAATTTATTATTTTTGTTTTAGGCAGTGGATAATCATTAAATCTCTTTATTATCTTTACATGTCTAAATTTTTTACTTTGAATATTGTTATAAGTTTCTATTGACGGAATAGATGTAACTAAATGAATTGGAATTTTTTCAAAGGAAGCTCTTGATATAGCCATATCTCTAGCATTATAAATTACACCTTCATCTTGCTTGTAAGACACATCGTGTTCTTCATCTACAATAATAAGTCCTAACTTTTTAAATGGTAAAAGTAATGCTGATCTAGCACCAACTATTAATTTTATTTTATTTTTTATTATGCCTTTCCAAATGATCCTTTTATTTCTTGGTGTTATTTTTGAATGCCATATTGCCGGTTCGTAGCCAAAAAAATCCTCAAATCTAGATTTGAATTCATTGGTTAAAAAAATCTCCGGTAATAAAACTAAAGCTTGATTATTATTATCAAGAATTTTTTTTATTCTTTCAAAATAAACTAGTGTTTTACCTGAGCCGGTTGTTCCTTGGAGAACTGATACATCAAATTTGTTATTTACTTGATTAAGGAATTCAAGAGCTTTTTTTTGTTCATTGTTCAGTTTGTATTTTTTTATATTTTTTTTATAATTATTAAAATTAGGATCATTTTTTTTTGTGTAATTATCTTTGTTTCCTATAGCCATCTTTAAAGTTAATCCAGGTGAAACCATATTATAAGCTGAAAACCATTCAATGAAATCAACTAAGTTTTTATTTATTGAGTATTTTTCAATTTTTTTATTTATGTTTTTTATTTTTATATCTTTTAACTTTTCTTCTTTATGTTTCCATACAACACCTATTTCGTTGCTTTTTCCAAAAGGTACCTCGACTAAGTCACCTATTTTAAGCGATAGATTGTTTGAATTATATGTAAACGAAAAATTAAATATTTTCGGCAACAAGACTTGTGCTTTCATGAATTAATAGTAGATGAATTTTTTTTATTTAAAAATGAATTGGTCTTTTATCAACAGCTAATGCAGCTTCTTTTATAGCTTCTGTGTGTGTAGGGTGTGCATGACAAGTTCTAGCTATATCCTCTGCACTGGCACCAAATTCCATAGCTAAAGCCATCTCACCTATCATATCACCACAATGTGGCCCAATAATATGAACTCCTAAAACTTTGTCTGTCTTGCTGTCTGCTAATATTTTTACAAATCCATCTGTCTCATTATTAACTTTTGCTCTCGAATTTGCTAAGAATGGAAATTTACCTACTTTATAAGATTGGTTTTTATTTTTTAATTCTTCTTCGGTTTTGCCTACTGTTGCTACTTCGGGTGAAGTATAAACTACCCCTGGAATGACATCATAATTAACGTGACCTGCTTGACCAGCTAAAATTTCTGCGACAGCTATTCCTTCTTCTTCAGCTTTGTGTGCTAGCATGGGACCTTTTATTACATCTCCAATAGCGTAAATATTTTCTACAGATGTTTGGAGTTTGTTATTTACTTTAATTCTACCTTTATTATCTAATTTGACACCAACTTTTGACAGATTTAATCCTTCTGTGTATGGTTTTCTTCCAACTGATACTAAAACTTTATCTACTTGAATTGTTTCTTCTTTTGAATTTTTTATATCAGTATAGCAAATCTCTGTGGAGTCTCCCTTGCTGCTTACAGTATTAACTTTTGATCCCATTTTAAATTTTATACCTTGCTTAGTTAATATTTTTTGAAATTCATTAGAAACTTCTCTATCCATTCCTGGTGTTATAAAATCTAAATACTCTATAACAGTTACATCTGAGCCTAGCCTTGACCATACTGAACCCATTTCTAAACCTATATATCCGCCACCTATTACAGCTAGTTTGTTTGGTACCTTGATAAAAGATAAAGCCCCAGTTGAAGAAACTATATTCTTTTCATTTATTTCTATACCAGGTAATGAAGCAACCTCAGAGCCCGTCGCTATAACAATATTCTTTGCCTTAATATTGATTCTGCTATTATTGCTTCCATAAACAACTATATCATTTTTTGAAAAAATAACTCCTTTGCCCTTTAAATAAGTAACTTTATTTTTTTTAAATAAAAATTCTACGCCTTTAGTCAAAACTTGAATAGATTTATTTTTATTTGACATCATTTTGGTTATATTTAATTTTATCCCATCTATCTCTATTCCTTGATGATTAAAATTTTTTTTAGCTTTATGAAAATTTTCAGATAAGTTTAATAAACTTTTTGAAGGTATGCAGCCGACATTAAGACATGTGCCTCCTAATGCGCCCCTGGACTCAACACATGCTGTTTTAAGGCCAAGTTGAGCCGCTCTTATAGCACATACATAGCCTCCGGGTCCGCCACCTATTACGACTAAATCAAAATTATCTTCCATAATTAAATATTTAAAAAAAGTCTTTGAGGTTGTTCAAGAGATTCTTTGACAATTTTTAAAAATGAAACTGCCTCTTTTCCATCTATAATTCGATGATCATAAGATAGAGCTAAATACATTATGGGTCTTACTTCAACTTTCCCATCTACAACTACGGGTATTTCTACAAT
>Ga0222716_10002904_pt1 | contig 13836 bp, 10 predicted proteins | sample C33_13DmetaG_FD_165044 | JGI IMG/M metagenome (GOLD analysis project Ga0222716, IMG submission 165044) | Estuarine water microbial communities from San Francisco Bay, California, United States - C33_13D | ecosystem: Environmental > Aquatic > Marine > Unclassified | place: USA: California... | reverse complement strand
CTAATGATAATATCATTATTTTCGATAGTTGCAATCTCATTTTTGAAAAGCCCATTAGTTTGAGCAGATGCTGCTTTATGATGAGATGAAAGAGCGAACTGTTCATGTTGCAAACGAGTTTGATTCCATTTTTTAGCAACATTCTCTGCAGTAACTCCCATGCCAATGTAAGCATCAGGGAATTTGTCCTCCAGTTCAGGAGAAGGACTCCAATTAAAACCACGTCTCTGAATACGACTCATAGATTCAACACCTCCAACCAAGATACAATCTCCCCATCCAACTTCTATGTGTGCTGCTGCAGAAAGTATAGCTTGCATAGATGAACCACATAGCCTATTTATTGTAGCTCCAGGTACCGTGTTGGGAAGTTCTCCAAGAAATGTCAGTAGGCGACCTAAGTTGTATCCTTGCTCGCCTTCAGGATAAGCACAACCTAGAATTAAATCATCTATCATAGAACCTGAGATATCGTTTCTTTCCATCAGTTGCCTAATTACTTGTCCTGCCATTTCATCAGGTCTGACATTTGCTAATTCCCCCTTATGAGCTCTATGAAAAGGAGACCTGAGCCAATCAACAATTACGGCTTTCATATATCTCCGAGAGTAACATACAACATAATTATTGGCAATTAATCGATAGTTCTTACGAGACTATATCAACCGTTGGGTTCTTGAAAGAAATTAGACTCGAAGTGTTTGATAATATGATAAGAGAATGCAGCAGACACGGATATTATTCCGACGACCACCTATGTCCAGCATGTAATGAAGAAGGAAAATTTATACTTCGTTCACGAGAAAGAGATAGTTTAGCCAGAAGGTTAGCATTAATTTTAAGGCATGCACCTGAGAAATTTGATCTTGAAATGGATATTAATGGATGGGTTGATGTCAAAGATATAATTAGCAGATTTAAGAAACAGGATGAAAGGAGATATCATTGGTTAAGACCACATCATTTCAGAGCTGTATCTGAGACTGATGGGAAAGGAAGATATGAAGTAAGAGGTAATATGATTAGAGCCACATACGGCCATACTCTTGAAATTGAATTAGATCTCCCTACAGAAAACATACCTCCATCATTATTTTATCCATGTAATCCTGATGAAGCAGATAATTTACTAGAAGTAGGCATAACTCCTAGTGGGAGAGCACACGTTCATCTATCATCAAGTATTAGATCGGCTGCTGAGGCAGGAAAAGTGCATTATAAATTACCAAGATTACTTGAAATTGATACTGCTAGGATGGAAGCAGATGGAGATACAATTTGGCATGCAGGAGTTACAGTTTATCTTGTTGAGTCAGTAGACCCAGAATATATTACTCAAATACCAAATGACCACCCTGAGTATGAAGTAGCAAGAGCAAGATGGATTGATGAAGAAGAATAATTAAATGAATTCTCCACAATTAATACAGAAATCAATATCAGATGTTATTGGCTTCTCACAAGATAAACAAAAGCCCCCTGTAGATTCTTTGGATACTTTCTCTTCAGAAACTACTCTAACAGGTGATTCTCTTTCCACAAATGGTGGAGCAATGTCTTGGACTAAACTCATCAAACTACGGAAATTAATTGTCTCTTGGATAGCACATTCTAATTGAATTTGGCGTCTTTCTCTCTCATCAACATCTTCAATCGACTTGACATCATCTAATTGTGATTGGAGCCATCTTTGGAATTTCTCAATATCGGATTGTTCTGACACAAACATTCGAAGAAACTCTATGAAATGAACCCATCGTTTAGAAATGCAGAGAAATTGAAATGAATACAGCAATATGTGTACTTCCATTCGAAGACATGAGGATAACTATGCCTAACAATAAAATTGTAATCAAATTAGGCGGAGGGTTGATCACAGATAAATCTCAGTATAAATTAGTTCGAGAAGAAAGAATAAAGTCAGTTTGCAAAGTTATTTCTGAACTGAAAAAAAATGAGGAATCAGTTATTTTAGTACATGGAGCTGGCTCTTTCGGACATCTAGAGGCAAAAAAATGGTATTTATCTACTGGACATAATATTGAAATTATTGATGAACAAAGGTTAGCTGTTAAGAATGTAAGAAATGACATGATGGAATTAAACAATTATGTACTGAAGTACTTGAAGGAATTTGAAATAGAAGGAATATCTCACCCCCCGTCTAAATGGGCTAATGGCTTAGGGGCACAATTCAAAGGAGATATTAGCAAGTTGGGAGATGAAAAGAAAGATACTATTCAAGTGACTTTTGGTGACGTAGTAGATGTACACAATGAGAAAGAATTTGGAATATTATCAGGAGATGATATAATGGTAAGGATCTGTAAAGAGATTCCAGGAATCACACATTGTATTTTTCTTCTAGGAGATACTGAAGGTCTACTAACTAAACCTCCGAATGAAGAAGATTCGGAACTGATTACTCTATGGTCAAAGGAACAAAAAATTACTGGAAAGCATGAATCTAACCAAGATGTTACTGGAGGAATATTTCTGAAAGCTGAAAGTGCAAGTAAAATAGCTCAAAATGTGGTCAATGTTTGGATGATTGATGGAAGAAAACCCGAAAGAATTACTGAACTTATCAAAACTGGCAATACTATTGGGACCAAAGTAATTTAATCATTCATCTATTATATGTAACCGTCCTCGGAGAGGTGAGAAACATGGGAGAAGAGACCCAAGACAGCAGTCTAAGTAAACTCGATTCATCACAACTTGAGATGATGAAAGAAATGTGCTTAGTAGTAGATGAAAATGACAAAGTTATAGATTCTGTAAGTAAGATAGATTGCCACAGAGGTAAAGGGATTAGGCATCGAGCATTCAGTGTGTTAATTTTCGACTCAGAAGATAGACTGCTAATGCAGCAGAGATCAATAGAAAAAATTACATTCCCAGGGATTTGGGCTAACAGTTGCTGTAGTCATCCATTAGATATTGAAAATGAGAATGGAGATGAAATAGAAGGAGTAATCCATGCCAGTAAAAGGAAGATGTTCCAAGAGTTAGGTATCCCAGAGGAGGTTTCATCTAGCTGGAATTATAATCACATAGGTAGATTTGAGTATAGTTGTAGATGGGATGATGAATGGATTGAGCATGAAATCGACCATGTCCTAATAGTGAGAGCCAGCCCCGAATTATCAATTAATGAAAATGAGATAATGGATACTAGATGGTTAACCCATGAAGAGATAAATCAAATGTTAGAAGGTGAAGATGAATGGAAGAATTCTATTATTGCACCATGGTTTAGAATGATTTGGAAACATTTCATAGAACCACATTACCCAGATATGGAAGCATTAGTCAATTCTAACACACCTAAGGTAATTAATTGCGGTAGATTATCAATTAATTCAAAGTCTGAGGGGCTAGAATTAAAAACCGCTCTAGGTAAACACAAAATTATCGTAGAAAAAGAGATAATGAAATCAATGGATAAGATTAGACAAGAAAGATTGCATGGAGCTATGACTCACCTTTTCACAGGAGGAGGAAAGAGATTCAGAGCAATCCTACCACGATTAGTTGGAGAGGCTACTGGGAGTGCAAATCAAGGACATTACACTCTTGGTTCAAGTATAGAAATCATTCACAACTTCACATTGGTTCATGATGATATCATGGATCAAGACCCCATTAGAAGAGGGTTAAATGCTGTACATGTAGAATATGATGATGCAACCGCCATAAATGCTGGGGATGCAATGCTTGCAGTTGGATTTGAAATCTTAGCGGATTCAGATGAGATTAGCTCTGAAAATCTTAAATTTCTAGTTCAATCAATTGGAGAGATGGTTAGAAGAGTCGCAGAAGGACAACAGGAAGATTTTGATTTCGAACAAAGAGATTACGTTAGCGAGGAAGAGTATATTGCTATGATAGCAGGGAAAACTAGTGCAATGTTCGAAACATGTGCAGAGACTGGTGCGAAACTTGCAGGTGCAGACTCAGAAACAGTAGAAAATATGGCAGAATGGGGACTTAAACTAGGGTTATGCTTCCAATTAATGGATGATTTAATCGATATTACTGGTGACACGGAAACACTTGGGAAACCTGCGGGTTCAGATGTAGTGCAGGGCAAAAAGACATTGATTGCGATTCATGCATTGGATAGTGGAAATGATTTGCCTGCATTCTCGAAAGTATATGGTAAAGGTGAATGTACGGACGAAGACTTGGCAGAGGCTGTTGAGGAATTAAGAAATAATGGTTCGATTGATTATGCTATGGATAGGGCTATGAGGTATCATTCAGAAGCACATAGTATTCTGGATGGGTTGGAATCATCCCATGCTTTAGAAGTTCTTAGACAACTTACAGATATGCAATTAACAAGGATTAATTAATGCAAATTGCATCTAACTTACTAACAATAATTCCTTCATTATTTTTCAAAGACGCATTGACTCTATCGCCTATTTTCAAAGGCCCTACTCCCTTGGGTGTCCCGGTCCAAATATAGTCACCAGGAGATAAATCATACCACCTTTTTAGATGAAATAGTAAAGATTCGATATCATGAACCATCAGACTAGTTTTTGCACATTGCCTCAATTCATCGTTTACTGACAATGAAATTTCTTTGACTTTTTCATCCCAAGCAGTCCATGTCCCTAGAACTGCCGAACCCTTGAATGATTTACCTTCAGTCCACGGCCAACCTTTTTGTTTTGCTAGTCCTTGATGAGTACGATTGGTAGTATCGCATCCAACACACATCGATTCTGGAAGTAGGTTTTGCCCTAATTTTATTACTAGTTCAACTTCATGGTCAATGTGATCATCATCATTCATCAATTTAATTACATTATTACCAATATTATCTGAAAATACATGTGATGACTCAGGCATAATAAAAAATCTAGGATAATCTGTAGTTTCACCGCCAATTTCTTCTGCATGTGCAACATAATTCCTAAAGCAAGCCCAGCCAACTGACATATTAGCCCCTAGGTGTTAGAGGTCTTGACTGCATCGATTGGAGGCTAAGAAATCAATAGGGTTGAAATTATATGGGCCTTTAGTGGTAAACATGGACGATAACCCGTATACCATCTTGGGCGTTACTAAAGATGCTACGGATGCTGAAATAAAGAGAGTTTACAGAAAATTAGCTAGACAATATCACCCTGATAGAAATCCAAATGATGCTGCAGCGGAAGAGAAATTTAAATCAATACAATCAGCCTATGACAAGATTGGAACAAAAGATTCCAGAAAAGAGTATGATAATAGAGATCGAATGAATGATATGTTTGGGAATGGAAGCCCGTTCTCTGGCTTTGGAGGAGGAGGTTTTTCAGGAGGTGTAGACATAGGAGATATCTTCTCACAGTTTGTAGGTGGAAGAGGAAGAACACAAAGCTCTGTTAATCAACAAAGAGAGAGAGAGACTAGAACAAATAATGAAATCAAAAAAGGTAGCGATATTGAATCTGCAATAGATATTTCTTTGGAAGATGCGGTAAAAGGTACTGATATTAAATTCAATCATAGGAGACTTAAGATTTGTAAAAAATGTAAAGGAACAACGTTTGGTACGACTAAGGTTTGTACTGAATGTAATGCATTGGGAATAACAACAAGAGAGTCAACAATCACTGTTAAGGTCCCCCCCGGAGCAGTACAAGGGCAGCAATTAAGACTCAAAAGAATGGGTAATGAACATCCCAATGGGGAACCGGGAGACCTGATAATTAATGTTAGATTAGATGCAGAAGAAGGAAGAAGATGGGAAAATGGAAGATTGATACAGAATGTATCTGTCAGTTACAGTACATTAATTCTTGGAGGCAAAATTCAAATTAGGACTCCTTCTAATAAAAGAATAAAAATTGATGTCCCTAAGAATAGTAAAATCGGAGATAGAAGAAGATTGAATGGTCAAGGGCATGATGGTGGACCATTAGATATTGAATTTACAATAAAAGAACCAGAAAAATTGACCAAAGAACAAATTCAAGCTTTAGAAAAACTAAAGGAAACAGGATTATGAATAATTACAATGAATCATATATGAGATTGGTCATGATATTAACATGAGAGACTTCAGGAAAGTTGCAGCAATACTTATCCCTGAGAGAAAAAAAGTGCATTTAGCAGTTTTCATATTATCATTATTGATGATTCCAGGATTCGCAGCAACGCTAACCCCTATTGATATTGAGTCATATAACTTGGAATCACCAGAACTAGAAGCTGCTGAAGTAATGAGAGAAGAATTTTCAGGTGCAGGTAATATCTGGGGATTTGGTTTATTTGTCAAAGACTCTCAATATTTTGGAGATTCACCTTCGGAAATCTATCAAATTGATGATTTTTCAGGAATAAATACTGGACAGGACGAACCCTTGGGTGGAATTCTCAATCTCTCAGTTTTAAGAGAAATTGATGATAAGGCAAATTTCTTATCCGAACATGAAATTTCAGAATACTACCTTTCATTCGCATCAGAGATCTCTGGAAAGCCGATTATAGGGGTTCTAGATTTGGCTACAGAATTCAGAGTATTTATGTCAGATCAATCTCTTTTAACAAAACCGCAATTCAATCCAGAAACATTTAGGATGGAAGAGGCACCTACAAATTGGTCTGATTGTGGGGTACTAGAATGTTTAACATTTGATGATGAAAACATTACGCAAGATCATATAGACTTAGCTGCACATAGGATGGCTAATAATAGCAAGGGAGCATTTCTAAGATTTTTATCTATAGACAGAGCATTTATCGAAGATAACAGTAGCACAATAATCGGCCCAATCGGAGGTACTTTGGGCGAGAATGCAACTATTGAAGCAGATACTTGGGGGTACGGAAGATGGTCAGCGTCGTCTGCATGGTTAATACTTAATCTAGATAGACAAAAAATGCAAAATGAAGGCTGGACTTTTACTTGGATGAATGCGAGTGCTGAGTGGGGGTATAATCTAGAAGGGGTTGAACTTTCTACAGATCCAATTAGGTATACAATAGAAGATTGTAAAGATAAAGAAGAAAATAATCAACCGTTGTGCTCTGTAGAATGGCTGTATCTTTCCATTGAAGAAGATTTGAGAGAGCAAGATAATTTAGTTGCAACAATTCTATTGGGCGAAGGGCCAAATGTTGAAGTAAATAGAGAACTATTATCTAGTGCATATCTAATCATTTTAATGGCAATTGTAGTAGTGATGTTACTTTGGCTTAGTTTAAGGAGAATTTCAGATGTTTTTATTGTATGTATAGGGTTAATTCTTTCATTATTGTGGATGCAAGGACTTATCGGTTGGAGTATAATTTTTGGTAATAAATATGGATTAGAAATTATTTTTAGATCACAATTTTCTAACTTATTACCAATCTTAATTTTGGCTTTGGGTATAGACGATAGTCTTCATGCATTACATAGATACAAGGAAGAAAGAAAAAATGGGAAATCAAGTTATGAATCCGCTGATGAATCTATTTCTCGAGTAGGTAGAGCCATTCTCTTAACCTCAACTACTACAATAGTTGCTTTCTTGGCCAATCTTACATCCAATATTGCTGCGTTAAGATCTTTTGGTGTAGAAGCAGGTTTAGGAGTTGCTTCCGCCTTCCTATTGACTGGACTTTGGGTGCCTCTGGTTAGATTAGATGCAGATTTATGGTTAGACAAAAGAGGCAAATTGGTGAATGATACTGAAGAACAAGTACATATTATTCCTAAACAATGGTTAGTAAATTTAACTTCATTCTCAGCAAATAAAGGAATTTCTGTAGCAATAATTGCTCTTTTAATTACACTGATAGCAACTCCTCTGATGTATTCACTTGAAGGTGATTTTCAAATCGATGATTTCCTAGATGAAGAATCTGATTTTGCACAGGGTGTTTTCTTAGTTAATCAAAGATTTATGGACGGAGAGCCAGGATACATATTGGTTGAAGGAGATATTGCAAATCCAAAGGTCATAGAGGCCATAGGAAAAACTAGAGAAAATATGAATTCTCATGATAGAGAATTAGATCCAGATCAGATTTCAAGAACGCCTTCAGGAGAAGTTGAGCTTATCGCACTAGATGAAATTTTGACTTTTGCACAAGCAGCTATGTATGAAAATATCACTCCATTTGAAGAAGCAGGGTGGGACTCTGGAGAAGATGATGGAGGTCTTAATTGTGAAACAATGAATTTACTATATCCGGGTGTAGGAATAAGAAATATCCCAGTCTTAGAAGATAGAGAATGCTTGGTTTTTCTATATGGTTTTATTTTGACTAGAGGCGTACCTGCTAGCGGAGGTTACCCCGCTTTACCTCCATCAATCACTTCAGAATACATTCAATCTAGTACAGAAATCGACTTTGAAAAACCATGGCTAGATAATTCAGGCAATACTCCAAAATACACTAGGATGACAATGAGGTTTGGTCTTTCTAATGCGGAGCAATTTGCCAAAATAGGACCAGCCCTAGATCAATTAATAGTTGACATGCAGCCTTTTCAGAATCTTTCATCTACAAATATTGAGCAAAGAGGAGATTTAGATTCAGCCTTTACTTCAGATGAATATCCAGTTACATGGGCTATCCCGACAGGAGACCCTGTGACGAGATTTGTAGCTGCAGATTCAATGCAGAATGAAATGCAATCCACTTTATTCCTGGGGTTGGTATTCTGTACATTCACACTATGGTGGGGATTTAGGGATGAAGAAACTTTGTCAGACAGATTAGAAATGATAACAAATAAGAAAGTCATGTATTCTGTAAAAACTGTTCTAGCAATGACATTCATAGGAGGTATCATGACATATCTAGTTAGTGTGGAGGCAGGAATTATTTTTGCTAGTTTAACACTAATGTTGAGTATATTTTGGGGTATTTCTGGCTTTGGTATAGCAGTAATTACAACTACACCAATTTTCATAGTCATAATTTGGTTGTATGGATTAATCGAAATTGCAGGTTATGGACTCAACATGGTCACTGTAGCAATAGCTGCAATGTCATTAGGGGTAGGAATCGATTACGTAATCCATGTAGTAGAAAGATTTAGAGAAGAACAAGAAAATGGCCATGATACTATTACTTCAATTGGGATAGTAGGAGGTGCATCTGGTTTAGCACTATTTGGATCAGCCTTATCTGATATTGGAGGTTTCTTAGTCATCACTCAATCAAGTATGGGATTCTTCTCCACGTTTGGATTATTTTGTGCTATAATGATTGGTCTTTCATTAATTGCCAGTATGATATTAGCGCCGTCATTAATTGGAATCATCTATAATAATTCTAATAATACAAGTAGTAATCAATCTTGATAATTAGCTTCACCAGGAATCTCTTCTTTCAGACCCTTACGCTGCCTAATTTCTGCAGTAACCTTATGGAATAAAGCAGCTGGTAACTGTACGAAACCTGCATTCTCAGTATTCCACACTGCTCTTCCTTGGCTGGCTGCTCTAATGTCATTTGAGAAACCAAAAGATTCTGCCACTGGCATCTTTCCAATAACACTGGCAGTTCCGCCATCTACAGGCATATCTTCGATAATTCCTCTACGAGTAGTTAACTCCCTAGTTACTCCACCAATAACATCGTTAGGAGCATCGATTCGGATATTCTGCATTGGTTCATAAATCACAGATCTAGCTCTTAGTACTGCACCCTTTACAGCATTACGAACAGCTGGGATTGTTTGAGCAGGACCACGATGAATTGCATCTTCGTGAAGCTTTGCATCAACTAATCTAACTAAAACGCCCATTAGAGGTTCTTCTGCTGTTGGGCCTTTCTTACAAACATCATTGAAACCTTCAATCATTAATTCTCTAGTTTCATGAAGATTTTGAATACCTTTGGTATCATTTACGAAAACATTTGTTCCGTTAATTGCATAAATTTTCCTCATTAAATCTTTATCCATACCAAACTCTGCAAATTTATTACCTACTTCTTTAGCATCCTTTGTTCTAATTGGTCCATCCCCGAAGTGGCCTTCTCTCATTGCGTTAATCACATCTTGTGGTAATGGCTCACATTCTATGTAGAATCTATTATGCCTGTTAGGTGATTTACCCTCAAATGGTCTTCCAGTATTATTACTTTCAATTGATTCACGATAAACAACAATGGGTTCACTGACCTTAACTTTGATATTTTGTTCTTCTTGCATACGGAAGATTGTAATTTCAAGATGTAGTTCACCCATTCCTGCTAGAAGAGCTTCTCCTGTTTCTTGATTAGTAGTTACTTGTAGAGATGCATCGGCTTTAGCCAACCCTCTCAAAGCATCGATGAACTTTGGTAAATCCTTCATTGATTTAGGCTCAACTGCAACTGTAACAACAGGTTCAGAGTAGTGTCTAATTGCCTCGAATGGTGTCGCTTCTGGATCTCTAGTAATAGTTACACCAGCAGCAGCACTTTTGACACCAGTCAATGCAGCAATATTCCCTGCAGATACTTCCGGGACTTGTATTCTATCTCCGCCAACCATCATACTCACCTGTTGGACTCTCTCAGCTTTAGCAGCTCCAATTGCCCATACACTCTCGCCATGTTTAATCGAACCTGAATACACACGTCCTACAGCAACTTCTCCTGCATGAGGATCCATCCAAATCTTAGTGATCATCAATTGAAGGGGCCCATCTGGGTTTGTTTCAAGCATTGATTGACCAACTTCTGATTCAAGATCTCCTTGCCAAATATTTGGGATACGGTATTTCTGTGATACTAGTGGAGAAGGTAATTGTTCTACAGCCATATCCAATAGAACTTGATGAACAGGCGCTTTCTTAGCCAATTCTTTTTGTTCATCATTATGACAATGTTCGAAAATATCCTTGAAATTAAGACCTGATTTTGTCATATATGGTATTGACATTCCCCAGTTATAATATGCTGAACCAAATGCTACAGTTCCTTTCTGTACAGAAACTTGCCATTCTTTAGCTAACTCTGCAGGAGCGAATGTAGCAATTAATTTGTTAACTTTAACAATAATTTTTTCGAATCGTTGCATCATCTCAGGACCATCAATTTGTAACTCATTAATTAATCTGTCAACCTTGTTAATGAAAAGTACTGGACGAACTTTTTCTTTCAATGCCTGCCTTACAACAGTTTCTGTTTGTGGCATTGTACCTTCAACAGCACAAGCCAGTATGATACAACCATCTACTGCACGCATTGCTCTAGTAACGTCTCCTCCAAAATCTACGTGCCCAGGAGTATCAATCAGATTAATCAGATAATCGTCGCCATCTATATCGTGAACCATAGATGCACTAGCTGCATTGATTGTAATTCCTCTTGCACTTTCTTGTTGATCGAAGTCTAATACACGAGATTTACCCGCCAAATCTTCGGACATCATTCCCGCACCAGCAATCAAATTATCTGAAAGTGTTGTTTTACCGTGGTCGATATGAGCTGCGATAGCAAGATTTCTGATTTTCTCTCTAACGTGCATTACTTCAGTTGCTCGCTTTATGTTGTCTTCTTTACGACCCATTCAATCACCTTATGATAGCCACCCGACTTAACTTTGGTTCATAAAGCCGATTGTATCACTACGTGATACAGTTAGTAACTCTTAGTGTGAAGAAATAACGAGAATCATCTTGCAGATGATGCAATTCTCTCAACTTCGTCTCTCTTTCCAACTGCGTAAGAACCTACGTCTCCACTAGCTGCTTTGGATAATTCAGAGATAATTCCTTCTGTCAAAGTTTTTTTACTTTTTGCCGTTGCAGACGCGCAACCTATTCCAAGATTTCTCAGAGCAATATCTAGACGTCTGCTAGGTGATGAGTCAACGGCCTTAGGAGCGCTTACTGCACCCATTTTTATCCTAGTTGTTTCTTCACAAGGTGCGGATTCAATAATAGCATCAATAAAAGTCTGTAAAGGATTCTCATCTTTCCTATCAGAAATTGCATCCAATGCATTCTCGAAAGCTTTTGCACAATGTTGTTTCTTTCCAGAGAATTGACCTGTTCTCATTAAATTATTAATGAACCTTTCAACAACAGATAACTTTGCTTTACCGAACCATGAGTTTGCATGTCTTCCACCACTATGTGGAGTTCCAATAGTTGTTAAATTGATGTAAGGAGCTAATCCTGGGTCTGAACATGTAACTTCGGTTGCATCCCACTTGCCGAATACCATTGTACCAATTCCTGCAATTGGTGCATCCTGCGTAGATTGATTTTCTTCAGACATTCAAACACCTCATCGAACTGGTTTTTCTTTACGTCCACGGACCATCTCATCAAGAGAGACTCCATTAACCTTGATTACTTTATATCGGACACCAGGAAGATCTCCCATTGACTGTCCTCTTGGACCTCCAATACCTTCCACTAAGACCTCATCGTGTTCATCAATAAATGAAATTGCACCATCTCCAGGTGCGAAGGCTGTGAGTTTGTTCCCTGTTCTGATAAGAGAAATCTTTACTGCTTTACGAATACCTGAGTTCGGTTGCTTAGCTTCGAAACCTACTTTTTCAACTACAATTCCTTTTGCTTGTGATGAACCTTTCAAGGGATCGTGTTTCAAAACTCCACCTTGACGACGCTTAATCTCACGGTCACGGAATCTCTTTTCCTTCCAGCGATATTTACGACGGTCACTTTTCATCTTCGATCCGGAGAAAAGTCCTCTACCCAAGCAATAACACCTCTAAGACGGACCGCCGACCTACCTGTGGTATAAGAGCATGACGGGGGAGCAGTAGGTAGAAGTTCGACACTAAAACCTATTTTCTATCGCTAACATTGAAATCGAAATGGCATCGGGTTGTTAACATGGCGTTCCGAGATTTACTTGTTGATGTAGAAAAAATCAATACTGAAACTAGTGTAATACATGGAATTTTTAATAATTCAAAACATTTGAATCATATTCCGCTAGTATTCGATAACCTGACAGAAGCCCCTAATCATTCCGCTGCATTAAATGTTCTAACAAGAAAAAGAATTTGTGAAACATTTAATGTAAGTCCTGGCGAACTTATTGACATTCTGGCATGGGCTATGAATAACCCTTGCGAGCCAGAAATTATTGCTTCAAACCAAGCACCGGTTATGGAAAATACTATGGGAAAAGTCAATCTCAAAAAAATACCAATTCCATGGCATTATCCGGAGGATAGAGGAAGATATCAATCGGCTTCTGTAATTATTGCTCAATATAACGGGATAAGAAATATGTCATTCCATAGACAATTTTTAAGAGATGAAAATCACACAGTATCTAGATTCGTACCAAGACACCTTAGAACCATGACAGATTTGGCTGCTAAAGAAGGAAAGGATGTTGATATCGCTGTGATTAATGGAGCGGATGCAGTTGTCCTGTTAGCAGCAGCAATGTCATTCACAGAAAATTTAGATGAGTTAACTGTCGCGGCGGCTTTGCATAAAAAACTACATGGAATACCTTTGAAATTAGTAGAACTATCAAATGGCATTCAAGTTCCTGCCAATGCTGAATATGCAATGGAAGCAAAAATAACCTTAGAAAGAGACGATGAGGGGCCATATGTAGACATCACAGGCACTGTAGACGATGTCAGACAGGAGAATGTTATTTGCTATAATGCAATCCATCATAGAAATGAGCCAGTATTCCATGCATTAATACCTGGAGAAGTAGAACATAGAACTCTAATGGGAATGCCTAGAGCTCCGACAATAAAAAATGCAGTTTCAGAAGTTGTACCTTGCAGCGACGTGTACCTGACCGATGGAGGTTGCGGATGGCTATCATCAGTTGTTCAAATTATCCCGCAAAAAGAAGGTGATGGAATTAAAGCAATACATGCAGCATTGGAAGGGCATC
>Ga0222716_10002902_pt1 | contig 13837 bp, 8 predicted proteins | sample C33_13DmetaG_FD_165044 | JGI IMG/M metagenome (GOLD analysis project Ga0222716, IMG submission 165044) | Estuarine water microbial communities from San Francisco Bay, California, United States - C33_13D | ecosystem: Environmental > Aquatic > Marine > Unclassified | place: USA: California... | reverse complement strand
GTTCGCCGTCGGGAAAGCGTCGAGCTTGGTGATCGACATGGGCGGTAAGCACACGACGGTTTCAGCCATTCACGACGGGTTTGCGCTTCAAAAGTCCGTCGTGCGCTCACCTCTCGGTGGCGAAGCTCTAACGGATGTGGTTTTGAAGTATTTAGAGAAGAAAAAGGTTGACGTTCGCCCGCGGTACGCGTTTACGAAGAAGCAGAAGGGCGACGGCGATTTCGACGTCAAGGCGGTGAATCATCCCAAGACGACGGCGTCGTATGCGCTGTTCAAGCGTCGTGAGATCATAGAAGATCTTAAAGCGACCGTTTGCACGCTGGACGATCACACGTTTAACTCGGACGAGCACAAGAATGTGGCGGGCGTCACGTACGAGTTGCCAGATGGGAACACCATCGAGGTCGGCGTCGAACGATTCCAGATCCCCGAGTTGTTCTTCCAGCCCGAGATATTGCGGGAACTCAACGTGGACGTTCCCGAACTTGGTGAGCTCAAGTCTTTGAAGAGCATCCAAGAACTGGTTTTGGAGTGCATCAACAACGCGGACGTCGACGTGCGAAAAGACTTGTGGGGCAGCTTGGTTTTGTGTGGCGGTAGTAGTATGTTCGCTAACATGCGTGAGCGATTGGAAGCGGCATTGTTCGATCACGCGCCGCAAAACGTGAAGACTAAGGTCATAGCGAGTATGAACAGCGTCGAGCGTCGCTTCGCGACGTGGATTGGGGGTTCTATTCTCGCTTCTTTAGGCTCGTTCCAGCAGCTCTGGATGAGTAAGCAAGAGTACGAGGAGCATGGCGCGAACTTGATTCAGCGCAAGTGTCCGTAGTCTCGAGTGAAATAGCCTTTAATAATCGAGTGTCGAGTGTGATGTGACGTGAACTACAAAGTTGTTGCGCTCGTATCGACTTCGTTTCGATTCAAAAATTACAGCTATTCGTCGTCGCGTCTATTCGTCGTTCAATTCAAATCATCGCTTCATTCGCTTCGCTCGCGAATCGGCGAGGCGTTGCTTTTTGAGATCATCGTAAATGCTTCTATACTTGTCATAATCGATCCCGACGTCTTTCTCAGTCTCGGCGCCGACATCCCCCCACAGCTTTTGTTTCTTTTCCCCCGTGCCTTCGAGCACCGTCTCAAACAAGTTGTTGAATTTCCGTCGACGATCGAGCCAAGCTTCCATCCCCTTCAAAAACGCGTCCTCGATTTTCACGCGCTCGCTCTCCGTGATCACCTCTCCGCTCGCCTTCGCTCGCCGCAACGGTTCGATCTTCTTCTCCAACGTCTCGTTTTCGTCTTCGACGTCGCGTCTCGCCGCCGCCATCGCCTCAACGCTCTGCACGTTCCGAAGCGCTCGCAACTGCGACCGCAACCGCCCGATCTCCGCGCTCGCGCGCGCGTTCTCCTCGCTCACCGCCTTCGCGCGCGCCTCCGTCGCTCGCAGCGCCTCCGCGTCCATGACCTCGTCGTCCTGCGTCGCGTAGTACACCTTTTGCTTGCCCGCATCCTTCACTCGAATCGATCCCTTATCGACCAGCGCGTCCAAATACTTTTGCGCCAGCCCCTTCTTCACCCCGCTCGCGCCGAGCGCGTCCCCGACGTTCGTCGCGTTCAGCGGCCGATTCATCCGCGCCACGTACGCGCGCACCGTCTCCATGGCGCGCGCGCGATCGCGTCGCGTTCAAATCGCGCGCGTTCGATTCGCGATCGTTTCGTCGCGCCGTCGCGATCGCGTCGTCGCGCCGTCGCGAAGCGCCGCCGCGTCGGGCGTCGACCTCGACGCGCGCGCGCGCGTCGAGCGCGCGATCGGCGCGCGCGCCGTCGTGTGCGCGCCGTCGCGCGCGCGCGCGCGGGTGCCGAATTCGCGCGGACGCGCATGGTCCGTGTGTTCCACGCGCGCGGCGAGACGCGCGCGCCGTTGGGTCGATCCGCGCGCGACACAACGCGCGTCGCGCGCGATCGGCGAGCGCGCGCTCGCGAGCGCGCGCTCGAGGACGACGCGAACGAATTTGTGCGCATCGAAACGCGCGGCGAACGCGCGCGTCGGGCGCGCGCGGACGACGGGAGAGACGCGCGGAGGCGCGAGACGCGACTCGAGCGACGCGCGCGCGGAATCGACGAGAATCGCGCGACGACGGCCGCGATGGCGACGGTGAATCAGGTCGTCGAGCGCGGGTGCTCGATGCTGGTGCATTTCGATCGCGCGACGAGCGCGGTGGAACTGAAGGAGGCGCTCGAAACCGGGAACGCGGAGGAGAAGGCGGACGCGATGAAGAAGGTGATCTCGCTGTTGCTGAGCGGGGAGGCGATACCGCAGGTGTTCATCACCATCGTGCGCTACGTGCTGCCGAGCGACGATCACACGGTGCAAAAGCTTTTGTTGCTGTACATGGAGATGATTGAGAAATGCGGGGCGGATGGGAAGATTTTACCGGAGATGATTTTGTTGTGTCAAAACTTGCGAAACAACTTGCAACACCCGAATGAGTTTTTGAGAGGGTGCACGCTGCGGTTCTTGTGCCGAATCACGGAGCCGGACCTGTTGGAGCCGCTGATACCTTCGATCGTGCAAAATTTGGAGCACAGGCACTCGTACGTGCGGAGAAACGCGGTGATGGCGATCAATAAGATTTACGACTTGCCCGACGGCGAGCACTTGATTCCCGACGCGCCGGAAATCATCGAGTCGTTTTTGATGAGCGGGGAAAACGATTTGGGGACGCGCAGGAACGCCTTCTTGATGTTGTACACGCACGCCCAAGAGCGCGCGGTGAACTATTTGATGAACAATCTGGAATCCGTGTCAAACTGGGGGGACATTTTGCAAACCGTCGTGCTCGACTTGATTCGCAAGGTTTGCCGCTCGGATCCGACGCAAAAGGGCAAGTACATCAAGGTCATCTTGATGTTGCTCGGTACGAACAACGCATCGGTGGTGTATGAGTGTGCGAACACCCTCGTGGCGCTTTCGAACGCGCCGACCGCGATCAAGGCGGCGGCGAACTGCTACTGCCAACTCCTCGTGAACCAAAGCGACAACAACGTCAAGCTCATCGTGCTCGATCGCTTGACTGACTTGAAGAAGGACAACAAAGAGTTGTTGCAAGGGATGATAATGGATATCTTACGCGCGATCTCCTCGCCGAACATCGACATCAAGCGCAAGACGCTTGATTTAGTGCTCGACTTGATCACGCCTCGCAACATCGACGACGTCACGAGTATGTTAAAGACGGAGGTGATCAAGTCTCAATCTGAGAACGCCAGTGAGACTGGAGAGTACCGACAGTTGCTCGTTCAAGCGATTCACAGGTGTGCGTTGAAGTTCCCCGAAGTTGCGGGGTCGGTAATTTACTTGCTCATGGATTTCCTGAGCGACGCGAACAGCGGGAGCTCGGCGGACGTCGCGTACTTTGTTCGTGAGATCGCCTTCACGAACAAGTCGCTGCGTCCGGGGATTATCGAGCACCTGTTAGATGTGTTCTCCACCATCCGTAGCAGCCGAGTGTGCGCGACGGCGCTGTGGATCATCGGTGAGTTTAGCACGACGCAGGCGGAGCAAGAGGCGGCGCTCGAAGTCATTCGTATGAGCCTCGGTCCGGCACCGCTCGTCGATGGCCCAGACGGTGAAGAGGAGGGCGAAGACATCACTGAAACGACGACGCGCCCGGCCGTGTTGGCGGATGGTACGTATGCGACGCAAGCGGCGTACTCGACTTCGGCGGCGATTTCTCAAGTGCCGAACTTGCGTGAAATGTTGCTGAAGGGTGACTCCTTCCTTTCGGCGGTGATTGCGAGCACGTTGACCAAGCTCGCGCTCAGAGTGTTGGGATCTAGTTCGGTTCCTCAAGCGCAAAAGAACGCGACGCAAGCCGAGTGCATGTTGTACATTGTGAGCATGTTGCGCTTGGGAACGAGCGGCAAAGTGCCGATCGAAATGGATAGAGACTCAAAGGCTCGGTTGGAGTTATGCTTCCACGTCATTGGTCATCCGGAAGAGGCGGATACCGAAGTCTGGTTGGAATCGTGCGGACAATCTTTCGCTTTGATGATTGAAGAAAAGCTTAGACGCGAGTCCCAGGCGAGCGCGAACTCCGACGCCGCGCCAGTCGCGCAGGCTGACGATTTGATTGATTTCCATCACCTCAAGTCACGCAAGGGTATGACGCAACTTGAGATTGAAGATGCCGTCGCGACCGATCTCGCCCGAGCCACTGGTTTCATGGATTCGGTCAAGAAGAACGGGCGTAGCCTCGACCGCGTGATGCAACTCACCGGTTTGAGCGACACAGTCTATGCGGAGACGTACGTCACTGTGCACCAGTACGACATCACGCTCGACGTGACGATGATCAATAGAACGGACGAGCCGTTGCAAAACGTCATGTTGGAACTTTCCACCATGGGTGATTTGAAGTTGGTCGAGCGTCCTCAACCGTTTTCGTTGCCACCGTTCGGTTCTCACAACTTGAGAGCGAGCATCAAGGTGAGCTCGACTGAAACGGGAGTCATCTTCGGCAACATCGTGTACGAGACCGCTCGCTCCGATCGCAATGTCATCGTGTTGAACGACGTGCACATTGATATCATGGATTACATCATCCCCGCGACGTGCAGCGATACGGCGTTTAGAAGCATGTGGGCTGAATTCGAGTGGGAGAACAAGGTTGCCGTGAGCACAAACATCACCGACGTTCGCAAGTATTTGGATCATATCGTGACTAGCACGAATATGAAGTGCCTCACTCCGCCGAGCGCGCTCGATGGCGAATGCGGGTTTCTCGCCGCCAACTTGTACGCCAAGTCCGTGTTTGGCGAAGACGCGCTCGTAAACGTTTCGATCGAGAGCAACGACGGCGAGATCAGTGGCTTCATCCGAATCCGCTCGAAGACGCAAGGCATCGCGCTTTCGCTCGGCGACAAGATCACGCTGAAGCAATCGATCGAAATCTAGACGTGTTTAATCAATAGCAGCATATGACGTTACAAACCAACCATCGACGCGCCGTAATTAACGCGCCGTGATTTTGATATTCTTCCCGTCGAGGTCGGGAATCCCCGCGTTTCGAGCCTCGTACTCCGGAAACACTTTCAAGCACGTCGTCTTGCAATTCGGCGCGAATCGCACGTATCCGCAAACGCGATCCGCGCAAAACTGCACGAACCCCCAAAGTCGCTTAAACGTCGCGTCTCGCGCCTTGAGCATCTTTTCGTACTTCTTCGGGTTCTTTCGCAGCGCGTCTCTCTCCGGCGCCTCCTCGAACGTCTCCGGCGTCCCGTCGACGACGCGCACCGTCAACTTCGCCCCCGCGCCGTAAAGCCCCGACGCCTCCAAATTATCCCTCGCCCGCTCCACGATCGCGCGCTCGTCCGCGTTCGCGACGTAAATCACCGGCGCGTACCGCGCGCCGACCTCTAGAAATTGCCCATCCGACCGCGTCGGCTCGCTCCGTCGCCAGTACGTCCGCATCAGCTCCTCGAACGAGATCCGCGACTCGTCGTACTCCACCCTGACGCCGTCGACGCCGTCGAGCGCGCCAGGCGCGACGTCTCGCACGCCCGCGTACGTCAGGTCCGCGTACTCGCGCTCGAGAAACGCGCGCTCGCCCGCGCCGACGTACATCGTCGCCGCGTCCGCGCGTCCCGACGCGACGGCGACCGCGGCGACGAGCGCGACGACCGGTCTCGCGACCGTCGGCGCCGCGCGCGGCGTCGACGCGCGCGCGCGCGTCGCGCGCGCGGACGCGGACGTCGCCGTCGCCGTCGCCATCGCGCGCGCTCGAGTGACGCCGCGCGACTCCGCGACGCGACGCCGCGCGCGCGATGTCGGCGACGGCGCGGGCGCGCGTCGTCGCGCGACGCGCTCGAGCGCGCGTCGCGAGCGCGCGCGACGACGCGAAGGCGGCGACGCGAAGGCGGCGGGCGACGACCGCGACGCGATGGACGCGCGCGCGCGCGTCGATGGACGACGACGACGCGCGGCGCGCGGCGCGCGACGCGCGAGAGGGCGATCGTGACGTCGACGTGCGACGGGAGCGGGTGCGCGGGCGCGAGGCGCGAGGCGCGAGGCGCGGACGCGCGCGCGCGGCGACGCGAGGCGAGCGCGACGACTGACGAGCGCGAACGCGTCGGGCGACGACAGGGGAACTGTTACGGGTGCGGCGTCGCGCTGCAGACGAAGGATGCGGCGATCGCGGGGTACGTCGACGCGGGGGAGTACGCGACGAAGGCGGTGCACAAACAGTACGACATGATGCTGTGCGCGCGGTGCGCGGCGCTGAGCAACGGGAAATTCGTAAACGCGGTCGAGGGGCAGGGAGGGTTGAAGGCGGCGCCCGGATTGATCACGCCGAAGCAGCTCAGAGATCAACTGAAACCGATTCGGGAGAAAAAGGCGCTGGTGGTGAAGGTGGTGGACGTGACGGATTTTCACGGGAGCTTTCTGAAAAAGGTGAGAGACGTCGTCGGCGGGAATCCGATTCTCCTCGTGGTGACAAAGGTTGATTTATTAGATTCGAAAACGGACCTCGATGCGCTCGCGGAGTGGGTGGGGCGCGAAGCCGAGGCGCGACGGCTTTCGCTGGCGGGAATCGCGCTTGTGAGCTCTAGGAAAGGATCTGGGATGCGCGACGCCGTGCTGCAGATGATGCGAGAGCGAAACGGTCGCGACGTCTACGTCCTCGGCGCCGCGAATGTTGGCAAAAGCTCGTTTATTCGAGCCGCTATGGATGAATTGCGATCGGCTGGTAATTATTTTGCGCCTTCTAAGCGACTGCCCGTGGCGAGTGCGATGCCAGGAACGACGCTCGGGGTGATACCGTTGAAGGCGTTTGAGGGTAAAGGCATATTGTTCGACACGCCTGGCTTATTCTTACATCACAGACTGAACTCTTTACTCGGGCCGGATGATCTTTCGACGATGAAACTCGGCGCGTCATTGAAAAAGTTCGTGCCAAAGACGCCCGAATGCGCCGATCCGCCTGGGTTTGACTCTTTTCAAGGGTACTCGTTGTGTTGGGGATCGTTCGTGCGCGTGGACGTCGTGCGGTGTCCACCGAACGTAGCTTTTTCGTTCTACGGACCCAAATCGCAGCGCGTGGATATCATCAAGACCTCAGACGTTCCACCGACGACGCCTGGACAAGAAGAAGCGGCATTGCGCGTGGTAAATGAGATCGACTTCATACCGCCTACAAACGTAGTCGGCCCTTTGGTCGATCTTTCGGTGTCTGGTCTAGGGGGCTGGATTCGCGTCGAAAAAACGGATAGTAGAGGCGATGGCGTCATCCTGGCTCGTGTTTATGGTGTTCGTGGTTTAGAGGTTTTCGCTCGCGACGTCATGCCGACGCCTTGATTTGTAAATTTGTTAATTTTTGTTTTGTATCTCCGACGTGGCAGTTCACGACGACGAGTGCCCTCGACCGCTTCTCTCCACAACGCATCTCCATGGATGCCGATATCGACGTCGACTCGCTTCCTGAACCAACCGAGATCCAGCGGCAAAAAGGTTGGAAACGCGATTACGCGGCGGTTTGGGCTGAACACGCCGACGTCATGAAGCAAATTGTTGTGGGAAAACGTACCAAGGATTTGCACAACTTTCAAACGGATCGGCACGTGGTGAATGGCGTACAAATGACGACTTACGACTTCACAGGCGGAATAAACGTCAGGAGAGCGAAAGACATGGCTCGACGCGACGAGTTGACGCACGAAGAAGAACGACTAAAAGATTGGAAGCGTGTGAATCAATCGCCATAGTCGATTTGCAAGTGCTCGCTAATTTTTCCTAAACTGAACGCAATAATCAATCAATCGACATTTTACGCTTCAGCAACAACCGACCACGCCATCCGAATAATCCCGGATCGACCCCACCGAGCGTGTATCCGTGATCCTTGTACAACGCGATGACGCCCGGCTTCTTCAACGCGACGTGCAACCACATCTCCTCGCTCTTCATCGCGCGCGCAAAACTCTCCGCCCCTTTGAGCATGGCGGCGCCGAGTCCAGCGCCGCGCTTATCGACGGCAACGGTCAAATCCGACAAGTACCCCCCATCACTCGGCGGTGCGAGCGACGAAAACTTTCTCCGTGTCTCCTGCGTAAACGACACCCCGACCGTCGCGACGATTTCGCCCCTCAACATCCCGACCAAGTACGTCCCGTACGGAAACGCACCGATAGCGTTCGTCAAGTACACCTCAAGCGTTCGTCTCTCCGTGGGAAAGCCCTGCATGCCGCTCTCGAGCAACAGCTTGGCGACGTCGCCGACGTCTTCCGCGCCAAAGGCGCGAACCTCCAGCGCGTCGCCCTCGAACGCGTCGCTTCGCTTGCCGGCGCCGATCTCCACCGTCGTTCGCCACGTGACGTCTGGAACGTCCGTTCGCCGAGGCACGGGGTCCGCGAACGGGTCCGCGCGCGCGCCCGCGCGGACGTTTGCGCGGGCGCTCGCGCGATGACGTCGCGACCGCTGAAGCGCCGCGTCGCCGCGAATGGGCGCGAGCGGCGCGCGCACGACGCTCGTGGACGCGCACGACGATGAAATCGCACGCATGATCGAGCGCGGTATCGACGACGAGGTCGACGTCGCGCGTGGCGCTGTGCGGGACCGCGCAAGATGGATAGAGGCTTTTCGGCGCGTTGGACGTTGCAAAAATTCTACTTGATGATGCCGTCTCGGATCGTCGGTAGCGTGCACGGACCTTCTGCGCACGCGAATGGAACGCCCTTGTACGCGGCGATGCCCTCGGGCGTGACAGAGAAGTCGACGCTGACGGTTTCAAAAATTTTCTTCCTGGGATTGAGCGTCGGGTCGGCGTCGCCGGCGAAACCTTCGCAAGTGACGCGTGCGCCGTTTGCGGCGCCAGCGGGCGGCGCGACTGGTTCTGTCTTGCCCTCGGCGTTCGTACCACACAGAACCATTGCGGTAGATTCCACGCCGCGCATTTTGGAGGGTTTCATGTTGGCCACGCACACGACGCGCAAACCGGTGAAATCGTCTTCGGAGATGTGCTTGACTAGTCCGCTCACGACTTGACGGGGCGCGTCGCCACCCAGATCGATCTCTTCGACGTACAGTGAGTCCGCATCGGGATGGCGCTTCACGCTTCTTACGGTGCCGACGACGAGCTCGAGACGGGAGACGTCCACGGGGGCATCGGAGGGTACTGGCTGCGCTTTGGGCGCGGGAGGCGCCTTCTTCTTCACCTCAATCTTTTCGGCTTCAAATTTGGCAAACAAAACGTCACCGATGGCAACCGTCGCCCCGACAGGAATGTTTTCACCGAACGGCTTGAGTTCCCAAATTTTCACAGCCGGAACACCGAGTTTTTCAAACACCAAGCCACACGCCTTCGGAACGTAAGGCTGCAAAAAGTGCATCGCCACGTACACTGCCTCGAGAGTGCTCTTGATGATGACGCTCTTGCGCTCTTCTGCGCCTTCGCCCTTGACTGCCCACGGCGCAGAGTCTGTAAGGTACTTGTTCGTACACTTGATGGCTTCAATGGCGAGTTCACACGCGCCTTGAATGTTGAATCTAGACATCGCGGCTTCAGATTTCGCTCGCAACACACCGACGCTAAATACCTTTTCCGAGGCGCAATCCGGGATGACACCTCCGCAATTCTTCTTGCAAAGGTTCGTGACTCGGTGCACCAAGTTCCCAATGACGTCAGCTAAATCGGCGTTGTGAATCGCGATCATCGCAGGTTCACTGAAAGGCACGTCCGCGCCGTAAACGCCGCAGCGCATCAAGTAGTAGCGGAACGTATCACTTGAAAACCTCTTCAAAACGTCGTTCGGATCGACGACGTTCCCGATCGACTTGCTCATCTTTTGTCCGTCGTCCGCGGTCACGAAACCATGACCGAAAACCGTCTTCGGAAGCGGCAACCCGGCGCTCCACAGCATGCACGGCCAAATGACGCAGTGAAACCAGATGATGTCTTTACCGATGATGTGCACACTTGCGGGCCAAAAATCTTTGTTTTCGGTCTCCTCGGGCCACCCCGTACCGGTGAGATAGTTTGTGAGCGCGTCGAACCACACGTACATGACGTGTTTTGGGGCATCAGGCACTGGAATACCCCAATCGAACGTCGTGCGCGATACAGACAAATCTCGAAGATCGTCGTTTTGCAAGCGCGCCAAAATCTCGTTTCGTCGAGACGGAGGCTGAATAAACTCCGGATTCGACTCAATGTGCGCGATGAGCTGCTTTTGATATCGGCTTTGTTTGAAAAAGTAACTTTCTTCCTTCATCTTTTTCAAGTCTTTCCCACTGACTGGGTCTTTGTACCCGCTCGCCTGCGCTTCGCTCTCCGTCACAAAGGTTTCCTCGCGCACGTTGTACCACCCCTCGTATGTGTCCAAATAAATGTCCCCGCTATCTCTCGAGCGCCTGAACAGCTCTGCACACGCTTTCTTGTGCACGTCGCTCGTCGTGCGATTGTACACGTCGTTCGACACGTCCAATCGTTTGTTCAAGTTTTGGAACTCGGCCACGTGCGTGTCCACGAACGCCAACGGCGCCATCCCCTTCTCCTCCGCCGCCTCCGCTATCTTCTGCCCGTGTTCGTCCGAACCCGTTTGAAACAGCACTTGCCGTCCGTACGCGCGATGATATCTCGCCAGGACGTCGGTGGAGATGGATTCGTACGCGTGTCCCATGTGCGGCGCCCCGTTCGCGTAGTTGATCGCCGTCGTCACGCTAAATCGCTCCCCTCGCGGGTCCTTCACCCCTCGCCCCGCGTCTTCGACCGCGCGCTCCGTCGCGCGCGCGTCATCGTCCACATCTCTCGCGCGTTCGCGCACGTCGACGGCCTCGAGCGCGATCCGCGCGTCCTCGACCTCGTTCGCCGCCGGCGTGGGTCCGCCGCCCCTCGCGTCGCCGTCCCCGCGCGCGCCGCCGCGCTTCGCCGCCGACGGCGCGCCTCCCATGGCGCGCGCGTTCGCTTCGCTCCTCGCGGCGCGTTCGCGCGATCCGAGCGCGCGCGCGACGCGAAGTGCCGCCGACCGCTCGCCGCACTCGTCGACGCGCCGCGCGTCTGGGATTCGATGTCGCGCGCGCGCGACGTCGCCTCGCGCCTCGCGCGCGCGTCGTACGCCACGAGCTCGAAACCGTACGTCGTTCTCGGCGGTCGCGGCGTCGCGCGAGGCGCGACGTCGCGCGGCGACGGCGGAAAGAATCAAACGCCGGGACGACGTGGCTGGTCGACGCCCGCGCGCGGCGCGCTGTTCGTAGCGGCGTCCGCGTACGTCGCGTGGACGCACCTGAGCGCGAGCGAGGAAGACGACGTCGAGCGCGAGCGGGCGACGGTGGAGAACTGGAGCGGGACGAAGCGGGTGGAGTGCGAAAAGGTGCTGACGCCGGAGAGCGCGGACGCGCTCGAGCGCGCGGTGCGAAGCGGAAAGCATCGGAAGCTGCGACCGTGCGGAAGCGCGCTGAGCCCGAACGGGGTGGCGTTTGAGGAGCGAGGGATGCTGTCGATGGCGCTCCTGGACGAGGTGCTGGAAGTGGACGCGGAAAAGAAACTGTTGCGCGTGCAGGCGGGCGCGAGGGTGCGGGAAGTCGTCGAGGCGTTGCGTCCGCACGGGCTGACGCTGCAGAACTACGCGAGCATTCGAGAGCAACAGATGGGTGGGTTCACGCAAGTCGGCGCGCACGGCACGGGGGCGAGGATTCCGCCCGTGGATGAAACGGTGGTGGAGATGAAACTCGTGACGCCGGCGCGCGGAACGCTGACGTTGTCGGCGACGAGCGAGCCAGAGTTGTTTAAATTAGCAAAATGTGGTATCGGCGCGCTCGGTGCGGTGACGGAGCTTACCATTAAATGCGTCGACGCGCATAAATTAGTGGAAAACACGTGGACGGCAACACCAAGGGAGATCGAAAAGAATCACGAAAAGTGGCTGCGCCAGTATCAACACATTCGCTACATGTGGATTCCACACACAGAGACCGTGGTCATAGTCGCCAGTAATCCATTGAAACCTGGCGAGCGAGAGCCTTGGATTAGGCCGGGAATGTCGGAGAAGAAGCGCGTCGAACCGCTCGTGCGTTTGCTCAAAGAAGTCGCGCCAGACGTGAATCCGGAGAACATGGGCTTTGGACAACTTCGCGACGAACTGCTGAAGGTGAATCCTTTAGACTTCGAGCACGTCAAGCGAGTGAACGCCGCGGAGGCAGAGTTTTGGAAGCGAAGCACGGGGATGCGAGTCGACTGGAGCGATCAAATACTCGGTTTTGATTGCGGTGGACAGCAGCACGTGCTCGAAGTCGCGTTTCCGGCGGGCGAGTTGGAATCGACCCCGCCCGCGAGCGACGCACCGCTTCGCGCCGACTTGCAATTCATGCGCGATCTCCGACGACTGATCGCGGAAAATCAAATCCCTGCCCATGCGCCGATCGAGCAACGATGGACGAGCGGGAGCTCGTCACCGATGTCGCCCTCTGCCGGGCCGCCGAACTCGCTTCACTCGTGGGTCGGCATAATCATGTACCTCCCCACCACTGTTGAAGCCGAGCGCGAAGCCATCACCAAGGCTTTCACGGAGTACGGTCACAAAGAGTTCGACGCGCTCGGCGACAAGTACGAGCTTCGCACACACTGGGCAAAGATCGAGGTTCCCGAGGACATTCGCCGACTCGATAAGACGCGAACCAAGCTCCGCGAGCACTACCCGGTGAAGGAGTTCAACGCCGCCCGCAAGTACCTCGATCCCTACGCCGTGTTTTCGAACGGCATCATAGCCAGTCTGTTCAAGTGAGTAAGTGTAAACGTAGTGCATTAGTTCTAGCGCGACGAAACAGTCGCGTCGCGAGCGTCGTCGTCGCGAGCGTCAAACATAATTACCTGAGCGAAGCCGGACCGACCGACCGACCCGATGGGTTATTCAGTGTGGTCACACGAAAAGTCACGACACACCAGGGCCGCGCGTCGCGAACCCGGACTCGGCGCGGGATGGAGGTCGACTCCGACGACGACGCGTGGCGATTGAACCTAAACGATGCGTGGACGTCGGATAGCGAAGGCGAGGCGCGCGCGAAACCGTCCGCGCGCGCGACGAAAGTCGCCAGAGCCGAACTCGACGCGGTGAACGTGGATGTCGACGCGGTGCCGGCGCCCACGACGTCGACGCGCGGCGACTACGCGTTGACGCTGCCGAATGCGCTCGGCGTGTTGACTGTGGCGCAAATTCACGAGTGCGAGCTCGGCACGGTGGTGTGGAACGCGGCGCTGATCCTGTGCGACTGGTTGAGAGCGAACGCTTCGACGCTGCGAGGCCGCGCTATTTTGGAAGTGGGCGCGGGTTGCGGAGCGTGTGGGTTTTACGCCGCGGCGTGCGGCGCGGATTGCGTCATCGCCGACTGCGGTCCGCAAACGATGCGTAACTTAGAAAAGACGCTCGCGTGTTACGAAAATTTGATCGCGACGCGACCAGGTGGTGGATCGTTTGCGGGAAACGTCAAACTTCGGCGACACTTGTGGGAGGAAGACTTCGAAATCCTCGAAGCTGCGCGACTCGGAGAGATTCCTGGCCGCGTCAGGCATTGGTCGAACGTGGGAGTTTTCGAGAACGAGGGCGCTGGCTTCGCGGCGCCGATGGCGCCGACGGACGTCTTCGACATCGTCATCGGCTCCGACTTGTTGTACTTTTCAAGCCAGGAAGAGAGCTTGCTCGCGGCACTTCGTTTGCGTCTAAAGTCAGGCGGGACGTGTTACATCGTTCAAACGCTGCGCACGAATAACGCCGAAGTCTTCGCACGATTCGTTCTCGCGGCGCGGAGATACTTTGTCGTGGAAATTGTATCCGCGGCGCTTCCGAATGC
>Ga0222716_10002901_pt1 | contig 13837 bp, 17 predicted proteins | sample C33_13DmetaG_FD_165044 | JGI IMG/M metagenome (GOLD analysis project Ga0222716, IMG submission 165044) | Estuarine water microbial communities from San Francisco Bay, California, United States - C33_13D | ecosystem: Environmental > Aquatic > Marine > Unclassified | place: USA: California... | reverse complement strand
AATAATGGCAATGGATGCCAGTCATATTGTTTTAATTTTTGTCAAGATGAATTGTGAAAAATTTGAAAACTATTATTGTGCTAAAAAACTTTTTGTTGGCATTAATATGTTGAAATTTCACATGATTATAAAAACCATATCAAACAATGATATATTGACGATTTTCATCGAAGAATCAGACCCAAACAATCTCGGAATTCGTATAGAGAACCCTGATAAAAACTATAAAACAACTTACAAACTATCTATGTTAGATATTGATGTTTTAGATATATCAGTTCCACCTGTTGATTTTCATACAACAATATCAATGCCTTCAACTTATTTTCAAAAAATTATAAGGGATATGCATAATATAGCAGAAAATCTTGAAATCAAGAATATTGATGATCAGTTGATGTTATCTTGTAAGGGTGAATTTTGTTCACAAGAAACTGTTTTAGGAACAGAAACTTCCCAAAATATCAATATACAGAAAAATGATGATGAACAACAAATCATACAAGGAGTATTTAGTTTAAAATATTTAGCAATTTTTACAAAGTGCACTAATTTGTGTCATACTGTAGAAATATATCTCAAGAATTGTTATCCAATTATATTGAAATATAGTATTGCGAATTTAGGAGAAATAAAATTATGTTTATCTCAATATGACAATAAATAAAAAATCATATATTAATAAATATGAACTATACGCAACTTATTTATACATTCGCAGCAATTTTTGTAATTGCTATTATAATTGTGTTTATAAGATGCTATTTAGCCGCTATTTATGAAGATCAGGTATTGGATTTTGTTGAAGCAAAAAATAATAAAATAACAACCGGTAGTGTTTCATGTGATGCTAAGACTTGTGGTGCTATTGACCCAGTAAGCGACCCAAAATATAACATGACGCAAATAATAAAACAATCAATATTACTTGAAGAGCACATATCAAACAAAAACAAGAGATGTAAAGATTGTATAACAAAACACTTTCTACATATAATTGGCTTAGTAGAAGAAGCCCAAATGTTAGCAACAAAAGACATTGAAAAGTTTCCTCACATTAATGAAAGTGTAGAAGTATATGATAACCTATTTAAAAATTGGTTATCATATCTAAAATCTAAGAACGAAAAAGATTTATTGGAAATTTGTCATAAGTTAAGAGAAAATAGAAAAAAACTTATAGCAACCTATGTTATTGAAGAGTTCTCTAAATAAAATATATCAAATATTCATATACTGTTGACACATTAATCCATGAACCGTTTGTTTATATTGCTCAAATGATACATTGCTTTTTGGCTTTACAAGTTTCATTACTTCAATATATACTTCACATTTATCATCTAGTAATTTGTGAACAAATGCCTCCGCACCATTAAAATAGTGTGTTTGCTCAGGTGATATTCGATAATTTTTGTATTTTATTACAATTGGTAATATTGGAAACAACCCTACAAATGCTCCTGAACGGTATGGAGCAATACATTCATTCGTTGATAATTTATTCATTCCATCTGGAGCCATCATAAGAACTCCATCTCCTTTTTTTCTATTACTAACTACATCCAATATTTTTTGGGTTATGTTGTTATTTAATTTGTCCGGTTCGAAAACTATGTAGCCTATTTTTTCTAAACCATCTTCAAAATATGGCACATGACGACTTACACAATTATTCATTAGCATTTTACATTTTGGGAATAAAGAACCCATGATTATACCATCATAATATGAACGATGATTATATATTGCTAAACATTTTAAATCACTATTTAAAACTTTATTATATCTTTGTTGACTTTTTTCAGATATATGAATTCTGTTGAATCCTGCTAAATTTATGATAATACGCAATATTCTTTGTAAATATTTTGTAGTAAATAATTCTTTATCTAAACAATGCCCGAGAATTATCAAAACAACCCAACATATTAAAGTCAAAAAAAGTTTAACAATAAAAAATAATTCATTCATATGCAATCTTTATGTTGTTTGTATATGATAGGTGAATATTTTATATGTTTAATATTATATAAATCTTTATTTCCTAACGAACTATCTTTTATCCAAATTCTAATGATATGTGAGTTTTTTTTAGGACTTATTGAAACACCATTGATATTCATACTATGTTCAACATTTATTGCCATATTTTCACCAAATAAATCAGATAGTATTTTGAATAATGTATCTATCAATTTTTCAGTAGATACTTTTAGTGAAAAGCAACCACCATTTACATTATGTTCATCTTCCCATCTTGGCGTTATATGCTCTCTCATAAAAAAGAACATCCCCTTATGAAAAATGTCTTCAAAAACTTTAAAATTTCTCACAAAATCTTCAATAGTACTAATATTGTTTATGAAATAATAACTGTATATATCCCATTCTGAACTATATGGATCGTGAAAATAGAAAGACCACACATCGTTCAAAAACATTTCTTCTCCTGGAGATTGCTCAAAATGACAGCAATTAGCTATAGTATTGTGGTTGCTAGTTGTCATTATCTTTTATTTATAGAACATACTTATATAATTTTTGAAAGCATTTAAGAAATAAAAAATATTTAAAAACTGAATAAATATGACTATCAATATAGTCAAAGAATATATGAATTATGTTGAAACATACAAAAGCAAGTATGGGCCGAATATCGTAGTTTTAATGGAAGTCGGAGTATTTTATGAAATCTATGACGATGGGAGTGGAAAGGTTGATATTCATCAAATAGCTGATATATGTAATTTGAATGTAAGTCAAAAGAATAGAAAAAACAGTGTCGATGGATGTGCGTCAATAGAATCTCCGAATCTTGCTGGATTTCATACAAACAATGCTTTTAAATATCAATCAAGTTTATTGGCAGAAAACTATACTTGTATTATTGTTTCGCAGTTAGAAAAAAAACCTGGACAAGATAGATTTTCTCATAAAGTAACTTCTATTTTAAGTCCATCCACAATACTTGGTAATTCTAAGATAACTAATTACTTAGCTTCATTATATTTTGAAGAATATAATGGGTTGATTACCGTTGGAATGTCATTGTTAGATGTATCAACTGGACATAACTACATTCACGAAGTAATATCTACGTCTGTAGATCCAGATTATTCAAGAGATGAAATATATAGAGTTCTATCTATTCTTTCCCCAACTGAATTAATAATAGTTTGTAGTAAAAAATACCCTTTAAGCGCCATTAATAAGCAATTAATGATACAAAATATTCAAGATTTGTGTAATTCCTATTTAGAAAAATGGGAAGATTATGAGCATATGCAACATATTGAAAAGATTTCATATCAAGTTGCAATTTTAAATAAGGCATACGATAACAAAACACAACTTCCTATTATTGAATATGTAGGAGTTGATAAGTTGAACATAGCAAGGGTTGCTCTATGTATCAGTCTGTGTTTTGCGTATGAACATAATGAGGATTACATAAAAGGTTTGAATTTGCCAGTTATGTTTGAAGAAAACAAACACTTGAATATTGAATACAACAGCATAATACAACTGAATATGATTTCGCTACTAAAGAATGATAATAGTGTTGTAAAAATTTTAAATAAATGTAAGACACCATTTGGATGTCGTGCTTTTTATGAACAATTGATGAGTCCAATTACTGATATCGATATTCTTAATAAAAGATATGACAAGATAGATGAGCTTAAAAAACTTGATGTGAATAATATTTCACAAGTTTTAACTGGTGTTCTTGATCTAGAAAAAATCAAAAGAAAAATATATTTGCGTAGATACATGCCAAATGAATGGCAATCATTCTCAAAATCGTGTTCATTGTTAAAGAAGGTATTCAAATTAGTATCTGAAAATGACGTTATTAAAGTTATCGTGGATTTAGAAAATGCGTTTAATCACATTATACTTGAAAATAACGTTTCCAATCTATCAGACTTAGAGAACAACATATTCATTAAATCACATCTTGTTGAAGTTGATAATCTTGAAAGTGAAAAGGAAAAACAAATTCAATCAATTCATAAGATATCAGAAACAATTTTTTCTTTAAGTCCTAATAATGATAATACACTATGTAAAGTCGAAAAACATGATAAAGAAGGGTATCATATTTTGATAACTAAAAAGAGGTATGAAAATGCGAAAAAGATAGACAAATCATTTATGGAAACATTTACAAAAAATACAATTTCTCAATCAAATTGTAATTATAAATTGACTAATCCTGATATAGATAACGTATCAAAACAAGTAGCATCGATTACTCAAGAAATTAAGGATTTGGTTGTTAAAGAATATGATATTTTTCTGAAAAAATATATTATAGAAAATGAGAAACTCATTGATAAACTAATTAATCGAACAATTGAAATTGATATTGGTTTATGTATAGCAAAACTATCTATTGAAAATAAACTATGTAGGCCAATTTTAATAAACAATAAAGAAAAGAGTTTTGTAGAGTTCGAGGGTATTCGTCATCCAATTATTGAAATTGCGAACCAGAATGTTGAATTTGTAAAGAATGATGTATCTGTAAATGTTGAAAAAAATGGTATTTTGTTGTATGGGATAAATGCGAGTGGTAAGAGTTCATTAATGAAAGCGATTGGAATTAATACGATATTGGCACAATGTGGCATTTTTGTTTTTGCTAACAGTATGAAACTATCGCCTTATCAACACATTTTCACGCGTATATCTGGTGCTGATAACATATACAAAAACATGAGTAGTTTTACAGTAGAGATGACCGAATTGCGTAATATCTTAAAAAGATGCAGTTCTCAAAGTTTAGTAATAGGAGATGAAATATGTTCAGGAACAGAGAATGTATCAGGATGTGCTATTGTTGCTTCAAGTATTTCAACACTTGTTAAAAAACAAGTAAGTTTTGTATTTGCGACACATTTACATGAACTAATTGATATAGGTGTTGTTAAATCAATAACAGACAATATCAGAATATGTCATTTAAGTATGCGTATAGAGAATAACAATATTATTTATGATAGAAAATTGAAAGAGGGCTCTGGTTCAAAGATATACGGTATTGAGGTTTGTCGTTCATTGGATATGCCAAAAGAATTTCTTCTAAACGCAGAAAAAATCAGAAAAGAAATAATGAATGTATCTGAAGATTACGTTCCTAAAAAACAGTCAAGATATAGCGCACATTTATATATGGATATGTGTGCTGTATGTAAAGTTAATAAAGCAAACGAGACACATCATATACAATATCAATCACAAGCTGACGAAGCAAATTTGATTGATACGTCCCATAAGAATTCATTACATAATCTTGTTCCTTTATGTAAAGAATGTCATAAAAAGGAGCATACTAATTTGATTAAAATAAACGGATATATAGACACATCTCAAGGAATAGTATTAGATAGTACTCAATTTGTTAAAAAAAATTAAATAGAGGCTTGAATATGTTCAATTACAAGAATTGTTACTACAAAACTGCACATATTAAGTATTTTTTTTTTCAGCACATGTTTCATATAGAAATCCGATAATCTGTTATCAAAATTTCTCAACAAACAGTTCATCTTATGAATCAATTCTGGGTCATCTTTAATTGATTTTTTGCTTAATTTAAGAGTATTCAAAAAAGGCTCAACTGAGAAAAACATGTACAATTTATATTATAAAAATATATATAATTCCTTAAATACTTAGTAATGTTAATGTAAGTGCTTCAAGAGAATATAAATTGTTATCTAAATTATTGGAAAAATTTAAGATGAAATGTTTTCTTTTGTCATTATGCGCTATTTCTAGCAAATCCATTGCGCAATCAACACAAGTAAGTTCTAAATCGTCATAAGCTTTAGCTAGTTCTTTAGCATCTTCTATTGATTTAATTTGTTTTTCTACTATTGGAGGATATCTCAAATATTTTGAATACTTGTGATTCAATTCAATCAATACCAAGTTATGAAATAGATTCCTGGTTGTTACATGATCAACATTTAGTACATCACATAATTGTTTTTTTGTAAAAAGTGGAATTCGGATACCATAAAACCGGCTTTTTAGCGGTAATTCAATTTTAGAAATACAATTTGTGGTTGCGATAAATGTTGCGTTATATTGATATTTTTCGCATAAAATTCTAAAAGGGATTTGTGATGGTAGTAATTCTATATTATGTATTATGAATATATGTTTTTGATTTTGAATTACATGTTTTGTAGAAACGATAGATTGAATAATTTTAATGATGTTGTTGTTTGTTTTTGTAAGTTTAAATTCGTGATAATGTTTTGCTTCATAAAATGAAATATTATCAACATTTCTGAATGTTTTGTTACAAATAGTATTAAACTTGTTTTTCAAAATTTCATCTATAAACAAATATATAGGAAATCCTTTTGTATGATAGAATAATAAGTTAATTGTGGATATCAACTTACTGTTTTCTATGTAAAAGTTATAAGGTTCATTTTGTCTAATAAAAAGGGGAAATTTTGATATGAACTCATCCCAACACTTCATTATATAAGAGTGTTGGGATAATTTTAAGTAAAATGGGGCGTATAGATGATTATCGTATATTGGGAATTAAACTTAATTCAAACACTGATGAGATTAAGAAAGCATATAGAAAAATTTGTTTAAAAACCCATCCTGATAAGCTTCATAATTTAAGTGAAGAAGAACGCATACACAGAGAGGATATATTCAAGACAGCAACAGAATCATATAAACGTTTAATCGATCCCAATAACGAAGAACTTATATTAGAAGATTTTGATATTTTTTGTGAGAACGTTTTTAATTTTGCTGCAGAAACTTTTAAATCATCGCTGTATAAACAAAAAATAAATGTATATGTGGAGTACGTTGATATACTTAACAACATTATCCGAAAATGCAAAATAAAGTTACCTTTTATTGGAACAAGAATAATTCAAATTGATTGCGGCAAATTCCCAAGAGTATTTGAATTTATAAAGCATAATGATATTGAATTTGAAGTTGAAATTACAATGATTATTAGAAATACCAATGAGCAATATTATCATATTCATAACAACGATACCACTATTGATTTGATAAGAGTTGTACAAATTAATCATCTTCAATTCTATAATGGTTTCAATTGTTCATTCAAACATTTAGATAGGACACATATAACGCTTGATGTAAAAGCAACAAGAATTGGTTCTATACGTTTGAAAGGTAAAGGTATTGGTGGAGGAGACTTAATCGTTAGATTTAAATTATGTAATCCGACAAAAAAAAATTTAAGAAATTTAAACGCTGATGAAATGACATTGTTTTTAAAACTTTTACAAAAACTATATAAGGATAATTTGGATTATTAATCCAAAGCAAGAAGCTATCTAAAATGCCTAAGAAAAGCGCAGCAACACAAGAAAAGCAAACTCCCAAAAAGGTAGAAACAAAGGAAGTTAAGGAAGTTAAGGATGAAAAACCTTCATCTCCTGTCCAAGAGCTCTTATCAGCAGTAGGAGAACTAGCTATAGCGGTCAAAGCGATTCAAGGTAAGCTCAAACTGGTTGTTAAGGATTACGAAAAGCAGCAAAAACATATTGATAAGGAAAAACAGAAACGCGAAAAGGCGCGCAAATCTCCATCTGGTTTTGCCAAACCGAATAAAATCAGTGATGAACTTTGCGATTTCATGGGTATTTCTCATGGAACTGAAAAGTCTCGAACAGATGTTACCAAATTCATTACTGCTTATGTGAAGCAACACGACCTTTATAACGCTGCTAACCGACGCTTCCTCAAACCTGACACAAAACTCAAGAAAATTCTTGGTCTTAAGGATGGAGATGAGGCTAGTTTCTTCAATCTTCAAAGGCTTATTAGCCATCACTTCCCGCCACCCAAGTCAGCACTAATCGCTGCAGCGATGGCAGAACTTGCTAAAAAATAAATCATAAAAGATTTCGAAAATGTTTAAAAGTCTCTTTTAAAGTCTGTAATGGGTCTTTTGTAGAGGGTTCATCAAGCATACTAATATCATTTTTATATACGCGTTTAACACATTTCATTTTCATTTCTTTAATTTCTTTTGTTAATGATGAAATAGTGGAGATTAATGTGTAGATAATATAAACGAAAATAACTATAACTATTAATGTTAAAACATCCATCTTATTTTAACAATATATAAAAATGAAAAACAATAACTAAGATATAGTTATGATTGATTTATCAACCTATATTGAGAAAGAAACAGAAAGCATTTATATCCATTTATGTAATCATTTCAATGATAATTTTTGTCAAATTAATACAGATATTGATTGGAAAAATAAATTTCATTTCAAAAATAAAAGAACACTTACACATATCATAATAAACAATTTATGTTATTCATATGACCATCAAAACGACAGCCAAAATGTTATTAAATATGAATTATTGAATTTTAATGAAGTAGAAATACATAAAAACAAGATATTGGCTATTACTTGCTACAAAGAAGTGAAAATGCAATCCTTTGAATTCCCATGTATTAAAGATTTTTCAAACAAAACCACTTTTTCAATTAGTGAATACAAAATTAACAGTAGATTGTCTTTTTTTATAAAAGATGACAAAATACCTTATTTACTCTATAAACATTCAGAAAATTTTGACATTGACAAAATAAATTATGACCTTAACAACTTCATTCAACAATTACTTGCCATTTATTAAATGTTGTGTTTAAACAACATTCAAAAGGTATTTGAATACCTGCTATTTTATCTTTAAACGCATTTCTTAGCTTATGACTTGCGTTTATGCTTTGAATACAAACATTACCTGATAAAGTATCATCAACAATATTGTAAACATCAGGATATTCAGTTTTTATAAGGTTTAAAGCCCTTTTTGTTTTTGTTTTTGTCTCCTTATCATAAGTAATGTTCTCTTGTGTCTCATGCAATTCATTCAAAACTTGAAAATCGGTCTTATCCTTGGTTTTGATTATTACTTCTTGGATAACATCTTCATTATAGTTCATTAATTTTGGTTTATATTTCAAATTAAATGCTACAAAATATATACCGCGGATTGTATAATCGTATTTGGGAAAATTTAATATGCTTGATACACATAAATTATAATAACTCTTTACTTGATAAGAACATACATCCACAATCTCGTCTGATTGGTAATGAGTTTCTAACAAATTATACAAACTTTTAATCCTATCTGGCAAATTTATCCTAATTTGATGTTCTCCTTTATAGGAAATAAGATCATGCATCAAAAAGATCCATTTGTCCTTATCAGTCCTTACCATCTCCCCATCAATCAATGTCCCTTTAAATAATAATTTATCAAACAAACCTCTACAAATGATAATTCTTGGTTGCTGATAAGTAGGATGCACCTTCTTGTCAATAAAATAAATGATTTCAATGTCCTCATACATTGTAAAAAACATGTAATATGGATTACCATTACTACGTAATGTTATCAAATGTTTGGTAGCCATTATATGTGGTATACTAGCATCATTTAGTTTATAATAATGCTTATTTAGAATTTTTATTCCATATGATTTCTCTAATTCATTTAAGATTGTTTGTTTTATTTCTACACTTTTTATGTTATATGCTACTCTATTACAAAATGATATTATACCTGTATGCATTTTTTATTATTGTATAATTTACAACTTAAATCATTTTTATATTTATCATACTCATTGGAACATCTCGATATGGTAATTGTTTATTTTGATATCGTGAACATTCATACTTTTGTTCTGGAATTTTTGAATATATTTCTGGATAATCGATTTGGTTTATAGATTTTACGTTTTTATCAACCTTTTCATCATTACTGAATTTAAACCGGACGCTATCAATAACTTTCTTTTCGTGTTTTTGTTGTATTGCTTTTTCCTCGACATTACGTTTTTCATATTCGATATATATTGATGAATATATTATATAGAAAAAGATTATACATGTTAGTATAATTGATACTACAATTCTTTGGTCTATCATTTGTTTTATAAGGCATTTTTTTTATACATTCTTGAAACAATTTTTTATTTTATAAAATAAAATGAGGCATCAATCAAAACATTTAAGTGTAAATATTGATATTGACAGTAAAAAAAATGTTATCATAAAAGGGAATGTCAAGACCGCATTCAAATCTGTAACTATTTTTGCAGCAAATACAATTGATACTAAAGTATCTTATTCAGGTTCTGGATTACCTTTTCCTAATGATGAAATAGCTTTTGAAAATACACCAAATCTATATCAACTTAATGGTAATACTTTTGATGTATCATTCAGTTATCCAAACAGTTTTTACACATCTGACCATACTGTAAAAATTCCACCAACAATTTTTTTCAAATTTGTTGATAATAATGATGTCGTATCATATGAAAATATTAAACTTACTGATCATCTTCCTTTAAAGTCACTTAGTTATAGACACGCTGATTTCACACAGCCTTCATATTATGCTTTCAAAGAAAGTGTTATTCCTGTTGGAACAGCTGAATATACAATGATAGAAAACAAAAACATAAAAATTAAAAATAATGTCGCATAAAAAGATTATTATTTACTGGTTATACATCCACTTTGGGAATATTTTTCTGGAACAAATGATGCTATAACTCCTTTGACGTTTACTGCTTCCCTTTCTTGCTCTTTTGACATTCGAAAGACACATCTTATGATTTTACTTTTTTCTATCATCATTGAGAGAAATGAACGTATAGTACCGCTTGTCCATTTATACTTGAATATATTGTTGGTATAATCGATTTCTTGCAATATTTTGGTGATTTTGCTATCTTGCCAAAATGAGACTTTCGTTACAAAAAAACTATCCGTATAACTTATTGGTTGATAACACGATATATCATCCTTTGTATAATAATTATCATTCACATTATTATACAATTTTTTGAATAAAGTTACTGTCGCTTTATCAGTTATAATACTTTGAGAAAACATTGAATTTGTTACGCCATTAGGAAAGAGGGTTTTTATATAATCGTGAAAACCATAACTTCCTATATCACAATCAAGCATTAAATGATTTGAAAGATAATTATAATCCTTATTTTTCATTATTTTGAAAAAACATTCTGATATTGGTTCTTCAATAATTACATCCGTATCAAGTTTCATTATATAATCATAATCTTTGACAACATCCCAAATTTGAATGGACCAAAATCTATTAAGCAATCTATCTTGTATATTACCCCAATCAGACTTAATTTCAATTTCTACAGATTTCTCTACATATTTTTTTTGTTCTTCTGTCAAGTTAAATAATGTTGGCGATATTTTGACAAATTTTATTAAATGCCTGCATTCATTTCTTATACCAATTAAGACTTCATTTTTTTTATCTATCTGTTCATCGTTGTAAAACAACGTAACTTCATGCTGATACTTCGCATTGTAGTTCTTAAACAAAAAATATAAAGATAGTTTCAATTGTTGAATACTCTTTTCAGTATTCTCGATGAAATAGAAGATTCCTGTTTTCATTTTATATTTATTTGTTCTATGTATTTGTTTATATAGTGGTGATTTCTAATAAATTAGTAAAATCATAACTACATTTTTCTATTGTTTCTGTAGGTGCTAGTTGCTGTTTTTCAAGTTGTTCTATTCTTCTTTGTTCTTTTAATAAACCAGTAACATGTTTAGTGTAATGGCGCTTATAATTTTCCATTTCAGTTTCGTTGAGTGCATTTTTATGAATAGAGATGTTATATACTATCATATCTAATCCACCTGTTGTATTTATCTCAATTGGTGTATTTGAAAGGATTATTGATTCTTCTTGTGACAACTCATGCTCTGAAACACGATTATCATTGATATATATACGCATTTTGTTTTCACTGAATGACAAACCTATAAAATTATTTTTACGACCCATAAAACCTCCTTCACTGAAATTTATGACAAATGATGTTCCTCCAAATATGACTTCAAGTTTATATAAAGAAACATCAGAAACATCAGTGTCAGTTTTTATTATTGATAGCGATACTACTTTTCCTATCGGGGAAGAACCTTCAATCTGGGATGTACCTCTTATCATAAATAATCTTTCCCTTTCATTCAACAAAGCAATCATGTCAAAATTAAATAAGACCGAAAATGTATCAAGAATATAGTTTGGTTTTAATTCACTAGAATTTGGTCCAACCATTTTAACATTTTTTATGGAAACACCTTGGATATTTTCTGTAGATGTTTTTAATGTTGGAGTCCCTAATTGAAATGTAAAATATGAAAGACCTGTACTTATCAATTGATCATTGTTATACCATCTTGAAGAACTTTCATTATAATATTTTGTTAATGGTTTTTCAACTGTATCATCGGTTGTTAAATATATAAAACGAGTTTCAGGTTTTGTTGTTGGTATTGGAACAATTTCTTCTTCTTCTTCTTCTTCGACTTCTTCTTCTTCTTCGACTTGGAAACCTTCTTCTTGATAAAAACTATATTTACTTATCAAAATTACAATTAACCCAAGAAAAACCCCAATCATTGTTTCAGTTTGAATATTTGACATTTTCAACTTTGTTTTAATATATCATAATTTTTATTATTAGAAGATAATCACATAAATATCATTCCAAAATATTGAAAACATTGATATAATGAAAATTAAACAGACAATTATTGTTATCATATAACTATATTTTGAATTTAAAAATATCATTTGATTTTTTGGAAAATTAGCTCCAAACCACGTAGCCAACATCAAAATAGGAAATGTTATCAATGATATAATTGTCAATATTCTTGATGTTTTGATGTCAATATATGTTCCTTTCATTAAAACATCGTTATTTAGTTTATCTATTCGTTGATTTACAGTTGTTATCAAACCATCAATGATATCAGAACTTTCAAATTGCTTCGACATTATAAGATAACTATCTTCATAGTATCTAAGATATGATTTAATAGTTGAAATAATAGATAAGTACCTATCAATCATATAAAATTGTAATTTAGGCAATTTAGATTCAATTTCCTGAATTATTCTTGCAAATTTTGACAAATCATTGATATAATTTTGATATATGTCTTTTACATTGAAATCAACTATATCTGTGTATAACTTATCAACATCTATTATTATTGTATATATATGAAACTCAGGTATTGTTATTTCCAAATCTGTATAGGATGACTTTTTTTGATAATACAATGTAGAAGTTTGCTTTGAATTTAGTTTCTTCAATGATACTACATATAGTTTTGTTAATTGTTCGGTTTTTGATAAATTGGAAAAAATAAACTCTTTGACGTTCTGGTTAACATCTTGTAATTCAAGTATCCTCATTTTTTATTTATATTAATTATAATTATTTTACACAACATTTTTTATTTACACATTGCGTTGCTTCAGAACAATCAAAATTACTTTCACACGAACCACCACATTCATAAAATTCTTCGTGTATTGTCTCGAAAATATCGTGAAAGAAATATCCTATTAATATTCCTATCATAATTGCTACAAGTAAATTCAGAATTCCTTTCATGCTTTTTATATATAAACAGATATATAATATATAAATTATGTCGGTTTCCGCAAAAGAACTTAGTTCAATTTTTGTTTCCCAAGATGGGAAAAACATCGCAGATATTCTTCTTATGATACATGAAGAACTTAAGAAAATTAACAAAAAACCATCAAATGTTGGTGGTAATAATCTTTTCAACCTTATGTCAAGTATGAACTTTCAAGGAGAAGAGGATGATGATGATGATGATGATGATGATGATGAAGAAGAAGAAGAAGAAGAAGAAGAAGAAGAAGAAGAAAAAATAAAAGAAGTTGA
>Ga0222716_10002897_pt1 | contig 13846 bp, 11 predicted proteins | sample C33_13DmetaG_FD_165044 | JGI IMG/M metagenome (GOLD analysis project Ga0222716, IMG submission 165044) | Estuarine water microbial communities from San Francisco Bay, California, United States - C33_13D | ecosystem: Environmental > Aquatic > Marine > Unclassified | place: USA: California... | reverse complement strand
CCGTGGATTCTTTCGCGATCGAGACTGTGGACGTGTCGATCGGCATTTCCTCCGGCGGTGGTTTCGGCGATTCCGCCAGGCGCAACAATCGTCGAACGCAATCCGACGCCAGTTCCTTGGACGGAAGATCGGCGAACTCGTCGGGATCTTCGATGTCATTCAGCACCAACAGAACGCGAAGCAAATCCGATAACTGCAGCGCCGGATTTTCTTGCCTGTCCTTGTTAATTTTATCGCACGCCGAGCACTTGCCTCGTAAATGCGAAACGTCCATCGACATCGACGCTCGCAGGCGCTGCAAACCGGCGTTGAGCTTGCGATTATTCAACCTTCGAGGCAACGGCCAATCGATGAGTTGATACACCAGAGACTCGGGCAATCGCGAAAATAAATCAGGTCGATCGCGCGCGAAAGAGAGCGCCAACCGTTTGATCTCTCCTGGATCCGACGGCGTCAAATCCTCGAATTCGGACTCCGACTCGGCGGCCGCGGCCGCCGCCGCCGCCGCGGCTCCGCCGCCGCTCACGCCTCGCGCCCACTCCGGCGTCTTCGAATCCCCCGCCGCGACGACGATTTCATCCGTGTTCGCCCCACTGTACCCGAGCGCTTGCAAACGCGCGAGAAACACGACAAACTCTGCCCAATCCCCCCCCCACGTCGTCGTCGTTCGCACGCTCGACAACAATTCGTCCGCGTCGCCGTCCACTCGCGCGCCGACCACCGCTTCGCTCGCCTCGCGCGCCGCGTCCTCGTCCGCGTCGTCGCTTTCGAAATCATCCGCATCGACGACGCGATCGACGCCGTCTTCTTCCGCGTCATCGCTCGCCGAGGCGACGACGCGTCCCGCGCGCGCCGCCGCCGTCCCGAGCGACGCGCGCGCGCCTCGAGCGCCGAGCGATTCGAGCGCGACCGGCGCTCGCCGCGTCGCGCCGACGCGCGCGAGCCCGCGCGCGGTCGTCGACGCGCGCGCGCGCGCGACGCGCGGGATCGCGCGCGCGATGGGCGCGCATCGCGCGGACGCGACGCCGCCGCCGCCGCGCATGGGCTCGGTCGCGCGCGCGCGAGCGAGCGCGACGGCGCGAGCGATGGACGCGCGCGCGAACGCGCGCAGGCGATCGACGCGTATGGTTCGCGCGCGCGCCGCGACCTCGAGGACGGGCGCGAGGTGTCGAACGGCGACGCGGTGCGGAGTGGGGGAATCGAACGGACGCGGCGAGCGAGTTATTTTTAAGCGTCGGTTGGCTCGCGCCCGGGCTCGGATTACATTTGGTCGAGATAGGCGGCGTAACCGAGGTCTTCGAGCTTGCTCGCCTTGTTCAACACGACGCTCTCCATGTCGTCTTGGTACGCTAACATTTTAGAGCACACGTCGGGCTCGAACGCGGCGACGATGCGAGCGGCGATGAGACCGGCGTTGGCGCTGTTGCCGATGGCCACCGTCGCCACGGGAACGCCTTTGGGCATCTGAACGATGGAGAGCAAGGAATCCATGCCATCGAGATACTTGAGCGGCACTGGGACGCCAATAACGGGAAGAGGGGTCATGGCGGCGACCATACCGGGTAAGTGCGCGGCGCCGCCGGCGCCGGCGATGATGGCGCGCAAGCCGCGCGTGTGCGCGCTTCTCGCGTACTCGTTCATGCGCTCGGGCGTTCTGTGCGCCGAAATGACGGTGACTTCGCAACCGATGCCGAAAGATTCGAGGACCTCCGCAGCGGCGCTCATCGTGGGTAAGTCACTGTCGGAACCCATGATGATGCCGACTTGAGCCGCCTTCTTCGGCGGCGTCTTGTCCCCGCTCGCGGCGCGCAAAATCGTGTCCAGACGCTCCGTCGCCACCGCCGCGCTCGGGCCGACGACGGTGAGGTGACCCATCTTGCGCGCGAGCTTCATGTCGGGCTTTTCGTACCAGTGAATGCTCGCACCGGGAGTCGCTAGCGCGGCGCCCATGAGACGGTGCGCCCGGCCCATGGCTTCGTCGCCGTCGCCGTCCCCCAAAATATTCTTCATCACCGCCCCGCCAACCTTGAGCGAGGTGTCGCCCAAGGGCCAACCCAAAATAGCGCGCAAGTGGTTTTCGTACTGTGAGCACGCGCAGCCTTCGATGGTGTAGTGACCGCTGTTGTGCGGTCTCGGCGCGCACTCGTTGAGCAAAATCGAGCCATCCTTGAGGAGGAAGAGCTCGACGCCAAAGATCCCCGCACCCGTGAAAGACCCGATCGCTCGCTTCGCCGCCGCTTGCACCGCTTCGGCGACTTTGTTCGGAATCGGCGCCGGCGTCGTCGTCGTGTCGCAAATATTGTTTTCGTGAACGGTTTCGACGACGGGGTACGCCCGCGTCTCTCCATTCTTGGCGCGCACCACCATCACCGCCAATTCCTTCTCAAACGGCACCCACTTCTCGCAATACAACCCTTGTTCAAACCCGCCCAACTTCGCCACCGCATCGGCCAAATCCGCGGCGGTCTTCGCCACCGCGTTCCCGCGTCCGTCGTACGCCAAACGCTTGGACTTTAACATGAGCGGAAACCCGAACTCGCTCGCCGCGCTCTGCAACGCGCCTTCATTCGGGCAATCCGCGTACGGCCCGAGCGGGACCCCGGCGTTCGTGAAGTGTACCTTCTGCGCATACTTATCCTGAATCGTCGCCAACGTCTCCGGCGTCGGCTGCACGTCCACGCCCGCCGCGCTCAGCTCTCGCAGCGCCTCCACGTCGATGTGTTCAATCTCCACCGTCACCACATCGCACGTCTCCGCGAACGCCTTCACCGCCGCCTTATCCCTAAAACTCCCCACCACCTGCGTCGCCGCGATCGACGCCGGCGCGTTCTCCGTCGGATCCAGCGCTTTCAACCGCACCCCCATCGGCGCCCCCGCGATGGCGAGCATGCGTCCGAGCTGCCCGCCGCCCAATATCCCCACTCGACAGTCCCGTCCGTACCCCTCGAATTCCGGCGCATCGCTATCGCGTTCGCGCGCGTTCGCGCCCTCGTCAGTCCTCGCTCGTTCGCCCGCGACGCTCGCTCGCGTTCATTCATTCATTCATTCATTCATTCGCCCGGTTCAAACCGACGCACCTCACTCGAAACTTCGCCTCCCCCGTCGCCCTCGCGCGCGTCCGTCGCGCGCGCGCCCCCCCGCGCGCGTCCGCGCGTCGCGCGCGCGCGCTCGGCGCGCTCGCGCGCGTCGTCGCGCGCGCCGCGCCGCCCGTCATCGCCGTCGTCGTCGTCGCGATGTGACGACGGCGCGGCGCCGCGCGCGCTGGACCCTAGAGGCCGGTTCGCGACCGTTCGCGACCCAGCGAGAGTCTCACACTACGACGCGCGCGCCATCAATCGGGACCGACCGCCCGACCGTCGCGAAAGGCCACCGAGAGTCGGGACGCGGCGCCGAAGCGTCGTCGCGCGCGCGACGCGCGCGCGACACCGCGCGACGCCCGCGCGAGCGCGAGCGCGCGCGAGCGGATTTCGCTCGACCGCGTCGGCGCGCGCGCGGGCGCGGAGGCGTCGCGATGGCGACGGCGCGCGGCGACGACGACGCGCGCGAGGCGACGACGACGCGCGACGACGCGCGCGGCGCGGCGGGGACGCGCGCGACGACGCGCGACGCGCGGGACGACGCGATGCGCGAGGAACTGGCGAAACGATTTCCCACGTGCGATTGGCGGGAGGCGCGGTTGATGGACGACGCGTGCGTGGCGCTCGTGCGCGCGGCGGTCGCGGCGGAGCGACACGGGGCGACGGCGCTCGCGTGCGGGGCGCGGAGAGTCGGGACGGCGGGCGAGGACGAGGACGACGGCGGCGCGTCGCAGAGAATGGCGCCGGGGGGGTCGAACTCGTCGAACGCGTCGAACGCGACGGCGTTTTCGCGAGAGGCGTACGAGCTGGAACAGTTGACGCTCGCGGTGCGCGGCGCGGATCTGACGACGCCGGAGGAGACGGAGTATAAATTGGTGTTTTGCGGCGCGGACGTCGGTGGGATGCTGTCGAGGACGATGCGTGTGATAGATAGGATCGGGTTGGAGGTGAAGGATGCGCAGGCGCACAAGAGCGTGGACGGAATGGCTTTGAATTTTTTCACCGTCGTCGGGTACGAGGGCGATGACGAACGCGCGCTCGAGGAAGCGGTGGAGGCTGCGCTTGTGAACGAGGAAATCGAGGGGAAGAAGCCGCCGATACCTTTGATCATCAATGCGGCGCCGCATAAGTCGGGGTTGAAGCGTCGGAGAGACGCACGGGCGCGAGGTGGTGAAGCTTTTTCCCCGAGCACGTCTGGGGAGCATCACGGTAAATCGCAACGGGCGGCTGCGAGCTTTGGCGGACGCACCACTTCTGATCAGCGTTCGCATTCGCGCTCTGGCTCGGAACTGTCGATGAATGACTCGTTCAACAACAATACGCCATCGGCGACGGATACGCCGGGGAGTGAAGAAGCTACAGAGGAACCCATGTCGGAGGACACCAGCGGCGGCGCGTTGAGCGTAGGAAGCGACATCGATTCGAAAAAGCTTCAAATCGGACGCAAACTCGGTGAAGGGACGTTCGGAACGCTGTATCACGGCATTTATCCCAGTAGGACGAAAGAAGGACGAGTCGTCCACATCGAAGTCTCGCTAAAATATTTGACGCTCAAGCGGGAAGATGCGCGGCTTGACTTTTTCCAAGAAGTCAAGATGCTTCGAACTCTCAAGAACGCAAACGTTATCATGTACATTGGCTCGGTGGTCGAGGGATCGGAGCTATGCTTGGTGACAGAGTTCATGGCGAAGGGTCCTTTGCTAGAGTACTTGCGCAAAAATGGTCCGATGCGAAAGTTGGAAGCGATACGAGTCGCCGTCGGCATCGCGCGAGGCATGACGTATTTGCACGAAGTGGGCGTGATACATCGAGACTTGAGGGCTTCGAACGTCTTAATTTCTGGATCTTTTGACGCAAAAATTTGCGATTTTGGTCTCGCACGTCGCGTGCCTCGAGACGGATCGAAGATGACCGCGGAAACAGGCACGTACCGATGGATGGCGCCGGAGGTCATCACGCACGGCGAGTACGACGTCAAGGCGGATGTGTTTTCTTTCGCCATCACGCTTTGGGAAATCGTCACCGGAGGCGCAACTCCATACGAGGAGTTGAATCCTCTTCAAGCCGCAGTGGCGGTCGTTCAGAGAGGGATTCGCCCGCCGATACCGCGAAAATGCGATCCCTTGTTCGCAGATTTGATGCAGAATTGTTGGAAAACCGTGCCGCAGTCGCGGCCTCGTTTTAGAGATTTGCAGCCTTTACTCGAAGCGCGCGATTCTCCGGAAGCAGTCATCGAAACCTTGGCAAAGCCTCCGAGCAAGTCCTTTTTCTCCAAGTTCCGCTTCGGAAAAAGGCAAAATATAAATCAATAAGGTGAGCCATGCACGAGTGGAAGAGCGGCGCTGGCGAGCGCTTCCACACGCAGACAGATCATGACGGATCGCTTGACATCACCGGTGACCATGTACCATGACCTCCCTATAATGTTTCCTAGTTCATCTACACTGTATGTTTATCTATTAGTTTGCATTGAATAAGAACAGCTGTATCGCTTTTTCAACACCGGCGTCGTTGCCTTCGCTACGATATGCGCGCGTCACGTACGAATTAAAACTACTACTTCTTAGTCGAAGGGAAAAGCGTCGTCAGCGACGGTCGCGTCGGATTCACTTTGACGACTTCGTCGCCGACGACTTCGACGTTCTTGTACGTGTAACCGACAAAGTTGGAATCTTTGCCCGCATCCGTTTCCCCGAGTTCGCTCTTCTTTCGCATGCTCTCGTCCTCTTCGAAATCTTCAAAGTTACGAGTGTCCAATTGATGCGAAACGACGGGACGATGGGGCGGCTTCGTCGCGTAGAGAGAGTCCCAGTCAATACCGCTGAAAAATTTGTGCGATTTGATCTCTTCCACGCCTCCGCTCGTTCCTAAACGCTGATCGACATCGCATAACAGACGTTCGATCAAGTCGCGCGCTTCGGGAGAGATCGTCGCGTCGTCTGGAATTCTCAAGTGGTGTCTCCAGTGCACGATTTTACGGCACGTCGTCATCGGCTCGTCGCTGTAAAACGGCGCGTAACCCATGAGCATTTCAAACATGATGGCACCGACGCTCCACCAATCGCACTCCAAGCCGTATCCTTTCTTCAGGAGAACTTCTGGAGCGATGTAGTCCGGCGTACCCACCGTACTGAACGCCAAACGACGTCGATTCTTCTGCCAGTTCGCGAGCTCTTCCGCGCGCTTTTGATCCGTCTCGATTGTGTTCGGCAAATCGCCGTCGCCGTCTCGACTCGTCGCCGCTTCGTTCTCCAAGATGTCCGGGAGAACCGCCTGCTGATACGCCGGATCGATGGGTTTGCACAATCCAAAGTCGCTCAACTTCATGTGACCATCCTTGTCGAGCAACAAGTTGTCCGGTTTGATGTCTCTGTGAATAAAGTTGTGTCGATGAATCGTCTCAAGCGCCGCCACCGTCTGCGCCAAGTAAAACCGCGTCTCTTCCTCCGTGAGCGTATCGCGTCGAATCAACAGAGTCATCACGTCTCCACCCGGTAAATATTCCATCACGAGGTACAAGAATTGATCGTCTTGAAACGAATAATACAGCGTCACCACCGCGCGCGAGTTCACCTCGGCGAGCAAGTTTCGCTCCGCCTTGACGTGATCGACTTGCCCGCGCCGAACCATTTCCGACTTTTTCAGCTTCTTCATCGCGAAAATCTCCCCCGTGCTCTTCTGTCGCACCAATCGCACCTCCCCTGTTCGCGTTTTCGAAGCGAATCCCGCGCGCGCTCGTCAGTCCCCCCCCCGGAATATTCCCGCGCGCGTCTTCGCTCGCGTCTTCGCCTCGCCTCGCGTCTTCGCGCACCGAAAGCCCCTCGCCCGATCAACTTGAGCGGTTCAAAATCCTCGACGCACATCTTCTTCCCCTTCCCCTTCCGCGTCCCGCACTCGCGCTCGACCGGCGTCGTCCCATCCCTCGCGCCCGCCGCGTCCCGATCGCGCGTCTCCGCGCGCTCGCCCTCGCGTTCGCGTTCGCTCGTCGCGCCGCGCGGTGTGCGCGACGCCCTCGCCTTGCTCGACATCTTCGCCACCGTCCGCGAGAACCACGTGTCCTTCCCCATCGCGCGATCGAATCCCGTCCCGTCGCGATCGAATCCCGTTCGCCCGTCCTCGCGCGCGAAATCTCAAATCTCAAATCCGCGCGACGACGCCGAATCGAATCGAATCGAATCGCTCGATCGTCGCGCGCGTCGACCTCGAGCGCGCGATCCGAGATCGCGCGGTTCGCGCTTCGCGCGCGCTTCGTTCGCGCGCTCGATCGCGACTCGCGCGCGATCGACGCGCGCGACAGTACAGTCGCGCGCGCGTTCGCGCGTCCGAAGCGCCGAACGCGTCGACCGGGTCGGGTGCCCGATTGCGGCGACCGACCGATCGGACGCGCGGACGCGACGTTCGCGTCCCACGGCTTTAGAGCGCCCCAGCGCGACGCGATGGTACTAAAAGATACATAATACGTATTTCGTCGACGAATCATGACTCGTCAGTCTCGAGGGGACGCTCTGCACCCGCGGGACGTCCATTTTTCCTTTCCCGCGCGGACGCGAAAAACGCGTGTCGCGCGTCCGCGATGGCGCGAAGCGAACGTTAAACGCGTACGAAAGACGCGCTCGAAAACGTAAAGTCGGCGGTCGCGTTTTAACGGTCGGTCGCCGCGACCGCCGCGGCCCGCGATCGCGCGCGCGACGACGACGCCGGATGGCGACGACGACGACGGACGACGCGACGACGATCGCGCGCGCGATGCGAAACTGCCTCGGCGACGTCGCGCGCGCGCGCGCGGCGCTCAGGGCGGCGAACGCACGACTCGAGACGACGCGACGCGCGACGACGCGCGACGCGCGACGCGCGACGCGACGCGCGCGCGCGGCGACCTCGCGCGAGATCGCGCGCGACGCGCGACGCGCGACGAAGCGCGACGAGGCGACGGCGCGCGCGGCGATCGCGACGACGCGCGCGGCGCTGGGGGAGGCGGCGTCGACGGCGCGCGCGGCGAGCGGGACGACGAGCGCGGCGCTCGCGGCGGTCGCGAGCGCGCGAGACGCGAGGCGCGCGCTCGAGGACGCGCGGGAAGACGTCGACGGGCGAAGGCGAGCGATTCGAGAGGGCGCGGCGGCGATCGAGGCGCGCGCGCGAGCGATCGGGGCGACGACGCCGGCGACGGCGGCGGACGTCGAGGCGAGGACGAGGACGCGCGACGCGAGGGACGACGCGAGGCGGGCGACGGCGCGCGACGTCGAGCGAGCGCTGGATCTCGAGCGGCGCGCGTTCGAGCGCGCGATCGATGGGATGGAGGCGCGCGCGCGGGATTGCGACGCGCGCGTGCGCGCCATCGTGGAGCGTCACGTCGGTTTAACGTAGCGAAAACGCGACGCGACGCAATGTAATGTAATGTAATGTATTGGCGCGCGTCGGCGCGTGATCGATCAGCCGCGCCGCACTGACGGACGCCGCGCGCCGACGGACTCGACTCGACGACGCGACGCGAGCGCGCGCCGCGATCTCGGCGTCGTCGAGTCGTCGCCGCCGTCGTCTCGCGCGAGCCGTCGGCGTCGAAATCGTCGATGACGAATTCATTCGCCGCGGCGGCGGCGGTGGCTTCGACGTCGACCGCGCGCGCGCCGCGCGCGCGATGGCGCCGCGACGCGGCGAGCGACGGCGACGCGACGCGCGCTCGACGAACCGTCGTCTGTCGCCTCGCGCGCGGGCCGCAGCGGCTGAGCAACAACAAAAAGCGCGCGAAGAGCGAAAAAGCGGACGCGAGGCGCGAGCGCGAAAAGGTGTCGCGCGAGGACGGCGCGCTGCGCGGCCGGGTCGAGGACGCCGAGCACGAGGCGCGACGGTGGTTGGGACAACACTTTTTGGTCGACGCGAGCGTGGTGACGGACGCGGTGGAGGCGGCGAGGCTGCGAGCGGGGGAGCGAGTGCTGGAGATTGGACCGGGGACGGGAAACTTGACGAACGAGATGCTCAAGCGAGGCGCGCGCGTGTTGGCGGTGGAGAAGGATAGAAATTTAGCGGAAAAATTACGGGAAGGGTTGTGCGTGGAGTATAAGGATGCGTTCGAGTTGGTGGAGGGGGATTTTTTGAAGTGGGACGGGTTGGCGACGGCGTTTGAGCGCGAGACGCCGGAGACGCCGAGGGCGAAAGTGGTGGCGAATATTCCGTACAACATCACCACAGACGTGTTGAAGGTGTTGCTTCCGATGGGTGATACGTTTGAGGATATGATTTTTATGTTTCAAGAGGAAGTGGCGCAGCGTTTGGTGCGCGACGACGCCGGCGGCGGAGACTATCGCGCGATGAGCGTTCGCGTCCACTACTACTCCAAGCCGTATTACATCCGCCCAGTTTTGCGTGATTGCTTCATGCCGCCGCCGAACGTGGAATCGTGTTTAATCGGATTCAAACCGAAAGAGCCGCACGAGCTCTTACCCTTGAACGGCACCGACAAGCAATTCTTCACCTTTGTCCAGGCGTGCTTCGCGCAAAAGCGTAAAATGTTACGCAACAACCTCAAGGCGGTGTGCGACGAGGCGACGATGGACGGCGCGTTCGCGTTGCTCGACCGCGGACTTAAAATTCGTCCTCAAGAGCTCACGATGGAGGAGTACGTCAAGCTATTCAATTTCGTACGCGATCGAGAGACGTAGGCTCGCGTCTCGCGTTGTTGTAGTATTGCGCAGTTACAATTTGTACTCTCACGCGCTCGCCTTCATGAACAACTGCACCCCGTGCACGATGCTCCACACCCATCCAACGAAGAGCACGAAACACATCAACCACATCATCGCGAAGCACTTCAGCCCTTCGAACGTTTTATTCACGGTCACGCACGCGACGAGCGTCCCCACTCCGGGGAAGACGATGTTCAGCACCATGGCGACGATGGCGATTGGTTTTTTCGCCTTGACGAGGGCGTCGTCGTGCGTCTTCTTGAGAAAATCTTGAATCTTTTTCAACGTGTCCGCCATCTCGCGCTTCGCGCGCGCGTCGTCGTCGTCGTCGTCGTCGAGGGAGGCTCGTTTTGACGACGCGGTCGGTCGCCGGTCGGTCGCCGGTCGGTCGTCGGTCGGTCGCCCAGTCGCCCGGCGCGGCGGCGATTGATTGCGATTAAAATACAACGCGAACGAAGCCTAAGCGCGGCGCGGGCGAAGCGATCACCCGAAAGTGTTCAGCGCGCCCTGCGTTTGCTCCAGAAAGCTCGCGAGTCGCGCGCGGGCGACTTTCGCCGCCGCCGGCTTGGCGCGTTCCGTCTCGTCGTCGTCCTCCGGCGGCGCTCGCCACGACTCGGCGAGCGGGCCGTCCCACCATCCGAACGGTACGTCCCGCAATCGCGCGTCGTGCGCTCGCAGAGCCCGCGCTATGAATTCTGCGTCCTCGACGCTCACTTTGCGAGCGTCTTCGTGCGCGGTGGGCGTGAGTAAGACGCCTCCGGGAATCGTCCCGGCGTCGCCCAGGAGCGCGCGCGCCAGGCTCGTCGTCGGCGGCGACGCGCGCGAATCACCGCGTATCATCACCACGCCTCGCGCGCTCGCGAGATTTAAGTACGCGTTCGACGCGCTCACGCCCCAGCACTTGGCGCACGCCGCGTCGTCGCGCGTCGTCGTCGTCCCGTCGCGCGCCGTCCCAGGGGGCGTCTCGCGCGCGCGCGCGGCGCCGGCGAAATCCGGCGGCAGCGCCACGGCGAAGATGGCGCGGTAGGGCTCGATGGCGGCGAAAAACGCGTCGCCTTTGAGCACGCCTCGCGCGGCGCCGCGCATGGCGAATCCCGCGTCGCGGAGTGCGCCGGGGAGGACGGTTTCGAACGCGACGGTTTCGATGCCTCGTGCTAAAATGTTGGTCTGCGCTAAAATGTTTCTACTGATTGCGACTCCTGGACCGCGCTCGCGTCGGCTCCGACGTTGAATTAATCCAACCCGTCGTGCGCCTCGGCCGCGGCGCCACCGCCCGTCATCTCTCGCTTCAACGCGGCGATGCGCTTCGCCACGTCCGGGTCCTCGTCCGCCTCGGCCGCCTCGGCCGATTTGCGCTTCTTCGTCGCCTTCTTCTCCACATCCTCGGTGATCGGTGTGTTCCACCAGATTGGACCGCCCATGATGCCGTCTCCGGAACAACACGAGATGCATCCAGTCTTCACGTTCGGCGTCAAGCGCTGTTGCGGCGCTCTCGACGCCATCGGCACGCGACAGATGCTCGCCGTGCCGAAATTCGTCGCCGACTTTTGAATGGACAACAGCGAGCACAAATTCTCGTACCCTGGTTTGCGCCATTTTGAAATCAGCGCCTGATCAGCGATTTTCTCGCGACACAAGTAATCGTACAGCTCGCGCTTCAACGCTTTGCGCTTGTACATCAAATCGAATACGAAGCGATTCTTCTCCCAGTGAATCCTGTGAATTCGCCACGTCAACTCATTCTTCCTCTTCCCCTCGTGCTCCTCGTTCACCGCGTCCTTCATCTGGTTCTCGAAATCCTCGATCGCGTGTTCGATCATCTCGAACCCCTCGGGGGGCTGTTTCCCTTTCAATCGTCGTCGAAACGACATCGCGGCTCGCGTTGGCTTAGGGATTCACCGGGACGATTGGCGTCGAAATATCACCCGTCGCCGCGCGAGGAGGCTATGATGCGCGCCGCGCACCGCTCGGTGACGCGGTTGTTGGATCGCGCACTGTTGTGCTAACGCGCGCGCGCGTGATTCGGCGACGACGACTTGAAGACGCGCTGAGGAATGAGAACAAAGTCTACGCGCGCGAGCGCCTACGCTTCGCGGCGGCTGGTTTCAAAGTCTAAATGTCTAGTTATCGACCGAAATTACGCGTCCCGTGGCGTCGCGCGTGAGCTTAGAGTCGTCGCCGCCGTCCGCGGCGCGCCAGGCGACGTCGAGCTCGGGGCGGATGGCTCGCAGATTATTGACGAGTCGCTCCCACTCGTCGTCTTGGGCGCCGGGATTACCGCCGACGACGAGTGTTCGTAAATCAGCGAAAGTCTCAGGGTTTTCGAACGCTTTGACGACCGCGCGGAGGCCTTCCACGGTTAAACCCACGGCACCGAGGTCGAGGAGCGTGAGAAGAGATCCTTGGCCGGCGCCGAAAATTTTCGCGACTCCGGCGTCGCCGAGTCCGGCGTTGTCGAAGAGCGCGAGAGACTTCGAAGCCTTAAGCGCGAACCCCAACGAGTCGGCCGCGTCGACGGTGATCGCGCACGATCCGAGATCAAGTGATTCCGGCACTCGAGTCGCGAACGCACCCTTCGCGAGCGTAGCTAATCCAGCGTCACCGAACGCGTTGCCTCGTAAATTCGCATTCACCAAATTTGGACACGCGGCGAGGAAGCTGTCGAGCGCCTCGACGTCTTTCGCGTCCTCGATCTCGCATTGCACGAACTCAACCGCGGTGATGCTTAATTTTTGCGTTCCACTCGTGAACAAGCCACCGCCGAAGCACGCGTGGGCGCCGCCTTTTCCGAGCTTCACGCCGTTCATCTCTAGCACCTCTACGCTCGCCCGCGACGCCAAACCCGCGCCCACGGCGCGCAACCCTTCCGCCCCGATGGCGCATCTCGTCAGACCTAGTCGCTTCAACGGGCACGATGACTTCAAAAACTCCCCAAGCGCGCTCGCGCTGGCGGTATCGAGCGCGTTATCCGTCAAATCGAGCGTCTCGAGCGTCGCACCCTCGCTCGCTCCGTTAAACGTCGCCGCGTATCCCACCGCCCCCAAATTCTCATTCCTCCCCAACCGCAGCTCGCGCATCGCGCACTGCGCCATGCACTTCCCCAACGCTCGTCCATGCGCGTCTCGCACGCCTTTATACTCTAAATCGAGCCTCTCCAGCGCCGCTCCGTGCGCCGCGCCCCGCAGCGTCGTCTCCAGCGCGCTCTCCGTTCCGTCGTCCCCATCGTCCCCGAACGTTTCGTCTCCCACGCACATCGACTTGATGGACGTATTTATCGCCAAGCACGCCGCCCACGCGCGCGCCGCGGGCGCGCTCACGCGATGCCCAGAGGCGTAAAACTCTCGCACGTGTTCGTTCTCCTCGAGCGCCTTCGCCGTGGCGATTTGCGTCGCCTCGTCGAACGCGCGCACGCGCAGCACGTGCACCGATCGAAGCGCGGCGTCGTTCGCCTCGACGCGCGCGAGCCAGGACGGTCGATCGCCCTCGGGCGCGCTCTTGCCCCACGCCATGGGACGACCGGCGCGGCACTCAATGACGCTTCGACGCCTCGTGGCGCGGTGCGCGGCGACCGCGAGAGCGTCGACGAGCGCCGCGGCGATCGATGCGTCGCGCGCGACGCGAGTGCGACGTCACGAGACGTCGGCGGTGAGGGACGACGCGGAAAAGAGAAAATTGCCGGGACAAGTGGACGCGAGGGAAAAGGCAAAGTTTGAAGCGGACGCCGCGCTGTGGTGGAACGAAGGCGAAGGGCCGTTCGCGGCGCTGCACGCGATGAATCCGGTGCGAGTGCGGTTCATACGAGACGGCCTGGTCGGACAGTTCGGCGATGTGTTGGGCGCGAACGCGCCGGGGGCGGCGCTGCGCGGGTTGAAAATTTTAGACGTCGGCTGCGGGGGGGGGATATTGGCGGAGAGTTTGGCTCGATTGGGAGCGCAAGTGACGGCTATTGATGCGGGTGCGGCTAACATAGCGATCGCGCGCGCGCACGCGGAGTTGGATCCGGATTTAGTGAAGAATTTGAAGTACGAGGCGGTGACGGCGGAGGAACTCGTCGAGCGCGGCGAAACGTTTGACTGCGTGACGAGTTTA
>Ga0222716_10002887_pt1 | contig 13876 bp, 13 predicted proteins | sample C33_13DmetaG_FD_165044 | JGI IMG/M metagenome (GOLD analysis project Ga0222716, IMG submission 165044) | Estuarine water microbial communities from San Francisco Bay, California, United States - C33_13D | ecosystem: Environmental > Aquatic > Marine > Unclassified | place: USA: California... | reverse complement strand
CTGTGCTTATTATATTATCTTTAATAAGTTTTTCTAAATCTACTTCAGACATTTTACCAGATTGTAATTTTTCTATTATTTTAGATTCTTCAACAGATAATTCATCATCATCTTCTTCTTCTTCTTTATCTTTTGGCTTATTATCCGATTTTTTTATAGATTTTGCTTTTTTTGATTCTGGCGATGAAGTGCTTTTTTCATTTTCAAAGCGCTCAAAACGTTTTTTATAAGTACATCCAAAAATTATTGATAAAAATATAGCTATTGATAGAAATAATGAAATATACATTAATAATGTAAAAGTATCAATACCATTAAATATTTTATCTAAATTATTCATATTATCTGTTATAATAAAGAGATTAAAATTTTATCATAATAATATTATCTTATAATAGAATATGACTGAATTAAACCTATTATATGGTAATAGCATGGATGATGATTTATCTGAACAATATGATAAACCGGCAAAAGCTCAACAAATACAACAAGTTCAACAAAACCAACAAGCTATGCAGCAAAACCAACAAGCTGCTATAGTGCAGCAACAAATTATGATGCAAGCTCAGCAAGCTCAGCAAGCTCAACAAGCTCAGCAAGCTCAGCAAGCTCAACAAGCTCAACAAGCTCAATTTGAAGCACAGCAAATAATTCCTAAGAAAAAATATTCTAATAATGTTTATGAATATTCATTCTTAGATAAAATGACTATGAAGAGAACAGAAGTAATAAAACTTGCTATATTCTCGTTAGTAATATTATTAGCAATTGCTCTAGACAGAATTGGTTCATTTTATATATCAAAATATTTAGAAGAAAATATTCTAACAGATACAAATGAATTTTTATTAAGATTAAGCTATCCAATTGTAATATTCTTATTACTATGGATTATTAAATCATTATAATAAAATTTTTATAATTATAGATATTAAATATGGATATAAAAAATAATAATAGAGGCGCAACAGTATTAAAAAATCCATTTTTTAAAACAGACGAAGAAAAATATCTTTCTAAATTATTATCAGAATCAGAAAAAATAGGAAAAGATTCTATCATAGAAGAAAAGAATATTGAAAAAGAAAATAATAAAATTAAAAAAGATATTCAAAATGCTAATGATAAAATAAATATATTAATGAAAAATAAAAATGATAAAAATATACAAGAAGTAATAAATATTAATAATATCGTAAAAGAATCTATAAAAAATATTAGTATTTTTTTTGATAGGCTAAATAAATATCAAAAAGAATTAATATCAAGATATAATCAAGCTAAATCAACTATTAAAAATAATGAATCAGATGAAGTTATAGAATTAGATGAAAATAATATTATAAATGAAAAAATACCTGAATCGAATGATAAAATTAAAAAAATTTTTTTAATTCTTAAAAAAAATAATATCTTAATTGATAATACAAATAAATTAATAGATGAAATAGATAGTAATGAAAAAACTTTAAATATATCTTTAAAAAAAATTATTGGTAGTTTTGAAGATAAAAAAATAGAAAAAGATATTAAAATAATAGATAATGAAGTAGAAAGAAACTATTATCAAAATATAAAGAATGAAATAAGAAAATTGAGAAATTATAATTTAGAAGGAAATATATATATAAAAGAATTAGATGAATCTCAAATAAAAAATGAGGAAAATAAAGAAAATGAGGAAAACGAGGAGAATAATAAGAAAAAAGATGAAAAAAATAAAAATATTATTAATAAATTGACAAAAATTAATATAAATTTAAAAGAATCTGTTAAAATAATAGACGCAAATGTTGTAAAAATAAATGAATCAAAACAATCTCTTGAAAAAATAAAAGAAGATGTAGAAAATAATAAAAGTCTAACAGAAACTGAAATAATAGATAATAATAAATTAATAAATTTAATAGATTTATCTATTGAAAAAATTAAAAAAATTCTTGATGATATTAATAATGATAATGAAGAAATTAAAAAAGAAAGAAATTCTACTGAAGATTTAATAGTAAAAATAGAGGGAAAAATATTACTTAATCCTAAAATAAATGGATTTTTTAATTTAGTTATGAATTTTATATCTAAATATAAATATATTATTGTACTATGTATTATATTTGTATTGCTTTACATATTATTATTATATCATATTGTTATATTTTTAAATAATTTATACTTATCTAATTTTTCATATACTAAATTAAATACTTATAAAAATAAATATAATTTAAAAGATTTTTTCCCTTTTTTTGATAGTTATGTTAGTGTTTATTTAGTATATGTTTTTATATTATATTTTTTATCATTAATAGTTATTATAATAATCTATTTTAAAAATAAATATTATTTTGATAATAATAAAAATATAGCATTTATTTTAGGAATATATTGTATTATTGCTTTCATTAATATAGTGTATATAATAATATATACATATATAACAAATAATTCTAATAAAAAAGTGTATGAAATTAATAAAGAATTGAATAAAGATATATATGAAAATATTTGCCCTTTATTCTTAAATTTTATAAGTAAACCTGAAAATAAAGGAAAACAATTAAAAGAACTTTTATTACTTTATATAAAAATTAAAAAAGAATGTATAAATAAAAACTCTGAAAATAATGAAATAATTATAGAAAATAGAAAAAAATTACTAATAACATATAGTTTTGAAAAATATTATATTAATTTTAAAAATACTATTGTTAGTAGTGCATCAAACCTTTTAACATATAATAAAAATATTTTTGAATATTTAGATATTAATAAATCAAATATTTTAATACCTCTTACGGAAGATGATGATAATTTAAATGATATATTGAATCCATTTAATAAAAATAGTGAATATAATATTAAATCTAACGTAGAATCAGATGCTGAAACAGATAATAAATACGATAAAATAAAACTAGCTATTAAAGATGAATATAATGCATTACAAAGTAAAACAAATAATAATATTAAATTAATTAAATATTATTCAGATAGTATATTTGTTAAATTATTTACAATATTTACAATAATATCTATGATAATGTTTACATTATTATTAATTATATTTTTCTATATATTTGTTGGAAAAAAAGAATATGAAGTTTTATCAAAAATATCTGAAATATTTAAAAAATTTAAAAATTATATATTGATATTTATAGCAGCACTAATATTTTCTTTATTAATATCATAAATTATTAAATGTTAATAAATCTAAAATAATATTATTTTTATATTGTAAATAGAGATATGACTATTTTTGATAATGATCTCAATATCAACAAACATTTATATAATTTAACAGTATTTTTAATATATATAATAATATTTATACATATTATAATAATATTTAATTCATTTTTAAATTTATTAATATTTATTTATAATGAGATATCATATAAAATATTACTTAGTGAGGAAGGTAATGAATATTTAAAAAATACTAATGAATCATATAGATATCGTCTATTAAATTATATAAATTGTTTTGAAGAAAAAAATCCTGATGCACAAGGATTTGGAGGCATTAATGATAAAAAAAACGATGATAATACTTCTAGTTCATTCTTTACAATTTTAACATATCTAATTGATACATTTATATCATTTATTTCATCTTTAATTATGACTGGGAAACCACCTGATGCATCAGAAACTAAATATGATACTGCACGTGACTCTAAAAATTATTCATTTTCTAGTTTTATTAATACGATGGCGCAAAATGATAAATATATGTATGAAAAAGATTTTAATATTTTACTTGAATATAATTTATATAATTTCATATTTAAAATTGCTATTTTTATTAATGCAATTTTATTTTTTGGTATGAGTGTAAATTTTATATTAGGGATGTTTTTAAGAATATCAAATTTTGAAACAAAAGGTTCAAATAATATTAAAGATTATATGAAATCTACTAAAAATTCTATATCAATTTATATGTCATATTTCATATTATTTTCAGTATTTATTTATTGTATAATATATAAAAAAATTTTTATAGATAATGTATATGTAAATATATATGATAATTATAAGAATATTTTTACATTAGATCTTTTTATATTAGATGAAGCTAATAAAATAAATTTAGTAGATAATACTTTCTTTATATTACTTAAAAGTATTTATGTTATAAAAGATGATGGTAGCTTTAGAATAAGTAAAGAATATGAGAAAAATATAATATCGTCAAATATTGAAAAAACTGCAAATGAAAATATTAAAATGTCAAAATATTTATTATTAGGATTTTATAAATATATAATATATAAAAATCCTCAAGATATAAATACTATTACTAAATTAAATGATTTTATAATAACTAAGAATAGTAATAATGGTGATCAGAAATACGTAGAAACAATTTCATTAAGAGATTTTTTACCTTTGAAAATAAATGAAAGTCAAACAAAAAATGAATTAGATTATGAATATAAATTTGAATATGAATTTGAAAATATAAAATATGAAAAACTTGATAAGAAAAAGAATGAGCTTATATTTATTTTAAAACATATTGATGATGATATAGATTTATCAGATAGTGTAACAAATTTAGGATTATATTTATTTATAGTATTTATTATAAATGTATTTTTCTTTGCTATAATTTTATATATTATATATAGCAACGATTACAAAGATAATACAGAAACAAAAGATAGTGATAATAATTTTAAAGATATAAAAGATATTATTATTAATATTATTAAAAATTTTTCCAAAAAAAAAGAAGAAAATAATTCAAATGAAGATGTTGCTATTACAGATAAAGAAGCAGCTACAGATAAAGAAGCAGTTACTGGTAAAGAAGTAGTTACTGGTAAAGAAGCAGCTACAGATAAAGAAGCAGCTACAGATAAAGAAGTAGTTACTGATAAAGAAGTAGTTACAGATAAAGAAGCAGCTACAGGTAAAGAAGTAGTTACTGGTAAATAAGTAGTTACTGGTAAATAAGTAGTTACTAATAAAAAAGGAATCTAATTTTCTCAAAAAAATATTTGAAAAGAAAAAATAAATATATTTAAGGAAAGGTTATTAAATTAATAATAATATAAAATTAATAATTAATGGATAATAGTGCTTATTTACTTAATATTAAAACTGTTCAAGCATCTACTTTTAAACAGGTAGTAGATGCCTTAAAAGAAATTTTAATGGATGTTAATTTAGAAATAGATGAAACTGGTATTAAAATTGTAGCTATGGATAATACACATATTGTTTTAATCCATTTAAAACTAGACGCTGATAAATTTGAACATTTTTATTGTGAGAAAAAAATTTATGCAGGTATAAATATGCTTCGTCTTCATACACTTATTAAAACTATTACAAATAATGACATTCTATCATTATATGTATTAAAAGATGATCCTAATTCATTAGGTATTACTATTGATAATAATGAGAAAAACTTTAAAACTAATTATAAATTATCCATGCTTGATATTGATGTATTAAATATTGAAATACCACCTGTTGATTTTCATACTATTATAAGTATGCCTTCATCATATTTACAGAAAATTATAAGAGACATGCATAATTTAGCAGAATTTATTGAATTCCGTAATATTGGCGATAAGCTTATATTAAGTTGTAAATCAGATTTTTGTGAACAAGAAACTATTATGGGAACAGAAAAATCACAAAATATTAGTATTAAAAAGAGTGGTGAAAATGGACAAGAAAATATAGCAGATACAGACATTCATGAAATTATTCAAGGCGTATTTAGTCTTAAATATCTGTCTATTTTTACTAAATGTACAAATCTTTCTAATATTGTTGAAATATATCTTAAAAATTCTTACCCTATAATTTTAAGATATAATATAGCATCTCTTGGTAATATTATGCTTTGTTTGGCACAACAAGATAATACTTAAAAACTATGAAAACTTTGTTAAGAGAACAAATAGTACATAATTTTATTTTTTTATATTTTTTAGAAAGTTTAATATTATTTATAAATTTTTAAATTATGTACTCTTCGTGGTATTCATGGTCTTATTATAAATATATTTAATCATATATAATAAGACTTGTAAATTTATTTTGAATAAATTAAATTCTATATTCAAAAATAGATAAAAATGATTAAATATATTAAATTCTTTGTAGGTTTTGTAGGAGCTTATATTATTATTAAAGGACTTTCGTATAAATACAAAAAAATGTATCCTAGAATTAGAAATGAAAACACCTAATTGTCTAAAAAAACCCCCTAATATTATTGCTGGAATTGTATTATGTTATATAATTTTTAAGGCATATATTAGAAGAAAATATTAAAGCGTTAATATATATTATAGAATTATATTAACGATTTAATAAATGAATATTTTAGAAATACTATCTCTTTATTTACATTATATTTCATTTCCTTTTAGATTATTTTTAATTTATTTAATTGTTACTATATTATTTTATTATATAAGAAATACAGAAGACGAAGTAAAAATAAACCAGTATGCTAAGCTATTTGGTAAATTTATTATATGGTCGTTTTCTATGGATATTATAATAAAAGACGAAGACCTCATAAAATATAACAAACATCTTTATAGTGATAGAAAGATGATTGTTGTTTTCAATCATTCGAGTATTTCAGACGCCATTATAATGCCGGGTATTTTTGATAAAACATCTGCTGTTATTTTAAATAATATTGTTCCAGGACAAGATAATGAAATAAATAAAAAAGTAAAAAATATAATGATAGAAAAAGGCAAAACAACTCAAAAAATAATTGACTTTGTTAATAACAGGAAATCAGGAGGTAATATGTTATTTATAGCTCCTGGTTCTGGTAATACACCTAGAATTCCAGATAATATTACAGAATTTACAAGTAAAAGTGCTTTTATTGGTAAATATCCTATATTACCTGTTTTAGTCAAATATGAAGATAATTCTTTAAATCATAATGCAGATAGAGGCGAAGATTATATAAGTTCTTTTCTCAAAACATTACTGATAAAAGATTACAAAGTGAAAATAAAAGTTCTTGATCTTATTGAATATCATAATGGAGAATCTATCGAAGAATATAAAGACCGTGTTTATTCTATTATGAATACAGTATATAAAGAATTGTAAATTCATATTATATAAAATGAATATACTGAATTTTTTTTGGTTATTTTTACATTATATTACATTTCCTTTTAGAGTTTTTTTAGTATTTATAATAATGTATATAATATTTACATGTATTAAAAATACAGAAGATATAGTTAAAATAAATCAATATCGTAAATTATTTGGAAAATTAATGATATGGGGATTTTCTATGGATATTATAATAAATGATGAAGACCTTATTAAATATAATCAATATCTTTATAGTGATAGAAAAATTTTAGCTGTTTTCAATCATTCTACTATGGCAGATGGTTTTATAATGCCTGGTATTTTTGATAAAACTTCTGTCGTTCTTTTAAAAATTCAAAGCTTACCAGGATATAGTGAATATGTTAATAATAAACTTGAAAATATTTTTATAGAGAAAGGAAAAACTACTAAGAAAATACTTAATTATATTGAAAATAGAAAAGCTGGTGGAAATATGCTATTTATAGCACCTGGTTCTGGAAATACACCTATCAATCCTGATAATATTACAGAATTTACTGGAAATAGTGCTTTTATAGGTAAATATCCTATTGTACCTGTTTTATTAAAATTTCAAGATGATTCTTTAAATCATAATGCAGATAAAGGAGAAAGTGTAATGCATTCGTATCTAAAATTATTTTTAATTAAAGATTATAAAGTAAAAGTCAAAGTTCTTGATCTTATAGAATATGATGATAAAGAAACAGTAGAAGAATATAAAAATAGAGTTTATGACATAATGAATAATGCCTATAAAGAATTAAAAATTGACATATAAGATTATGATAATATAATATATATTAATTATTGTATTTATTATGAATTATATTGGACTTTTAGCTATTATTATTAACTGTGTAGTTACAACAACTGGATTTATTCATAATAATATTAAATTGCGTTCAAATAAAATTATTAAAATGTGTGATAGTAATAATTTTGGTGATTGTCAACATATTACAGAAATTGTTCCAATTATCCCTAATAAAACTAAAGTATCATATATTGCTAATAATATAAATTATGAAATTGTAGTAAGTATTTATACTACATATAATAATAAAAACAATCTAATGTTTCTTAATAATGGGTCTTATGTTGAAATTTATAATAGAACTATTGTATACGATAATGATAAATTGCAACAAACTAATATAGTATCACAAACATTTTATAATAGAATTATTGAATATCTTTATAAATCACGAAATGTTACAGAAATTAAAGATAATTATAATAGTTCTAGTTCAAAAAGATTATATAAATAAATAACATATATTATAAATAAATGAAACAAATAGCTTTAATTGTTGCATCAACGACAGATTATGGAATTGGAAAAAATAACGGAATTCCTTGGAATGTTCCTGAAGAACTTAATAATTTTAAAAAAATAACATCAGAAACACAAGATAAATCAAAAAAAAATTGCATAATTATGGGTAGAAACACTTGGGCTTCGCTGCCTAAAAAACCTTTACCTAATAGATTAAATATAATTGTATCATCTAGTTTATATGGTAGTATTGGAAATAAAAACAGTAGTGTTGTTATTATTAATAATATATTAGATGCTATTAAATGTGCAAAAGAAAGAGAAGATATTGAAACTATTTTTATAATTGGTGGTGAATTAATTTATAATGAAATGATAAATAATTATTTAGCATTAATTGATAAAATCTATATATCTATAATAAATGATAAATATTACGAATGTGATAAATATATTAATATGGAAAAAATATATGAATATTTTAATTTTGATAAAGAAAATATTCATATATTGGAAAGATATATTTTCATGATTGGTAATAGAAATAAAAAAAATATTGATGAAAATGTTGATTAAATTTATAATAATAATCTACATAAGAAAGATTCTATATATATAGGTTCGCGTCCTTTATTTGTTTTTGATAATGAATGATCTATTTCTGCCGCTATTAAAATAGCATTACTTCTAAATTTTTTTTTATTTTTAATATTATTTGTTTTAATATATGTTAAAATATCAATTAATAATTCTTTTATAGATATATTAAATTGACAACATTTATATGATAATAATCTTATTTCTTTTAAATCAACTTTCTTATCATTATAAGATTTTAAAAAGTCATAAATTGGTGGATAATTATAATTGCAAAAACTCTCAGATATTAAAAGAGGTTCATTTGATTCTACATCTGATAAAAAAATCAATTTTATAATATCTCTTGATAAATTTTTATTTTTATATTTTGTCAAATACTTATTAAAAATATTTTCTATCTGATTAATATTGAAAAGAGGAATTCTATAGTGCCTGAAACGACTATTAATTGCAGATTCGATTTTAGAAATTTTATTAGTAGTACATAAAAATATTACATTATTTGAATATTTTTCTAAAATAATACGAAGTTCAAAGAAATAATCTTTTAATATATCTATGTTTTTTATTATTATAAAATACTTTTTATTAAAAATATTTTTTGTTTTAATTATATTTAAAAAAAAATCAGATAAAAAAGAAAAATCTTTTGGCATATCTGGATTAGCAATATCAATTTCAAAAAAATATTGATTTTCATTATATGGAACATTTTTAGACCATATGTGTTTATTTCTATATATTGTATCTGTAATACAAAATTTTCTTTTTATAATTTCATCAATAAATAAATCATTCGGAAATCCATTAACAAAATAAAGTAAAATATTTGTTTCTGTTACTGTTATATTATTTATAATATTTAAATAATTAGGGTTTTCGTTAATTATATTATTAAAATTTTTTTTAAATTTATACCAATTACAATTATCCACCATATTAAATTTATATATAAAATATAACTTTATATTGTAATATAAACTATAATAATGAACATATTACTAAATAAACATTTAAATATACTAGATTTTAATATTAATGAAGATGAATTCAATAAAGAAAATGTAAAAAAATATTATAAAAAAATAGCTTTATCATGTCATCCTGATAAATTAAATAATATAAAAGATGAAAATGAAAAAAAAGAAAAGATAGATAAATTTAAAGATGCAACAATATCATATAATTATTTATTAAAATATTTAGAAAATTCAAATAATATTGATAATGGAATTTTTAGTAATTTTGAAGATTTTAGCGATGATATAGATATGTCAGTATATTTTAATATGTTTAAAGATTTTTCAGAATTTACAAATATTAACAAACAATTCGAAGAAAGATATACAGAAGATAATATAAAAAAATCTGTTTTTAGTACTATGACAGATTTGGCTTCTTTATTTTTAAAAAAAAATATTAAACCAAAATCATATTATAGACCTTCTAATAATATAATAAAACATAATATAGAATTACCTGTTAATATTAATGATATATATTCAGATAAAAAGAAAAAACTAGAATTAATTCTTAAAAATCTTAAAGAACCTGTTATAATTGATATTTATTGTGGTTGTTTAAATAGTAATTCGTCCTTTCCAACAATTATTAAAAATTATATAGATGAAGATGGTATAGAACATGAAATAATAATAGCTTTAAAAATAAAAAAAAATACTAAAAATAAAATATTAAAAAAATATAATCATATAATTTGCGATAATGGATCTATTGATTTAGTAACTACTATTGAAATATCATTATTAGAATACTTAACAGGTTGTATAAAAAAATTGGAATTTATAGATGGATCTATAATAAAAGTTAATATCCCTGCTTTTGAAAATGATAAAATAATAAAAAAACACTATGGTTTAAATAACGGTGATTTAATTATTAATATTTATTTGAAAAACATTATACAGAAAGAATGGGATACATTAGATAAAGATTCTAAGAACAATATGATAAGAATATTAAAAACTATATAAGGATTATCTTATATGTAATATCATAAAGTAAATTCATCATAATATCATGGCTCCTGTTAAAAAATCAACACCTGTTTCAACTACCCCCGTAGCTGCTGCTCCCGTAGCTGCTGCTCCCGTGACCGCAAAAAAAACTGCTGCTAAATCTGCTAATATTCCTGTTGTGACTACCGTTGTAGCACCTACTCCTGTTGTAGAATCTGAAGAGGTTAAACAAGAAGATAACCTTATCACTAACCTTGTAGATAAAATTACATTTCTTGCAACAAGCCTTAAAGAAGTCCAGTCTATTGTAAAACTTCTAGCAAAAGAATATGAAAAGCAACAGAAAATTATTGAAAAAGTTCAAAATAAACGTCAAAACGCTAGAAACTCTCCTTCTGGTTTTGCTAAACCCAATACCATTTCAAATGAACTTTGTGACTTTATTGGTGTAGAACATGGAACTCTTAAATCCCGTACTGATATCACTAGATTTATCAACGCTTATGTAAAAGAACATAATCTCAACGACCCAAAAAATCGTCGTTTTATTGTTCCAGATGCTAAACTTAAAAAAATCCTTAACGTAAAAGATGGCGAAGAAGTCAATTTCTTTATCCTCCAAAGACTTATCTCGCATCATTTCCCTCCCTCTGCTAGCAAACTTCTAAAAGCAGCTCAAGAAAAAGCTGCTGCAGGAGCAGCTTAAATTATTATGAATAAAATTCTTATTTTTTTATAAATTATATTAAACATAATTAATAGCTTTCTATATTAGAAAGAATATATGAAAGAAATTAAAAGACTTGGAAACTATAAAATAGGTTTTAAATATGTTCAATCTGGTAAAAAAATTACAGATAAAAAAACTCTTGAATTTATTAAAAATTTAAAAATTCCACCAGCATATAATAATGTTGTAATATTATGTGGAAAAAAAATAATAGCTTATGGATTTGATAGCAAAGGAAGAAAACAGGTTATTTATTCAGATGAATATATCAAAAAACAGGCTAATAAAAAATATGCTAATATCGTCAAAATAGCTAAAATTTTTCCAAAAATTAAAAATATTCTTAACAAAGATATTAATTCATCTGATTTAAAAAAACGTGAAATAGCGATGATTATAATGCTTATTTTAGAATGTGGGTTTCGTATAGGAAATAAAAAATATGAAGATGAAAATAAATCTTATGGTCTTACAACTATAAAATTTCATCATATATCATTTAATAATGGTGTAATAAAAATCAATTTTATAGGTAAAAAAGGTGTTATAAATGAATCAACGTGTAAGAATGTTAAAATACATAATTATTTAAAAGCAAAATATAATAGTCTTGGTAAAAAAGCTAATAAATCTAATGTATTTTCATATATTAATATAGACGATAATAAAAGATATTCTATTAAATCAAGTGATGTTAATAAGTATTTAAATGATATTGATAAAGATATTACATCAAAAGTTTTAAGAACTTTAAATGCAAATTATTTATTCTTAAAATTTATTAATGAAAAAGAAGTTAAAAATTCTAAAAATCCTATTAAAACTGCAATTGAAATGGTAGCAAATGAATTACATAATACTCCGGCAATTTGTAAAAAAAGCTATATAGATCCTAAAATTATTAAATTTGCTGAAATGCAAAAAATATAAAAAATGATTATTATATAATAATAAAATAAGATTATATTATAAAATGGAGATAGATACTGTTATTGATAATCTTAAAGAAATGCTAAAAGACCGTGGAGACAATATAGATATGTTTGAAGAAAATGAAAGTGTGATAAACCGTGATGAATTTTATAATGACAAAAATCCTATAGAATTTCAAACATCAGAAACTACTATAATTTTTGCACTAACTAAAAAACTTCGTAAAAACATTATTGATGAAATTAAATTATATGAAGAAAATTTTAGTAACTTTATTGAAAAATATAATAATAAAAAAAATATAATAATTATTTTAAATAATGACACTATATCTGTTCCTGTTTTATCACAAATTAATAAATATGATAAAATTATTCAAAAATTAGGAGGAATGCTTCAATATTTTCAACTTAAACAATTAATGTTTAATCCTACAAAACATGAGCTAGTCCCTAAACATACTAAATTAAATCCTGTTGAAGTCGCTGAAATAATGGCTAAATATATGATTAAAAGCAAACTATCTATGCCTATTATATTACATAATGACCCTATAGCCAAATGGTTAGGGCTAAAACAAGGAGATATTGTTATGATTGATAGATATAATGAAAATAGCGGAATATCATATTATTATAGATGTTGTATTTAAGTACCGGTATTTAGAATATAAACATTTTTATAAAAATAATATAAATATATTTTATAGATAATCAATATAATAATATAATGGTAGTTAGTAATCAAGCCAATATTGAAGATATTAAAAATTCAATAAAAGAATATTATAGTAATTTATTTAATGAAAATGATAAAAGAACTGGTAATAAACCATATTTTTTTGACATGATGAAAGATATTACAAATATTGATACTGATAATAATTATAAATTCAATCAATTTATAAAAAATTGTTTTAACCTTAACATTAGTGAATCAACAACAGCAACAACTATATCAAATATTGATACTACATCATTCAGTAGTATAAATGAAATACATAGTCATATTAACGCTGTAAGTATAATTATTGATATTATTGATGCATATAAAAATTTTATGGATGTAAATCGTGATTACAAAGATAAATTAATAAGTATTATTGGAATAAAATTAAAATCATCAAATTATATTAATTCAGGTAAAATAGAGAATGTATCAACTGGAGATAATCAAGGTAATTATTTAATTCTAAATATTAGGTCATACGTAGGTGGTGTTACA
>Ga0222716_10002884_pt1 | contig 13889 bp, 13 predicted proteins | sample C33_13DmetaG_FD_165044 | JGI IMG/M metagenome (GOLD analysis project Ga0222716, IMG submission 165044) | Estuarine water microbial communities from San Francisco Bay, California, United States - C33_13D | ecosystem: Environmental > Aquatic > Marine > Unclassified | place: USA: California... | reverse complement strand
AAACTGGAGGCACTACTCCAGAAACTGGAGGCACTACTCCAGAAACTGGAGGCACTACTCCAGACACTGATGTTACTACTCCAGAAACTGATGTTACTACTCCAGAAACTGGAGGCACTACTCCAGACACTGATGTTACTACTCCAGAAACTGGAGGCACTACTCCAGACACTGATGTTACTACTCCAGAAACTGGAGGCACTACTCCAGACACTGATGTTACTACTCCAGAAACTGGAGGCACTACTCCAGACACTGATGTTACTACTCCAGAAACTGGAGGTGGAGCAGGTACTGGCGGAGACGGAACTACTCCAGAAACTGGGGGTGGTCCATCTGATGAGCCTGATCCAGAAGTAGGAGGCCCAGACGACACTGATGACACTGATGACACTGATGACGGTGGTGGCGGAGGTGGGGGCATGTTTACTGGAGGAGGGACATCTCAAGTAGCTGTTCCTGTAGGTGGCTTAGGACTACAACAGGCGCAAATGATTTTACCACCAAAGAAAGACTATATGGTTGCTTTAGACGGAATGCTTGCTGAATTTTATAAAGGAATATCATGACGTATTTAAACTTAGTAAATAACGTACTGCGTCGTCTTCGTGAAGATGAAGTAACGTCTGTGCAGGAAAGCACCTACAGTAAAATGGTAGGGGACTTTGTCAACGACGCTAAGAGAACTATAGAGGACTCTTGGGACTGGTCGGCGTTGCGTACTACGCTAACAATAACGACCACTGCTGACGTTTTTAACTACGTACTAACCGGTAGTCAAAACAGGATTAAAGCTTTAAACGTCATTAATGATACCGCTAATTTGTTTATGGAGTACCAAACAGCGACGTTCTTTGACGAAGCTTACTTGATTTCTGACGCTCGCAAGAGTGCTCCTAAGTACTACACTTATAACGGTGTTGATAGTGACGGTGACACTCAGATTGATATATACCCAATTCCCGACAAGGCATATACTATTCGGTTTAACTGTGTAAAAAGAACTGCTGATTTGTCTGCTAACGACGACCGACTTGTGATACCAACAATGCCTGTGTTGCACTTAGCTATTGCTCTGTTAGCCCGTGAACGAGGGGAGACTGGCGGTACGTCTGCTCCTGAGTATTTTAAGATTGCTGAAAACTATATGTCTGACGCTATTGCCTTAGACGCTCAGAAGCACCCAGAAGAAACAATCTTCTATACCCCTTGAGGTAAACTATGGCACAACAACTTAACAGTATTAATCTTGTTGCACCGGCCTTTAAGGGAATCAATACAGAAGATTCTCCGTTGGCGCAAGATCCTTCCTACGCTGAAATTGCAGACAACGCTGTGGTTGACAAGCGTGGACGTATTGCTGCACGTAAAGGTCATAACGTCATCACAACAAACAAAACTGCACTAGGCACGGCTGCTCTTCGGGCCATTAAGGAATTTAAAGACGACGCCGGAAACACTAAGATTTTTTCTGTAGGCAATAACAAAATCCTTAGCGGTACTACAACTTTAGCTGATGAAACTCCCGGTAGTTATACAATTAATGCTGACAACTGGAAGATGGTTAATTTCAACGACAAAATCTATTTCTTTCAGCGTAGTTTTCAACCTTTAGTTTATGACAACGCAGGAGGCTCTGTAATCACGCTCAGTAGCGTTTCTGGTGCGGCTGGCGTTACTAGTGCTATGTACGGTAATGAAGTCTTAGCGGCCTATGGGAGGCTTTGGACAGCAGACTTTGGTGCTAATAAGTCTACTATCTATTGGTCTGATCTTTTAATAGGCCACGACTGGTCCGGCGGTACTAGTGGTTCTATTGACATTTCTAAAGTATGGCCTGATGGTCATGACGAAATTGTAGCGTTAGCGGCACACAACGGCTCTTTAATTATCTTTGGTAAGCACAGTATTGTTGTCTATCAAAATGCTGAAGCCCCTGCAGAAATGTCTTTAGCAGACACTGTAGCAGGAGTCGGTTGCGTTGACCGTGACACTGTACAGTACACAGGAACTGACGTACTGTTTTTGTCACATACAGGGCTAAAGAGCTTTGGTAGGACAATACAAGAAAAGTCAATGCCTATTGGCAGTCTGTCTAACAGCATTACTAAAGACATTATAAACCTACTGCAAAACGAAATTTCTTTTTATAGAACTGTCTATAGCCCAGAAGAAGGTTTTTACTTATTAACCTTTGTAGGTCAGGACGTAACCTATTGCTTTGACGTAAGAGGTACTGTAGAAGACCAGTCGTACCGTGTTACACGTTGGCCCGGCACAGGTTTTACATCCTATGGTAGGCTTGAGAACGGTAAGCTGTACATAGGCACTACAGAAGGTATTAGCGAGTACACGGGTTACAGCGACAACGGAACAAAGTACAGGTTTAAGTATTACAGTCCGGGGCTGACCTTTGGTGACCCGTCGCTGCTAAAAAGGGTTAAGAAGATCAGGCCAACATTAGTAGGCGCTAATAGTGCTACGGTGTTTCTTAAGTGGGCCTATGACTTTAACACGTTCTACAGAACTGCAGAGTTTACTGTGGGCAACCAACAACCTGCTTTCTACAACGAAGGCGAGTTCAACGTGGGGGAGTTTACCGGCGGTGAACTAACGTCACGTAGGGCAGTCAACGCTACTGGCGGTGGCGGAGTTATTAACATAGGTCTGGAGGCAGACATTAATGGTTTTGCATTGTCTCTTCAAGAAATTAACGTATTAGTTTTAAAGGGTAAAGTACTATGAGCAACTACAGTAAAACTACTGACTTTGCCGCTAAGGACAGTCTACCTTCTGGAGACAGCGGTAAAATCATAAAAGGCGCTGAGTTTGAGACGGAGTTTGACGCTATCTCTACAGCTATTGCTACGAAGGCAGACACAGCATCACCAACATTCACAGGGACAGTAACAATACCTGCATTAACATTTAACGGTACGCTGTCAACAGGAACTATTGACGGAGGTACTTACTAATGCCAGATCCATTAGATTATTTGTTAGGCGGTGGCGCTGCTGCAGCGGGTGCTGCATTAGCTTATAAAGGCTACGAAGACTTAGGTGACATTGGCGAAGAAGCAATGCAACGCTTTGCCACAGGTTACGAAGGCCAGCCGTCGTTGGCTCAAGACATCTCAGGAATGCTTGAGTTCCAGCCTTACACAGTAACGTCAGCTACTGGCGGTCAGTTTGGGATGGCTCAAGACCCAACTACAGGTCAAATGCAGTATAACCTTACGATGTCTCCAGAAGAGCAAGAGTTTCAACGTCGTCGGTTTGAACAAGCTGGTATGTTGTTTGACCAGTCAGCAATGCCCATAGCAGAACGTGAGCAGGAAGTATACCAACGTATGCGTACGGCTATGTCGCCTGAAGAAGAACGACAACGTCTAGCACTTGAGCAGCGTCTGGCTGCACAGGGACGCCTTGGTACTCAGACAGCCCAGTTTGGTGGTACTCCTGACGCACTGGTGTTGGCTAAAGCTCAGGAAGAGGCCCGTAATACAGCTATGCTTAACGCTATGCAGTTTGCAGGACAGGAGCAGTCTAGGTACGGACAACTTGGGACAGGGATGTTAGGCGCTAGTTACGTTCCACAAGCACAGTTGTTGAGTGCCATAACTCCCGGAATGACAGCAGCAGAACAACGTCGTGCAGCAATGTCTGAACAGGCTAAGTCGTACGGAGAAACGTACGCTTCCGGTATTAATGCGTTGTTGTCGTCTGCTTTGGGACAAGCTAACATTGCAGGTGGCTTCGGTACTAGTGTTGCGTCACAGGCTACCAGAGGCCTCTTTAGTTAAAAAGGAATATTATCATGGCTAGAATTTCAGAACAAGTGCTTGCAGGTTTAGCAAGACCCGCAATGTCACAAGGCATGTTTGACCTTGGTGCTGCTATTGGTGGTGTTCCGGGTCAGATGAAGCAGAAACAAAAGCAAGAACAATTTAACGAAATCATGAAAATGGGTCAGGCTGCTATGGCTCAAAGAGACCCTACTAACCTGTCTCGTGTTGCACAACAGTTGGCTGCTTTAGGTTACACTAAAGAGTCACAACAGTTTGCTCAAGCAGCACAAAAAGCAAATGTACAGATGGAGCAAAGAGAAAGAGCGCAGCAAATATCTAAAATCGATACAAACTCGCCTCAAGGTCTTATTAATTTAGCTGCGTTTTACCGTAAAGAAGGCGACGTTGAAAATGCTGTGAAGTATGAACAAGCAGCACGTCAGTTAGGAGCGCAGGTTGCTGCCCAAACACAACTAAGTGCTTTTCAAGAAAAAGTAGCAGTTGCAGCAGAAAAAGCAAATCTTGTGAGCCAAGCAGCAGCAGCACGAGCAACTCAAGACATGGACGAGTTAAGAGCAATTAATGATGATATTCGAGAGTTTCAAATTGAGCAGTTACCTTTAGACAACCCTGCCGTTATTAAAGCAAGACTAAAAATGGCTGGGTTTACTGCTCCTCAAATTACTGCTATGGGTACTCTTTCTAAAGAAGAAGCAGATGCTTTGCTTAAAGGCCGCACAGGTAAACTAGAGGCTTGGCAGGACGCCGAAGGAAATATTAAAGCTGTCAACGTAAACGACTTTGGTTTAGTCTATAACGATCAAACTAACACGTATGTTAAAGCCAGTGATCTTCAGTTGGTACGCAAGGCTCCACAAGCTCAGGAAATTATTGACAACACTAATAGAGAACAAAAACAAGCATTGGCTAAAGCAGGTGTAGACAACTTTATTAAAATGGGTGACAAAGCAAAAGGCGCGGTACGAACTCTAGACGCTATTGACAGGCAGTTAGCAAGAGTTGAAGGAGGTATACCTACCGGAATAGCCGCTAATCTTGAAGTTACTTTAAGACAAATTGGTCAGGCTATTGGTATGCCTTATGATCCACAATTAGTAGACGCGCAAAACTATATGCAAGAAGTAGCAGAACTGGTTAAACAAGAAATTAAAGCGTTTGGTTCAGGATCAAGCATCACTGACGCCGATAGAGAGTATACTCAAAACATGGTTGGTGGAGACATAAGAGTTCAAGCAGAAGCTTTAATTAAACTTTTAAACATTAGACGTGAAGGCATGGTACAAAGCATTGAAGATTATAATACAATACGTAAAGGATATTCCGATGCAAACTTAGAAAGTGTTCTTTCAGGTTTCCCTGAATACAGCATACCTAAATCTAAGCAGAAAGAAGACGAAGAAGCAGCAGCAGTACTTCCCGAAGGTTTTGAATTGGATCAATAATCATGCAGACAGCAACTAATCCACAAACAGGCAAAAAAGTGTATTGGGACGGTGAACAATGGTTGCCGCTCAAAACTGCTACTAATCCACAAACAGGAGAAGTTATTGGTGTTGTCGGAGGAGAAACTTTTACTGTAACTCCTCCACGTCCTCGTGAGCCTGAAAGCATGAGGGGTATGGTAGAAGAAACACCAGAGCGATTCAAAGAGACTCGTGAGCGTTACAGAGGTCTTGCTGGAGACACGGAGCAACTCCCCGGTAAATTCCGTGTTGGTACTAGCATTGCTGCTGGTGTAGGCGCTGCTGGAGAAACATTAGGCGAAGTAGCAGGAGAAGCCTACCGTAGGTATACTCCTGAGCCTGTACAACGTGGTATATCTGAAGCGTACGAAGGCTCTATGTTACAAAGTGGTATGGAAAAGGTAGGTCAATTAGCGCAACAGTACCCAGAGGCGGCTACTACTGCTGAAGCCGCTTTGAATATTGCAGGTGCTGGTGCTAAGATGGCACTACCTAAAGTTCCGGGAGTACCTAGATCAGCAACAGTTGAGGCTACTAAAAGAGCTACAGAATCTCGATTAGCAGAAGAGCGTAAAGCCATAGCAGACAGCCTACTACCGGAAGACTACGTTAAAGCTCCGGGTACTATAGAGCCTGTAGGGGCTATGAATCGTAACGTGTACATGCACTCTCCTTCTGAAGAAATAGTGATTGATTATCTGGACACTCTACCAGACTACAAAGGTGATCGTAACCCCGCTGTAAATGCAAAGGTTGTGGACAGTCAGTTGGCTAGACACGAGGCTGACCTACAGAGTTACATTAAAAGGTCTAAGAACCCTAAGACACAAGTACAAACTTTAGCTACTTCTTTAGAAGACCTGAAGGCTGGGTTCCATGATCTTGATGACTACGTTGAGTTAATGCCTGACGCACAGAAGAAAGTAGACCTGTTTATTGACACGGCTGTTAAACGTCTTGAAGAAAGGGCCGCTAAGAACGGCACAATTACAGCGAGGGACATCCTAGAGGTGCGTCGTGCGTTGGACAAACAGATTTTCCGTAAGAAAGCTTCAGCAGGGCTTGAGAATCCTGATTTAGCAGGAGCAAAAGAAGTAGCAGGTAAGTACGTAAGGGACGAGTTAAATCAAGCATTTCTTAAGTTGATGCCTGACGACGAAGCCTACAGACTTATTAACGGAATGTCTATGCTGTTTAGAGCCAAGGGTTTACTGGATGTAAAAGCAGGTAAGGCAATTAATCAGACTATGTTAGGACGTACGGTAAAAGGCATTGAGGACTTCTCTGGTCTCCGGTTTCCAACTACTCCTTTAGCCCTTGGTGCTACTGCTGCTGCTGGCGGTGCTGCATTGGGGGGTATGCCGGTATTAGGTGCGGCTATTGGCGGAGGAGCGGCGGCAATGGGCTTGGCTCGTATGACTCGTAAAAGACGAAGACAAGCAGTTGTCAGAGAGTTATTAGGGGCTACTGATAAAATGATTAAAGGCGCTAACGTAACAACAGAAACAATGGCTACACTAAGGGCTGATAAAGTTATGCTGGCTCAAATGCTTGCGAACATCAACGAGGAGCCTGAGAATGAGCAGTGATATTCTTGAGTTAAACAGGGCGTTAAGAGAAGGTCGAAGCGTAGAACAACGTGAGGCTGAACAACAACGTACTCAGAGGATGGGACAAGCTGTGGGATCGTTGTTCAGTCCTGTTGGTGGTAGTGATATTTTAGGGTCTCTTAATGTTCCTGTTTATGCTGGGTCGGAAGGACTACCTATGTCCGATCCTCGTAAAACACAAGTTGACTTAATGGCTCTACCTAATGTTGCTTTAAACGAAGCAAGAATTCCTGCAAACTTTGTTGGTGCCGGTCTTGTTAAAAAGGGCGGACAGATGATAAACAAAGCAGCAGACGCTGTTATTGACAACTTTGACCTTATGAAAACAGGGTTTTTAACAGGCCCTAGAAACTACATACCTAATAACTACGGTCCTACAGACATGCCTCAAAAAGTAAACCCTGAAACAGGGGAGCTTATGTTTGCAAAGGGTAAGAAAGTTGTAAATCCTGAAACAGGAGAAGTTACATATAATAAAGGGAAAAAGATTGACGCAGACCCAACACAAAAAGATATTGACTTTTTTGAAAACAAAGAAAAGTACGCTAGGAGATTTGACTTAATACCTAAGTACGGTAAAATGGTTTCAAACGAACTTAGGGCTCTTAAGAACCCAGTAGAAGCACAACGGCTTAAACGGAGGGTGTTGGACTTTGCGGCTTGGGCATTAGAAGGCACAAAACAAGGTACTTTAAACATCCTTGAGCCAGAACGAAGAGCGCTACTAGCTACTACAGGCGTAGACCCTACAACAAGACAGGTAGCACGAGAAGCCCTAGAAAAACCCAAGGGTGTTTCAGGAAGAGACACATCAAAAGTTATATCACAGGGACAACAAAGTTTCTTGACTCAGGGGCGTGTGGGGTTTGAAGGCCCTTCAGAGTCGGGTCTGGATCTCATTAGGAGACTTAGTTATCTTAGTGACACTGTAGAGTACACACCACAGGCGTACGGTCGTCTTATTAAAGAAGCAGACTCACTGGGAGAAGTATCAAAACAAGACGTTGAGTTTTTTAGTAAGCACGTAGGTAACGTATGGAAAGGCAGAGGTGGTGTAAGCCTTGCAGATGCTCCTTCTCCTACTATTAACATTAAATCACCCACGTCAAGACAAACAGGAGACCATCTTTACGACTTTGCTACTAAAAAGGGGTCGCCTATGACTGACTTAAAAAAAATCATAGGTCCTGACAAAAACCCTTCAAATGTTGAAATATTAGAAGGACTACAATCTTCCAAAATAAGCATTCATCCATCAATGGGTAAAACCGACGCAGAAATACTAAAGAATGTTAAAAAGAACGGTGGTTTTTATATAACAGGTTCGTACCAAGGAACTGCAATTACTGAAGGCGGTGTTAACTACGTAGCTAAATTAACTCCTAATGGTAAAGTAACTGTTGTTGTTTCTGATGAAAACAATTTCTTAGAGAATGTTCCAGTAGTGGGAGCAGTTATAGAAAAAGCAATGCCTAATCGAGTAATTTCTGCCACTCCTCCTCTTGTTTTTGACCTGAAGTCAGCAAAACCAAGATCTACTATTGCAGGTGTTGTTGATATACCGGCTAGACAGGAGGTTGCTGCTAGAGGCACTGGTTATAAGAGTATTGTTGAGGACGTTGCTAGCCTTGAGGCCGACCCTAGAGCCGTTAGAGGAGCGCAATTGCAGAATACAGGAGTAGGTATGCTTGTAGGAAATCGTTTCGTAGGGGAGGATGAAGAAAAGGGGCGCTAAGGCCCCTGTAGTTTACAACTCGCAGTTATTGCCCGTACAAGCCAACTGCTGAGACCCTTCTGTCATGTCGGAGTTCTCAGAGATGTTCCAATCAATCGTCTCTGGGAATTCCTCCTTAAGCTTCTTATAAGTCTCTAAGTCTATGGGTTCGTAAGGAGCCTGTTGGTACGTATGTTCGGAATAAGGGAGGAACGACACTCCACTAATCTTGTCGAACTTATTGTACAACCACTGGCCTACCTCAAGGAATTCATCATCACGGTAGTAGCATGTCATGGACGGCTTATGCTCACACCAAAAGTCCTGATAAATCTCCCATAGCTCAAGTTGTTCCATTGCACCCATTTCAGAGGCCACCACAGCCCCGTCAGGGGATTTTATAGGGAAGCTGAATACCTTAGTAGTGGGTGACATTACGTCGTCCTCTACAGGGATTCCTGCCGCCTCTAAGACTTCACAGAGTGGGTCTCTGGCGTCCGCTCTAACTCGTCTAATGTACTGATCTGAGTATCTAGGGTGGATGCCAGACGCAGAATCCACCAACTGACTAACAGTGCCGGAAGGCTTAACAGCAGTAATGGCAGTACTAGTATTAATGCCAAGACGGTTAGCCCATTCTGCGTTAGTTTTAACAGCCTCTTCTTTAAGCTCAGTAAGCCACGTTTTGAGTACACCTTTATCTCTCCTTCCTGATAGGGTTGGATGATCCATGATCCCTGTTAATGACACTCCTAGTAGTGCTTCTTCCTCTGTGTTCTTCTGCCAGATCTTACGTAGATAGCGGAAGTCGGTTAAGGTAGCCTGTAGAGTTCCAAGGATAGACGCAACACGTACTTTTCGTTTAAGGTCTGAGAGCGTATCGGTTGCCCTGACAACAACTTCTGATAGATTGCAGAATTGGTTAGGCCGTAAGATGATTTCGCTACATGGATTAGTTCCAAAATCATAGGAAGCATCTCGTCGCTCGTTCTTTGCAGCTTGCTTTTGACTTGCGACTCTAGAGAACATACCTCGCTCTCCTGAACGGGACTCGTATAAACTTTTCCACTCATTTAAAAATGCCTCGAAGTCTGGCTTCTCTGTATAACAAGCACTGTTGTTTGCTAGTCCTCGTTGAGGATTATCTTGCCACCACTGGCCTGACTTGCATCTTCGGAGTCTATCGTCAGTGAGGTTAGACAGACTGATGAGAGCGGACCTGCGTACACCTCCGACGACGACGATCTGTGCAATCTTACAGCAGAGATCATGACATTCGATGGAGCTAAGTTTACGTCCAGAAGCCTCCCGAAAGACGCTGACTGTGAAGTTGAACAGATCGACAAGAGGCTCTGGACCAGATGCTCTACCTCCGAAGGTCTTAAGGGATGCCCCTGCAGGTCGTACTCCAGACACGTCCCATTTTGGAAGTTGGCCTGAATACAACAAGCTAATAAGTTCCCTGTAAGCTTTAGCCCATCCAATTTTGCTGTCGGCGACGTGTATAACGGTATCGGTATCATGGAATTCCTCTGCTACTTCAGGTAGCTTGCTAACGTACTGACGCTCAACACTGTAGCCTACTCCTGTACCACACATGAGTACGTACATCATCTCGTCAAACGCTTTGGGGTGGTCAATAGGTAGGTAGCTACAGTTAAAGCCAGCTACGTTGTCACGGTCAAGAGCTTCACCAGCAGTCATCAGTGCTCGCATAGACGGCATTACGTCCAGCTCATGTATTGCGTTGAATATTTCTGACTGGTCAAACTCGTTTAGTTCTACACGGTCACACCAGTAGTTAAGATACCGGTTGACTGTCTCTTCCCAAGTCTCCCGACGCTGTTCCTCTGGTAGGTAACGAGCGTAGCGTGACTTGTGTATGTACTGTTGATATGCGTCCATTAATTCATTTCCTTAATTAGTCGTTCAATATACCAGCGACACTTACGTAAGTCCTCTACTGGTTTGCCTTTGTAGTCGTATCGCCAGAGGTACTTCAATGCGTTACCCTTGAGATAGCCCTTGAACTCTTGCTCAGGCATGGACGCTTTGATTGCTTCGATAGCTTCTATTGCTCCGTTGTTGTAGTGGTCAGGTTGCTCTACAGGGTCTGGTGTTTTCCTGATAGACAACTTACTCAACGCACTCGCATAGTCCCACTCTTGTGGAGTCGCTTCGTTAATACTCATTTACTTCCTCCTCTAGCTCTTGTTCAAACACGTCCAGTCTATTGATTAGCTTGTCCTCAAACCTGTCCAGAATCTGTTCTGAGGTTATCTGTAGGGCCTCCAGTAGGTCGTCTGGATCAAAGGTTTTCAAGAGGCGTTCCTTAACTTCCTCTAGCGTTAGTGACATAACTAATCAACTCCTGTAGTGTCTCTATATTATACCATAGTATTTTCTCTTTGTCACACCATTGTGCCATAGTCATTTTGGCACCCTTACGTATTCTTTTATTAGGTTGCATCAGAACAAAGATTAACTCTTGTCCTTCTGGGAGGCTGTCTCTGATGCTGGTGTATTTCTTGGTGTCTCCATCTCTGAAATATCCTTTGCACTCAATAAGATATAAACCGCTAGCATCAACGAAGTCAGGACGGTAGCTCCTAGAGATAGTGTAAGGAATAGTGAAAGGCTCATAATTAAACTCCTGTAGTATTTTGGCGACATCTTCTTCAAACGTGCTTCTAAATGGTGATTTCTTGGACTTTCGGCTCATTGTGTACCTCTACTAAATAACGTGGACCGGTAGAATAAGCGAAGGCGCGAACGGACGGCCAGCATTCCTTTTTGTATGCACAGTATGAGCAACCTACGGCGAGTTTCTGGTTTCCACTCTTTCCATCGGCGATAGGCTCGTAGCATACGTCGGGTGGGGTTGGTTGCTCCACTAGCTTTTTTACGTGGTCAATGCGCTCCTTGATGTCATAACTAATGAGGTCATAGACAGGAGCCTGAGTGTCCTCAGAGTCGTACATGAGGTACGTTAGGTGTCCGTTCTGTTTGTCCATCGCGAGCCATCCGAATTTAGTAGCGCCCTCCGCATACGCATATCCCTTAATTTGACCGATGTATCCAAACGGGTCGTCATAAGCCAAAGAGCCGTCTTTGAATTTCCTAAACCCATACGTTGACACAGACTTAACATCTGTGACAATACCATCGATTTTGCAGTCCATAGACCCTGTAATGCCATTGACTTCACACTTCTTCTGTTCATCTGTAACCTCGTGTCCTGCCGCTTTGGTTAAAAACAACAGCATCTCTTCGATAAGGTGGCCGTAAAGAAACTTGACATAGGTGTGCCCTTGTATGTCGTCGGACTTCTCTACGTCGTTGTAGACGTTCCAGAGGTAACGGTCGTCACGTCCTATGTTAGACATGCGTAGCTTACGTCCGTCCCTCTTCTTGCCACCAAACTCGTTACGCATAAGTTCCTTGACATTCTCTCCAAACTTCTCAACGCAAGCGTCAAAGTCTACGCCCTCTGCTACTTCTTTTGTCTCCATCAGTTGATAGATGTCAGAGACTAGGTTGTATGTGTTCTTTTTCATTTAGATTCCTCTAAGTAGGTGATCGCTCTTTGTAACATGCTTACATCGTCATCAAAACCTCCTAGTGACCTGTTACACTTATGACATAACCATCCTCTAAACTCTTCTGAGTCATGACAGTGGTCTAAGACCCACGATCCATTTTTCGTGTTGCCTCTGCCACTAACACTTTCCTCGTCGCCTAAGCAGATGGGGCAAGTATAGTTGTCCGGTGCGGTGCCGTGCTTCTCCTTAAGCCTTTCACGTACCTTTGACAGTTCGTTATTACACTTCTTGCACTCTGGTCTAAGATAGTTTCCTCCTGAGTGCCTACTAAAGGATTCCAAAGGGAGCACGTACTTGCACTTACTGCACTCCTTTACACCGTCCCCTAGATCGTAGTGGTCATCCTCTAGAAAACTGATCTGCTCCATTAGTGTGTCTCTGCCCATGTTGTTCCAACTTGATACTCTCCGTCAAGGGGACATCTGAGGTTAAAGTGAACCCCTGCCGCCTTGAGGCATTCGACTGCAAGCCAACCGAATTTCTCTGCTTGGTCTGTAGCCACCTCCGACTGTACTTCATCATGTATGTTCCCTATGAATTTGTAGTCTAGTTTCCACTGCGGTGCGTAGTCGTCCAGTATGACTAGGGCCTTCTTCATCACGATGGCTCCTGCCGCCTGTAACAACGTATTCAATGCAGCATGTTCAGATCTAACTCTAAGTCTTCGTCCGTCAAGTCCTGTGAGATAGCCTCGCCCAGATGCTCGACCAACTCGTTCTCGTAGACTTTCAAGAGCAGGTGTATTTGATAGAAATCTTCGTTTAAGATGTGCGCCGTCTTTTGCGCTTCCACCAACGATGGTTCCAATCTTTGCGTCTCCGGCTCCGTACAGGAAAGCGTAGATGAAAGTCTTAGCTTGAGGTCTTGTTTCAAGCCCTGCAGCCAGTTGATTTCTTGTGTGTATATCTTCGGTGAGGAGGACATTGGTAAACTCCTTGTCGTCCATGTAGTGTGCCAACATTCGTAGCTCAAGGCCACTAGCGTCGAAACCTACTAGCTTCTTACCCTCTGGTACAGTCCAGCATGAGCGACACTCTTTACCGTATAGGCTGTGTCCTGCTGGTACTTGTGCCATGTTGGGACTCTGGTGTGTCATTCGTCCAGTTACAGCACCGTTACTAATGACACGACCGTGGACTCTTCCGTCGTCCTGTACATGCTCCATCCATGAGTGTACCTGCGCGTATCTCTTTTGTAGCATCAAGTACTCACTGACGGACCTAGCCTCTGGAAGGTCGATGGTGGCTAGTACAGCCTCGTCAACGATCGCATTGCCCTTTTCTGTGACTTTTTCAAAGACCACACCCAGCCCCGACAGTCTCTTCGCAATCTGTTGACGCGAGCCGACATTGAAGACTTCAACTTTGTCCTTAAGGCGTTTACCCGTCTTATCAGACCACCTCTCGTGTATAATAGGAGGAAACTTCTCCTGTAGTTCTTCTTCAATTGCATTCATTCTCTCCTTAAATGTTGCTAATAAGTCCATACATAAGTACTGATCTAGGAGCCATCCGTTTTGTTCCTGTTGTTGTACTACGTACTGAACCTTATGTTCCAAGTCGATAGACTGCTGGTCAAAGTCTGCCATGTCCTTGGTCAACCGCTGGTGTACTGCTTCGGTGACTGCTACGTCTTGTTTACAGTAGTCAATCATTTCCTGTGACAGTCTTGACCAGTCGTTGTGGTCGCCTT
>Ga0222716_10002878_pt1 | contig 13899 bp, 19 predicted proteins | sample C33_13DmetaG_FD_165044 | JGI IMG/M metagenome (GOLD analysis project Ga0222716, IMG submission 165044) | Estuarine water microbial communities from San Francisco Bay, California, United States - C33_13D | ecosystem: Environmental > Aquatic > Marine > Unclassified | place: USA: California... | reverse complement strand
AAACTCAGAACACCGCTTCCGTTTGTTTGAAGCAGTCCGTTGGCATTGCCATCATCGTTTGGAAGGGTGAGTGTATACGTGGCTCCAGCACTGTGTGGTGGCCCTTTGATCGTTACACCATGAGAATTATCTTCGCAGTTTAGAACAAGTTTGCCTGACGTGTCATTACCTCTAACAACAACTGACCCTGTGCCATTAGCGGCTAGGTCTATGTTTGCGTTGCTAGTTGAAACAATGTCTTTGCCGTTTACATCAAGGTTCCCACCGAGTTGCGGCGTTGTATCGTCTGACAGATCCTGCATCGCAGAGCCTGCCGTAGCACCTTGTGCGGCGGTTGCGTAGTCGCTCGATGCCGTTGCTGCTGCTGTCCCCAAAGTCGGCTTGTTGTTGATCTGAGAGTCGCCAGATGAGCTGTTCCAGTCGGCATTGACGTTTACCTCAGCCCCCGCCGCGATCCCGTTGAGTTTTGTTTTGTCGCCGTTAATAAATGCACCCTCGCTTGGCGGTTGTTGAGCCGAATCAGCTTTCGTTCCTTGTGCGGCGGTTGCGTAGTCAGTTGAGGCAAATGCTTTGACCTGAGCAAGATTCGTAACTTCGCTGTCCATCAACGCACCAGCGGCAGTGACGTTCGTTGTATTAGCAGTGACCTTTGCAGTGTTGGCCGTTATTGCTGATACGTTAATGCTGTCAAGTTTTGTTCCGTCAGTAGCAACATCTCGCCCATCAAAGGTAGAGTTAGTTGTAATCGCGCCTGTCATTGCTCCACCAGTTTTAGGTAGTGCAGCAGCAGCGAGTGTGCCTTGGGACGCTGTTGCATAATCCGCAGAGCTGAACGCTTTTACTTGTGCGAGGTTGGTCACCTCCGAATCCATCAAAGCACCAGCAGAGGTCACGTTGGTTGCATCTGTTACGTCTGCCGATGCCTCAATCCCGTCTAGTTTCGTTTTATCGCCATTCGCAAATGCTCCCTCAGACGGCGGTTGCTGGGCAGAACCTGCCAAAACCCCTTGAGCCGCAGTGGCATAATCTGCTGACGAGAACGCTTTCACCTGAGCGAGGTTGGTTACCTCGGAATCCATCAACGCTCCCGCTGCTGCTACATTGGTCGCATCTGTTACGTCTGCACCTGCTTCTACTCCGGTAGTTGCTCCTACTGTTAACCCAGCCGCTGTTCCCGTAAGATTTGTAGCGACTCCGCTGGTTGGAGTCCCCAAAGCTGGATTAATTTGGAGCTTGTCTGCATTAAGAGCTGCAAAGTTTGCGTTAAGAACAGTTCTGCTGTCTCCGATTTTATCGGTTGCTAATATTGTTGTTATTGTACTCATTTAACTTGCAAGTTCTGCCCAGGTTGTAGGATCGCTGCCTGTTGTTGCGAATTCGGCATAAGTTGATACGTTGGCTCCTCCAGTTGCATGTGCTCCCCAGGTTTTCGAGCCAAACGCAATAATTACCTTCACGCATTCTAAAACTGCCGATACCTCTGCGAGCGTAAGCGTCGAAGAAACAGCTGCTATGGATAAGATTGCAGAGGGAGATGACATATTAAGGAAAACTGTTTTTGATCGGGTCTGACAAATGGATCTGCCATTCTTTGACTAGGTTCGTCCCGTAAGTTGTATCAACCACCCAAAGTTCTCCGTGGAAAATCGTGTTAGGCAAAAACCCAGTTGCTTGTGTGTTAAGATCGTAGCCTACCACCAGAGGAGACGTACTGATGGTCAAACCAGCATTAGCAACATTCACCAGTGCGGCTGAGTCAGCATCTGACTTAGAGGCTTTCACAAGCAACTGAAACGTTATCCCAGTTGTAGAAGTTGGTGTGTTGCCAGCATATGTTATAGCCGTGAATTCATGGGGCACTGTAGCACCATAAGCATATTCAACCTTGTCGACGTATCCTGAGACCGAATCGGAATCTACTATTTGATTTAGTGCCATTATTGTGATCCTCCGTCGTTAAGATTTAATGGCGTTCCTGGCATACCAGCCGGATTTTCGTCTAGTTGATCTCTCCAATCATCAAAATCTTCGTAGGCTAAATTGGTTTTTTCGAGCTTCTTTCGCATCTCTGACTCGGTTAGTGCTCCGCTTTGCCACGCTTGGATTACTCCGGCAAGTAATTGTGGATCGAGTGCTGAGATTTCGTAATCAGTATTAAGAGAATATTCTATTTCTTCTGGATTCACTGGGCTTGCCTCCATGTATTCTGCTGCCCAAAAAAGTGCTTGTTCGTATGCTGCCCCAACGTTCTTTGCCACATTTGTAAGAACATTGTTTTCGCTAGCCTCGTCCATCCCTGCCTCTGTTGCGGTTCGTTCCACTTTATTAGCTTCTACGATCTTTGCACCCAACCGTACCATTTGCTCTTCTTTGTGGGCCATCGCCTCGAAAGCGAGTGTGTTGGCTGATGGCTGTAATATTTTGCCATCACCTCCAACTGGCATCATCGCGAGCCGTCGCGAGCCTACTTGGAAGCCTTCTTTGTAGTTTTCGTCTACCCATCCTTGGGTTAGACCGGATAACAGGTACATCGGCTGACCAACAACGTAAACAGATTCTTCGTAGTCAGCAGAGTTGCGGTAGTGTGCGACGTTTAAAACAGCTAAATCGTAAGCCGGACTTTGATCTATTTCTGCGTCGTTGTTATTAGCTCCTATAAAAGTAAAAGGGATGGTGTCCCAAGTCGAACCGTTGCCTTTAGTTGGTATGCTGACTGATCCTTCTATTATTTTGAACTGATCTGCTCCTCGGGTTCCTTTTATTTTTTCCCATCTGGATCGATGATAAACACCTCCGATTAACTCAAGCACCTGCCACTGCTTTACCTGTTCAGTTTTGAACATGTCCTCTGGGTCTACTTGTGTGACTATTTCTTCGATTACGATCAGAGTGTATTTGTTCTCGTTGCCAACTTTTTCGATCCTCCAGTTGATTATCGCTTTGCAGTCGTAACAAATAACCGAAGCAGTGATCGCGTCTGCCTTCTTGACCTCGCCATCAGTTAACGGGTAATCGACCAGCAATGCTGCTCTGCCAGTTTTCAGCGTGCTGCGCACTGCTTTACGGCTCTGCTGATCTAATGTTATGCCTGTTCCGTCGACGTCTTCCGATAGCGGTTCAAGAACTGGTGGAAGCTCTATGGCAGGCTCTTTACTGTAAACTTGCCCGACCAAACCCGTTATCGTGCGTTGGCAATAATTCGAGAAAACAGCTCTGAGAAGATAAGCATCGTAGCGAGCCTCGTTCTCAGAGCTTAAATCTGTCGGATTAGGTTTCGGGAGATACGCTATCCCCTCTTTCTTGATGGATTGCTGTCCTTCGTCGCAATCATCGACTAGCTTCCACTTAGGGAGCTCTAGTGCATATTCTGGCCGTTGAAAATCTACTTTTAATGACATATCGGGAAAACGTTCTCGCGAGTTAAGGGAAGAACGTCAGCCCAGTTTATTCAACGACTATAGAATCACCTGTTAATGGCAAGTTTTACTTTCTCCCAATAAGGCTCTGTAGAATGTTTTTTGAAACCGTTTGGGCCCCCGTTATGGATTTTCGCGATGCTTTCGATAGTGACAGGATGCCCGAGCCGTTCAGCAGTAGCATATCTATCCATGTAAGACCGGAATATGAGTACCGCTTTGACGGGATCGAACGCATCTTCATGCACCCAATCTTCGCCAGCGTGTTGAGCTGCGTCTTGTACGTAGCCAGCGTGGAGCTGTAAAATGCCAAACGCTAACCCGTTATCGCCAACGGCGTTATTCGGGTCTGGATGACCTCCAGTTTCGACCATTATTAGGATTAAAATCAAATTACTTAATGTCATTCTAAAAAAATTTAAGGTTTACCATCGATTGAGAGCTATGAGACGTTCGAGCGTTACTGATTGGCTCTGCCCAGTTGCTTTACAAATCGCTTTGAATCTTGCAGCGACTTCCGGCTCTACTTTTATCGCAAGAGCCACTCTGGGGATCTCACGACGTTTCCGCCCAGCTCCCGCTCTTTTTCCTCCCGCTGTCATTCTCCCCAGACTCCTCCCTGCCCGTCTAAATGATCTGATCCTGGCAGATGCGTAAATGTGTTGTTTGGCTCCCAGTATCCTTCTTCGGCTTTCGGATAAGCTGACTGTGCTTCTTCGAGCGTGCGATAACTTTCGAGATATTGTTTGCGATCTTGTCCTGCAAGGACGCTAGAAGCGCCGTAAGTCCCGATTTCGTAGACTGTATACCCGTGAACTGAGTTTTCTATTACGTGGTGCATGATATTTGTTGGTTGATGTTATGGTTAAAAAGGTTAGCCCCGCTGGCGGATTGTCCAACCAAGGTCGTAAAGGTCGTAAATGATGAATTTTTCATCGCTTCTGACTACCTTGACCGTAGCGAAACGTTCTAGAGCTAGATCCATCCAATCGTCTAGCTCGTTAGCGTTTAAATGCTCTTTGTTTAAGCAGTTATTGTCGATGTCTACTTCGTAGACTGTGTAGTGATACATGAGGTTCATAATGTTCTGTTGGGTTGAGGTTATGATTAAAAAAAGGGACTTTACGCCCCCGCTAGTTTTTTCTGACCCAGTTCCATGATCCGAGTACCGAGGTCTTTCGAATCGTATACTGTCCAACCGCAGGATGCGCAGATTGCGATCTTGCCATCCTTGGTGACCGCATCCCCGACTGACAATGAACGGCCATGGTATGGACGCTCTACTTTCGGATCGATTTCAACTGGACAGTTGGTGTGGTGAAAAATCTGTTCTGCAAATTTTTCGATGGTGTCTGTAATGTCGCTAAGATATTTGATTCTATCGTTTTTCAGTATGAGCGCCTCGTCATAAGCGTGACGAACTTCATCTCTCGGATCGTGCGTATCGTTTAGTACGACCCTATTGTTCTCTAGTTTAAAAACGTATTTCCAAGGAGTTCCGTCTTCAGTGGTTATTTGCAAACAGATTTGAAACTCGTTGTGCTCCTTATCGATTATAATGTCACCTACCTGGAAGCGATCATTGTTGGCATCAATCCATCCATCTTTCATTTCGGCCTCGACCTGAATTGGCTTAGGCTCTTCGAATTGGAACTTTCTGCGGAGGACTGTGACTTGGTATTTTTTATTTTGCATTGTTTCTGTTGGGTTATTGGTTATGGGCTTAAACTAAACTGAAACCCCATCATGGGGGTGTTTTGATTAAAAGCAAGTTTTATTTCAAAATACTCAAAAATAATTTAAATTACCCACCCCAAAACCCCGCACGTCTTAGGTGCAGGGTGGTGGGTTATGGTGCTAGCACTTTCAGCCTTCGTTGCATCTTTCCCAGGCGTTATAAGCTGTGGCCGATCTCTTTTGAACATCGGCTTCGATAGCCTCTTCGGTATCGACGTGCTTTCTGAACTCTGGCCAGGAATAGTATAGGATTTCTCTTACTTTGTCGGGAAACCCCACTAGGCCGTCTTCGACCCAGATGAGTTTTGCCGTGATCATAGATGAGCAAAGGTGTATATCCTCTGGTGTTGTGAAATCGAAAACTTCTTCGACAGCTACTTCTGGCTCCATGTCAAATGACGAACCTGCGATTATTTTTAATCTCGATAATGTATCTTTCATAATGTTCTGCTGGGTTAAGGTTATGATTAGTAAGCCAAGATGATTTCTTCTGAATTTTCCCATTCCCAGTAGCAGCCTATTTTATCAGCGATTGATCTTAGTTCTTGCGAAATCCAAGGAGAGGAAAACTGGTAATAATCTGCGAAATTTCCATTTTCTGCAGTGATTAGGCTGATGCTTATGTGCTGGAAGGGAATATAAGCAGTACTTGTTTTCGCTTTAGCCTGCACTCCTATGCGGTTGAGCTTCTCGATAACTTGCTTTATTTGTGAATGCTTCATGATGTTCTGTTGGTTTTGAGGTTATTTATCGTTGGTTAAGGTTCTGAGCAGCTATCTTAGCGGTTTTTGCGGCGATGCGCTCTTTGATGAGATCTTTTAAATACTGTCGGTTAGCAAATGATGATTGGTGCATGGCCGAAAGTTGTTTTTTAAGTTGTGGTATCGTTTTCATTACAACCCATCATGGGGTTACTTTGAAAAAAAGCAAGTTTTATTTCAAAATAGCCAAAAATAATTTAAGTTGGCCACTTAATCTTCAATCCAGACACAGGTCGCACCACTGGTAATTCATAGTGTATCAAATAGCCGATAGCGTCTGGAGCGTGATCGAGTCCCTGTGTCTTATCCGGTTCTCCGCTTTTACCCCATGCTTGTTGTTCGAGGCATCTGGCCAATTCTGGACAGTTATCTACGTTTACGAAAATTTTTGATTTCTCGAACGCTGCATTAACCGAAACGATCCGATCCTTGACTAGTGGATTCTTCCCAGGCGTATACACTACCAACCCAGCCGACTCTAAAAGCGATATGTCAGAAATCGAAGCGTCAACAGTTTTGCGTGATCCGCCAGAGGCATCGGGATAGACTCGGATCCTGTGCCGCTCATATTTATTCTTAAGAAGCGAAATCATTGCCGGAGTATCGTAGACTCCGGTTAGCTCGTCGACTGCGTGATAGATCCCGTCTCGATTGACGCAAATGATTGCCGTCATATTCGTAACGTTGAAATCCATCCCCACATAGAGTTGTTCGCCGTCGATAACTTTCTCTTCCGATGCGCATCTAACGCGATCAAACGCGCTGTAAATCGTTCCGGCTGTCAGGTTGCACCATTCGCCTTCAAGAAACGCTTCCGCCATCTCAGCGGGATATGTTGATCTAAGGTTTTCGATGTAACTTGGATCGAGATTGATGTTAGATGCAGTAGGAGCTCGCACATATTCGTACCCAGGTTTTTTGTTTAGTTTCCAATTTTCATACGTGAAACCGAAGCCCATATCTGGAGTCGTGTAAACGCGAACTTGGTTAATCGCACCAGTAGTCGACTTTTGACGATTACGTGCAATAATTTTAGACCAAGCATCTTGTGCTTGGGCGGGTCGCAACGTCTCTAACTCATCTACGCCAGATCTGAAAACCTCATAAGCTACGATCCTAGACGGATTATCCATCGATCTGAGTATGATGTTTCCGTAATCTTTTACACTTATTATCTGCTCTGACTTGTTATAGGTGTGTGGTATTTTTAACCCATCTAGCGTTTCGATAGTTCGAGGAGCAGTGTTGAGGCGTATTAAATCAAAAATAGGATCATACAAGGCGATGTCACACCCAGGGTTCTGCAGTAAATCTTGAATCCCGATGACAATTTTTACATATGTTTTGCCGCTCCCGTAACCGCCAACGAAGAGCGGATAAGGACAATCTAGATTATAAAAGTCAAACTGTGGGTCTGTAAGTTCAAACTCCATTGGTGGCTTCTAAATTATCAGAAGCTTTGCGAACAATAAATTGTATAGGTGTCGGCTCGCTTTCTGCGCTGGCTACCTGATCGTTCAAACCGAGCATATTTTTCGCGTGAAAAATGTAGACTGCTGGATGCTTTTTTGCCATTTCAAACCCAGTTCTACGCAAAGAGATTAGCCCTATTTTTCTCTTAGTCTTAGAATACTCCGCAAAAGTCATGTTTTTATCTTCCTTTGTCCGCCGCTCAACCGTGTCCTCGGATACGTCTAAAAACGCTGCTACTTCTTCTAGTGTGCATTGGTAAGCGAGCATCGAATCTACTTGGTTCCAGGCAATCTGTATTTTTGGTCTACCCATTACCATTATTTTATCTCTCCTTCTTTGTTAAACTTTTCGAACGCTTTTAACGGATAAAAAACTAAACTATTGCGATAGCCAGTTTCTGATATCGGCTCTATCGGTGTTACACCATGCACATTACGCCATGCAGGATAAACTAAAATTGAATTATCACACTGATCGAAACAAGCATCATAATCCGGTACAACCAAGTCTCCTCCCCTACTAGAGTATCTTTTAGTTATGATCACGTTTACTGTGCCTTTTAGATTCGCCGTGTCGCGATGAAAAGGAGCAGCGATATTATAATTAGAGATCGAGCTGGTAAAAAGATCTGTGAAACGCCATTTCTCTTCGGTTTTGCTAAGAATTTCTTTTTGGCGGTTGTACTGCTCGGGCATTATCTCCGCGATAAGTTTCTCTGATTCTTTGGCTGCTAATAGCATAGCCTTGATAAAGTTTCTGGCACTTTTTTTAAGGTGTAGCGATGAAATTGAAGGGTATGGCCTCCTCATATGTGGCTTAGGAGCAATAGAACCTAATATAGCTGACATTTGTACTGTTGATTGAGCCATAGCTTGTTTTCGGGACATTCCTTCACCGTAAACCTTTTGCAAAACATCTGAGCGTGACAACATCGATTTAGGAACATTTGGGCCATTAAACTCTCGGTTAGCGAGCTCCATGTAAGAACGTAGCTTAGCAGGGATTTTACGCATGTAGAATCCGACGGTTTCGCCTTGGTCGCTTATCAAGCAATCTTCCGTTACGTTCGGCTCGTGGGGTTTGCAACGTTTCCCGATTTTCGTTTCGTGATCTACGGCATTTAGTTCGATTGTCTTCATGTGATTAGTTTGTTATTGCTTTGACTCTCCAAAACCTCGTCGATGTGTGCGTAACAAGCGGAACTGTTTTGGGTTTTAGTGTGCTCTTCGATATTAGATACTCTCGTCGTGATGCTTTTAAGATGTCTGATTGATTGATTGCTACGCCGTTTGCTTCTTCCTACAGAGCCATCTCCCTCTATTTGAACGATATAAGGATCCATTGCTGCTATAAATTTAGAGTTAGTGAAACGATCACCTTCGAAGATGGCAATTTTTTTGCTTTTTTTAAGATAGCCCGCCATTTTCTGCACGTCTGCCATTACTCCCATGGATAGCTTATCGCTTCCTTCGAAGACCGACCCGTCATATTTGCCAACAACTATTATGTCTTCCGCTTCGTGGAACATAAATAGTCCTAGCTTAAAAGCTTTGAACTGTCGGCTTTTGAGTAATTGTTTCATCACCCAAGTTTTGCCTACCCCGCATTGACCTATGATTAAAATTGAGTTCCGCACCCAAGGCTTGTTACTCACGCGAAATCCTTCTTTATCCATCATAATTACTTCTCCGGTTAATCTGTAATGGTTTTGCTTATCTCTGCAAAGTCCTTTGTCTAATGGATTTCGCTCTAACAATAGGTGTGGCTCAATATACTTGGAACGAGCATCCCAGAAGATGCTGAAGTCCTTTTCCGGCCATTCTGACTCTGCTTTCCTGATCCGGTCGTAAAACATGTCGTTGTAGACGTTCGGGTATCGCCTGTTGACGCGATGCCATCCCTTGTAACAACAAAGCGTCGTTTCCATGGTAAAGTAACTTACGTCTGGATGGTCTATTCGCTGCCGAGCTTCTTCTAGTAGCGTTTCCCCTTCTTGCTCTAACCAACGTAACAAATCACCTGAGTACGTTACGTGGTTGTCTTTAGTCCAATCTAAATCATCCCTGCCAAGAACCTTGGATAATCCGTTCCTGTGGCTTTTACTACCGCTGATGTCATCTATGAATAACTGATCGCAATCTAAGTTGATACCGGCAATACGCAAATATTCTAAATAACTAAACGTACTCAGTCGGCCGAAATAAGCGAATTTATCGATTACAGCGTTCCAAATAGACCTAAAATTGGCATACTTGTCTTCTGAGCCTCCTAGATTGCGAAAATAACCTTCTTGATCGCTAATATCGCCAATGTTTTCGATGTAGCTCGTTATGCACTGTTCTAGTTTGTTTTTGTGATAACGCCTGTCAGTATCCCAACCGAATCTTTTATAATTTTCTCTAAAATAAGATGAAAATTCTGCGAGATCGATGTTTTCGAGTCGTGGAGTGTGTGACCATAAAAGAAACGTGCTTACTACGTTTTGACTGCATCCGTTTAAGTAGACAAACCACAGCTTCTCTTCGATGTCCATCTGCATCGTTTCGAAAATGTGCGGGAAAGCATAGTAAACAGCACCTGCATGTGCTCTGTTTTTGAGATGATATTCGTAAAACTTTAAGAAAGTCTCTCTGCGATTATGATTCTCTCTGTAGTCTATCATAATCCAATCAGATCGCTCCCAACGATCCAGAATAACGTTTTTTCGTTCCAATAATGCATCAAATTTTCTTTGATGTACCGGATGCACTTTCCTTCGTATCGAGGATGAAAATGGATGTCGCTAGTTGTTTCGGGCATAGTGTCTGTGTATTTACAGTATCCCGAACCGTTTAAATTAAAATGTTCAAAATTATGGCGAGTTCCAGGAAGATCCCATCCGAAAAGCCCATCCATCGTTACGCCCTTTGCCGCTGAGATGTGTTTTAGGCGATGTTCAACGTAACCTATGTTATTTGAGCCGTTATTGCCTATGCCCATTAAGACTATGTCTTTAAGATTAGGCTTCGGATAAAGAGCCAACCCGTACATAATCGAGGTCACAGAATTACAACTGCCACAAGGAATAATCATACGCTCGATATGATCGGGTATGTTGCGAACTTGCTCTGCTCCCACTCGGTGAAAATCAGCTATTTCGTCCCAAGTGTTAAATTTATCCTCGAGCGTTATGTTAGTTTCCAAGTAATGATGATTTGGAAGTTTTCCTAACAATTTCTTGCTTATGCTACCAAGCGTTTTAGCGTAACCAACCTTGCTTTTTATTAGTTTCGCACCATTCGAATCAGCGAGTCTAAGATAAGGACTTTTTTCGATGTTCTTTTTCGCATGAACGATGACGCACCCTATGTTGTAGTGTCGGCATAATTCTGAAATAAACGCATGTTGGGGACTTTGCGAAACCGATCCAGAGACAACTCCTTTACTACCTTCGGATTTCCACTTGTTAACTAAGAAAAGACATTGACGGAGCTTAGAGCCGTTTATGTGACCATAACCCTTCGGCGCGAATTTATCCTCTCGCTTAAAATACATACCACTATGTAATTCAACGGGAGTTACGTCCCACATTTGGTCTATCCACCGCACTTTTAAAGCTCGCTCAGTGTTTTAACCAGTATTTCTCCTATGTATATGCCTTTTTCTCTTGCTGCTTTAACTACTTCGGTTGCGTGATCGAAATCTTCGGGAGTGAATTCGATGACGATGCCTTTTTTTACTCCGCTAGATAAGGATCCTAATTTTTCGTCTACCCCATCTTCGTCAAGTATGGAATAATCAGCATCAAAATATTCACTCATCATAGAAGCTAGATCTTCTTCCATGTAACCAGTTAGCTCTAGATCGAATTCACCCGTATCAAGTTCTTGTATAAGATCTTTAAGCTCGTTTCGTTCCATTAGGCCCAATTCAGATAGCCTATTGTCAGCGATCATGTCTGACCACTCTGCTGCCTCGTTCTGATAATCTTGTTCGTCTATCGGAACTTTATCCAGACCGAGCTGTTTTGCTGCCAAGTATCGACCATGGCCTTTTACAATAAACCCAGACCGTCTAGATACGACTATCGGAGATCGCCAACCCTGTTTTGCGATTATTTTCGCTAGTAATTCTATCTGAGAATCGGGATGTTTATTAGGATTTCGCGGATTTTCGACAAGATCGGCAAGATTTGCCATGCTTGTGTGACTGCAAGCTGTGCTAACTTCTGGAGACGGAACTTCCGGTTTACTCATAAATCATCGCTACGCATCTCATTTAAGCTGGTCAACTAAAAGTCGCTAACAACCAGAAAAAACCTTTGGTCGGATATAGATTCTTGTGGCCCGAGTTCGGTCTCCCCCTTACCCCCAAGAAGGAGTAAGGAAGAGATCAGACTAAAACCATAGGTTCGTATAATGAGTTCTGTTTTCGTCGTTACGCAAGCTTAGGCTCTGTTGTCCCCAGACGTTGCACCTTCAAGCGCTTGCTTTCGATCTCCGATGGTTATTGCTAGTCCATCGCACAATCAGACCACCAGGGTGATTTAAACCGGATGGGTAAATATGCTATTCTCTTTTTCAGAGCGTTTCGCACTAAGCCGTGTTGTGCTAGAGACGGCGATCAGAGTTCTGGAGGAACGTTTAAAACTCAAAACCAACTTATCAAAAAAGCCAAGCTCAAAAAAAAGTCGCTACCGGAGTACCGATAACGACCTAAAATTCTCCAGAACTCTATGAAACTGAACAGATTCGAGCATTCATAACGCTATTTGTCAAATCATATCATAACATCGAAATCAGAGGTATCAAAAAAAACTTTTTAAAACTTTTTAGTTTTTTGGGCTTGGCTTCTGTCTAGAAATGGTTTTGAGTTTTTGAATCGACGCAATGATGCCGAGATAAACCCAACAAAAAAATGCCTAATAGAATAATAGTTAACGCATACATAGGAGGACACGCATTCGAAGTAGATTGCGATTATACTCCCGAGCAAATAGGAGATCTGGAAACAGAATATCTCGAAGAAGAATTAGATATAAAAAATATCTTCTTAGGCCAAACCGACGTTACCCAACTGCTTTTGGAAGAAGCTTGCGACCTGAATGATCGAATCTACGCACAGGCATTAACACGCATCAAGGAAGGAGATCTCTAATGTTAGTAAAACGCAAAAAAAACAGGACAGACACCCCACTCCCAATAGTGGCAACTTATTGCCGAGAAGGTACGAACTACTCAGCCATACGGCGAGTAATTCAAAGGAACCAGCTGGTGCGATCACAGAAGGTTACGAAGCAGACCAATGTTATACGGCTCGTTTTCGGGCCAAAAAAAACAGATTGGTTCACACTCACGGAAGCCGAATTTCTAAAAGATTTCGAGATCCTACACGAAGAACCTGTAAGATTCGCCGGAGAAACAGCTTGTGACATAGCTGAATGGCATGGGCATTGGCACGCTGACCCGATAACCAGCATGAGTAACGAAATACATCAGCTGCAAGAAATGATCTCAAAAACTCAAGCAATAATTCAGATACAAAAACAAGCACAATCGAAGATGAAGGATCTCATAGAAATCCTAGAATCTGCACCAACCTCAACATATTAAAATATGCCAAACGAAAAAATGAAGCTCTCGATAACGAGCATGACAGTTGATCCTCGCACCATTCTGGTGTGGGAAGATTACCGAGAAAACAGCCGACGAACCAAAGCAACTATTTTTCAGCAGATGTTGATTTTCTGCGTGAGGAATAATTTTAACCCGCTACAGGCTCCGATGGAATGGGAGGAACAAGAATGAACGGCCAAGGTCTGTCGCGAAGCAGCGACCCAGTATCGTCTAAAGAAGCTGGACAAGAAATAGTCGCTTTCGGCACTGCAACTCAACATCGAGAAAGAATACTTGCAGTGATGGGTGCAAACCCGCTTACAAACTGTCAACACGCTCAACTAGCAGGTCTAGCTCAGGATCAGACCACTCGCCGCATGAGTGAATTATCCAGACTAGGACTAGTGGAGCGTGGGCCTTTTGTCCGATGCCCGATATTAGGTCGCAAAGCCGGAACGTGGCGTCTCTATCAACCAACCGTCACGCATCAACCCGAACTGTTCAACCTCTACACGTAAATAAAGACGGCTACTCCCAATCGAGAGCAGCCGAATTAAATAACCATGAAACCCCAACAGAATAATGATTGAGAAAGAAATATCAGAAAAACTGCTTGAAGTGCAAGCTAAATTAAAAGCGCCCAAAAGCCAGTTCAATTCCTTCGCTCGTTTTGCATATCGGAGCTGCGAAGACATATTAGAATCAGTTAAACCACACTTGGCAGCCGTGGGGTTAACTCTTACGATAAAAGACTCTATCGAAATGATCGGAGATCGGTTTTACCTCAAAGCCACAACGTTTATCAACGGTAACGAGGCATCAACAGCATTCGCGAGAGAACCGGATGAAAAAAAAGGCATGGACGCTAGCCAAATAACCGGAACAGCCAGTTCATACGCCAGGAAATACGCTTTAAAC
>Ga0222716_10002877_pt1 | contig 13899 bp, 16 predicted proteins | sample C33_13DmetaG_FD_165044 | JGI IMG/M metagenome (GOLD analysis project Ga0222716, IMG submission 165044) | Estuarine water microbial communities from San Francisco Bay, California, United States - C33_13D | ecosystem: Environmental > Aquatic > Marine > Unclassified | place: USA: California... | reverse complement strand
CAAATATCCAGATGGACCAGATGTTCTTGCTATTAATGCTTTTACTAAGTCAGGTGATGTGAAGGGTACAATTCAGCTTCGTTGGGGCGAAGCGCAGGCATAACCATAAGAAAGTGTAAAGATGGTACAAAAACTTAGTAACTTTTTAGGTACTTCATTTAGTGAAAACCCAGTAGACTCTGCTGGGATTGTAACAATTATTGGCGCTACAACAATTTTACTAGACTCAGGTACCAGTGGTAACTATGTAAGATCATTATCTGCTGGACCAGGTTTTAATCTACCTTCTGCTGCACACTCTTTAGATGCTACATTGACTGTAGATAGCAGCTATATTGCTACAGTTGCTGGTACCACAACTCTAACAAATAAAACAATAAACTTGAGTAACAACACTCTTGTTACTACTCTATCCCAACTTAGCGCAGCGGTAAGTGGAGATACTGTAATTGGTGCTCAAGCAACTCAAACTCTTACTAATAAAACTTTAACTAGTCCTACTATAAACGGGGCTGATATTAACGGACCTCTGTCTATTAATGATATCACGACTTTTGGTCTTAGAGATGCAACAACTTCTGATTATGAAACTCTCATAGTATCTAATAATGCAAGTCCAGCATTAACAGCGGATAGAACTCTTACTCTAGATATCAATAATGCAGATAGAACTATCAGTCTTACAGGCAATCTTACCCTAGCAGGCAATTTAACTACAAGTGGTGCTCATGCTACTACCTTAACAACTACAGGAACAACAGGAGTTACATTACCTACTTCTGGTACTCTAGTATCAAAAGATGGTAGTGGAGATTTTAGTGCAGGTTTAATTACAGCTGACTTTAACAGATCTGGTAATACATCTGTTACAGCTGGTACTTACGGATCTGCTGCTTTAGTTCCTGTAATGACAGTAGATTCATCTGGGTTTATTGATAGTATAGGAACTGTATCAGTAGCTGGTGTATCTTCTGTTGTATTTGATAGTGCTACTCAAAATTATAAAATTAACACTGCTGATGGTGGTTCGTTTGAAAAAATGATCCATATAAGAAAATCAGCAGGTATAGCTAGTAGTGCTTACGGATCTGCTTCTTTAGTCCCTGTTATTAAAGTAGATGATTTTGGTCATATCGATAGCATCGGTACTGTATCAGTAGCTGGAGTTTCTAGTACTTCTTTTGACTCAGGTACTGGAGCTTTAACTATTAATACAGCTGACGGAGGATCCTTTGTACAGCCTGTTTATACTCAAGAATTGTCAAGAACTGCTGTCTCAGGAGGCTTTGGATTAGCTTACAACAACACTTCAGGTATTATTAGTGTTGATTCAAGTGAACTGAATGCTTATTTTGGCGGAACAGGAAAAGGGCTTGATGCAGATAAGTTAGACGGTCAGCACGGTTCTCATTATCGTATTGATGTATACAATGCAGCTGGTACTCTTTTGAACTAAGATAAATACAGTAAAATAGGAATAAGAAATGGCCAATCCAAGCACTAGACAAGGACTTATAGATTACTGCTTGCGCAGACTAGGTGATCCTGTCATTGAAATAAATGTGGATGAAGACCAGTTAGAAGATAGAGTAGATGAAGCTTTACAATATTATAGAGAGTATCACTCTGAAGGAACTTATAGAGGTTATTTACAGCATTTAGTTACAAGTGACGATGTTACTAATAAGTATATACCTTTATCTACTAATGTACAACATGTAACTAAATTATTTAAAGTATCTTCTTCTTTATTTACTCGCAATATGTTTAGTGTAAAATATCAAATGCATTTAAATGATATAGCAAGTATGCATTCTTATATTGGAGACCTTGCTTACTATGAGCAAGTACAACAATATATGTCATTGCTTGATATGAGATTAAATGGATCTCCTCAAGTAGATTATGTAAGAAAACAGAATAGACTTTATATACATGGTGAGTTTGAAGAAGAAGATATTAAAGCTGGTGAATATATTGTAGCAGAAGTTTATAGTATTATAGATACGAACGACCATACGGCTGTATGGAATGATATGTGGTTAAAGGAATATACTACAGCTCTTATTAAACAGCAATGGGGATCTAACCTTATAAAATTTGAAGGTATGCAATTACCTGGAGGAGTAACTCTTAATGGTCGTCAATTGTTTGAAGACGCTATGCAGGAGTTAGAAAGACTGAGAGAAAAATTAAGAAATGATCACGAACTCCCAGTTGACTTTTTTGTAGGATAATTCATGGCTACTAATTTATACTTCAGCCAAAAAGTACATAGTGAACAAAATCTATACGAAGATATCGTCATAGAATCTCTTAAAATGTACGGTCAAGATGTATACTATCTACCTAGAGATATAGTAAATGAAGACAGAATTTTCGGAGATGATGTTCCTTCAAGATTTAACTCTTCTTACAAAGTAGAAATGTATATAGAAAATGTAGATGGATTTGATGGTGAAGGTGACTTATTTACTAAGTTTGGGGTAGAGATTAGAGATCAAGCTACTTTTGTAGTTGCGAGACGTAGATGGACTACTACAGTAAACAGATTTGATAATGAAATTAATAGCGAAAGACCTAAAGAAGGTGATCTAGTTTATTTACCCCTATCTAATTCAATGTTCCAAATTATGGCTGTTGAGCACGAGCAACCTTTCTACCAGTTGAGCAACCTATCTGTATATAAATTAAGAGCTGAGTTATTCGAATATAATGACGAAGATTTAGATACCGGTGTAGATGTTATAGATGACATTGAGAGAGATTATGCGTATGAATATTTACTTACTCTCGATAGTGCTAGCACAGGCTTTACAATAGGAGAGACAGTAAATCAAACTCTTGCATCTGGGGTTATTATGTCAGGAGAAGTTGCAGGATTTTCTGATTCAGATAATGTTCTTAAACTAATTCATATTGGTGCTAATGATGGTAAATACCATGAATTTGTATCAGGACTTCAAGTCATAGGAACAACTGATATAAATTTAGCTGGAGCTAAATCTATTGCTAACGTAAGTAGTGTATCCGAAGATAATCAGATATCTCAAAACGAACAGAATCTTGACTTCTCTAATATCATAGATGATTTCTTAGACTTTAGTGAAGGTAACCCATTTGGTGATCCGGAGAATAACTAATGGACGTTTTTGATTTTGGATTTACAGCAGTTGATGAAGATGAACTAGAAGCAGTACAAAAAGTTACTGTAGCAGCTTCCTCTGCAGAGGAAAGACTAAATACTCTTTACAATGCCATTGTACCTCTGTTAAATAACTTAAAAAAGAATCCAGAAAAAGATTATATTCTCTGGCCAAATAGATTAGCTAAGGTTGAAGAATTCGAAGATCATTTACAAAAGATTTATAAAGGTTAACAATGTTTGGTACTCATTTTTATCATCAGAAACTTAGAAAGAGCGTAGCAGTATTTGGTGCGCTGTTTAATAACCTATATGTAATAAGAACTAATGCTTCTAATCAAGTTATAAGTCAAGTAAAAGTACCTCTATCTTATGGACCTAAGAGAAAGTTTTTAGATAGAATAAGAGAGAATCCTGACTTAGATACTGATACTAAGGTAGCTATTAAGTTGCCTCGTATGTCTTTTGAGATTACCTCTATACAATATGACGCATCAAGGCAACTGCAAAAGTCAAATAATTTTACTCAAGGAGGCACTGGATATGGAAACAGAAATAAGTTCTATAGTTTCGTACCTTATAATGTAGGATTTCAGCTTAGCATATATGCTAAGAATCAAGATGATGCTTTACAGATAGTAGAACAAATTTTACCAACTTTTAATCCTCAATATAGTTTGACTATGAAACCATTTGCTGACTATCCGGATATAAAAGAAGATATTCCAATTGCTCTTATAGGAGTTGACTTTACAGATGATTATGAAAGTCCCTTAGAGACAAGAAGAACTATTATATACACTCTTACATTTGATATGAGAGTTAATTTTTATGGAGCAATTGCTGATTCTAAAGTAGTTAGAACAGCTCTCACTAATATATATGAAATCGATAGAGGGCTTTTAGATTCAGATTTACAAGTAGCTAAGTTTCGTACAAGACCTGATCCGTTTAGTATTTCTGCAGATAGCGATTTTGGGTTTAATGATTCAGCAGACTATAATAGTTTATTTGATTTTGATAGTGCATAATTATGACAGAGAAAAAACAAACTGCTGATAATGATTTTGAATATTCAAGACAAATTTATCATGACTTATTAGCTAAAGGGTCTTCGGCATTAGAAGATATGATGGAAGTAGCAAGAGCTACAGAGCATCCTCGAGCTTTTGAAGTATTATCAAATATGATGAAAAATATGGGTGATATTAATGGGTCTTTACTAGATCTACATAAAAAGAAAAAAGACTTCGATAAAGAAGATGTCCCAGTAGAGCTTCCTAACCAAACTACAAATAACTTGTTTGTAGGCTCCACTAGTGATTTGCAGCGTATGCTTTTAGATAATGATGAGGACAAAGTAGTTGACATTAGCGATTACAAGAAAGATGAATGATACCTATCTCGGTAACTCAAATATAAAAAGAGATGGAGTTATTCATAATTTTTCTGGAAACGAAATATTAGAATACTCTAAGTGCTTAAAAGATCCTGGATATTTTGCAACTCAATATTGTAAGATTATTCATGTTGATTATGGATTAGTTCCGTTTGAACTGTATCCTTATCAAGAGCAAATGTTTAATCATTTTAATGATAATAGATTTAGTATTGTTCTTGCATGTCGTCAATCAGGTAAATCAATATCTTCAGTTGCTTATCTTCTCTGGTATGCTGTCTTTCATCCAGAAAAAGTAATTGCTATATTGGCTAACAAAGGAGCAACAGCTCAAGAGATGCTTGGGAGAGTAACGCTCATGTTAGAGCATTTACCGTTTTTCTTACAGCCTGGGTGTAAAGCATTAAACAAAAGATCTATTGAATTTTCTAACAACAGTCGAATAGTATCAGCAGCTACATCAGGATCTTCGATTCGGGGTATGTCTGTTAACCTTTTGTATCTTGACGAGTTTGCTTTTGTTGAGAATGCAGCTGAGTTTTACACATCAACATATCCAGTGGTATCATCAGGTAAAGAAACTAAAGTTATTATTACTTCTACAGCTAATGGTATTGGTAATCAATTTGAAAAGATATGGACAGGTGCAGTACAAGAGGTAAATGAGTATAAATCATTTAGAGTTGACTGGTGGGATGTTCCTGGAAGAGATGAAGAATGGAAGACTCAAACTGTAGCTAACACAAGTCAATTACAGTTTGATCAAGAGTTTGGTAATACGTTTTTTGGAACTGGTGATACTCTTATCAATGCTGAAACCTTAATGGGTTTCAGAGCTGAACCACCTTTAAAATTAATAGAAGGTAATAGCATCTGGATCTATAAAGAACCAAAAAAGGATCATCAGTATGTGATGACTGTAGATGTTTCTAAAGGAAGAGGACAGGATTTTTCTACTTTTAATGTAATCGATATTAGCACTAGACCTTTTAAACAGGTGGCTGTGTATCGCAATAATCTTATCTCTCCACTACTCTTCCCTAATATTATTTATAAATATGCAAAAGTCTATAATGAAGCTTGGGTGGTTGTTGAATCAAATGATCAAGGGGCTTTAGTATGTAACGGATTATATTATGATTTAGAGTATGAAAATATGTTTATTGAATCAGCAGTAAAGTCAAATAGATTAGGAGTTGAAATTACTAGAAAGACTAAGCGTATTGGTTGTTCTGGTATTAAAGATCTTTTAGAAGAAAAGAAGCTAGAGCTAGTTGATCAGAATACTATTTTAGAATGTAGCACATTTATATCTAAGGGTCAATCATATGAGGCCTCAGATGGTAATCACGATGATCTTATGATGAACTTGGTTATGTTTGGATACTTTGCTACAGGTAATTATTTTTCTCAACTAACCGATGTTAATATTAAAACTATGATGTTTGAACAGCAAATGAAAGCTATAGAAGAAGATGTACTACCGTTTGGGTTTATTGATGATGGAATAGATGCAGCAGAACAAGAAGAGCAACAAGATGCGTGGAATACACGGAAATGGGTCGAAGATTGGGGCGCGGCTTACTAAATAATAAGAATTATAAATACCAGTAATTGAATATCCGTATTATGACAACATATAATTCGATTACTGGAAAAGGGAAATAAAAATGGCGATAGGCGTACCTTCCGAATCTCCAGCTATAATTGTTAAGGAAGTAGATCTTACAGGCGGTGTGCCTAATGTACAATCTACTACTGGCGCATTTGCTGGTAAATTCCGCTGGGGTCCTTGCGAACAGGCTGTAATAGTAGATAACGAAGCTACTCTTGCCTCAACGTTTGGCGCTCCAGATAATACATTTGCTGTAGACTTTTTGACTGCAGCGAGCTTTTTAAGATACTCAAACTCATTACAGGTTTCAAGAGCAGTTGACTCTGCAGCTAGAAACGCGGCAGCTGATTCAGCTGGTGGAGCTGTACTGATTAAAAACGACGATGCATGGGATAATGGAACCTGGTCAGGCTCAGCATTTGCAAAACATCCAGGTACATTAGGAAATTCTATTAAGATGGCAGTGGCAGGTCCAGTAACATGGACTGGAGCTAGTGCAGCATTTACATCTCAATTCGATGCTGCTCCAACAGGAAATGAACGTCACATATTAGTAACAGACGAAGATGGAGTTATTACTGGTACAGCTGGTGCTGTACTTGAAAGATATTCTTTCGTATCTAGTTCTTCTTCTGCTACTCTCGCAGATGGATCTACTAATTATGAAAAAAATGTAATTAACAGATCTTCTAATTACGTAAGAATTAACGACGCTCTCGACTCTAATGCGTCTCTTTCTTTTGCTGGTGGTGTTGATACAACAATAACCACTTCCGAAACATTAACAGCTTTAGATGTATTTAACGATAAAGATACTATCTCTATTGACTTTATGATTGCACCAGGCTATGCTTCTGCTTCTGATCAAGAAATTGTAGTGGATGACATGGTTGTAACAGCAGGTACTACTCGTAAAGATTGTGTTGTCATAACTTCTCCAGCTAGTGCTTCTGTAGTAGGATCTGCAGATCCGGTTACAGCTACTATTGCTGATGTAGCAGACTATACATATAGCTCTTATCTCTTTGTAGATAACAACTGGTTAAAAGTATATGATAAGTATAATGACAAATATGTAAATATTCCTGCTGCTGGGGCTACTGCTGGTATTATGGCAGCAGCTGATGCAGAAGCTGCTCCTTGGTTCTCACCAGCAGGTTCTCGTCGCGGGTCATATCTCGGAGTCACTTCTTTAGCTTATACACCTACCAAAGCTCAGAGAGACACTCTATATAAAGCAGGCATTAACCCAATAGCAAATTTACCTGGACAGGGTATTTTACTATATGGTGATAAAACTCATATGAATAGACCGAGTGCATTTGATCGTATTAATGTGCGTCGCCTATTTAATGTAGTAGAAAGAGCTATTGCTTTAGCTGCTAGAAATACATTGTTTGAATTAAACGATGAATTCACTAGAGCAGAGTTTGTAAACATTGTAGAGCCATTCTTGAGAGAGATTAAAGGTCGCAGAGGTATTACAGATTTTAGAGTTGTATGTGACGAAACAAACAACACTGGAGCAGTTATTGATAGAAATGAGTTCGTAGCGAACATCTTTATCAAACCTGCGCGGTCTATTAACTACATCACTCTTAATTTTGTAGCTGTTAGATCTGGTGTAGACTTCGAAGAAGTCGCTGGATTACAGGTATAAGGAGATAACAGATGGCAATATTAGGCGTAGATGATTTTAAAGCAAAGCTTCGTGGTGGTGGTGCTCGTCCCAATTTATTTAAGGCGACTATTAACTTTCCTGGGTATGCTAACGGTGATGTAGAGCTTACATCATTCTTGTGCGAGGCGGCTCAGTTGCCTGGCTCAACAGTAACCCCGATCATTGTTCCCTTCCGTGGTCGACAATTAAAGATAGCAGGGGATCGTACATTTGATGTGTGGACTCCTACTATTATTAACGATACAGACTTTAATGTTCGCGACGCAATGGAGCGTTGGATGAACGGTATAAATGCACACTCTGCAAATACCGGGTTAACCAACCCTGTTGATTACGAAGCAGATCTAGTAGTTGAGCAACTCGACAAAGATGGATCTACATTGAAGACGTATAACTTTAGAGGGTGTTTCCCGACAGGTATTTCTCCAATTGATCTGAGTTATGCTGCAGAAAATGAGATTGAGAGATTCTCTGTAGAGTTCCAAGTACAATACTGGGAAACATCTACTACATCTTAACACGATAAATAAGTGAGTAGAGGGGCTGTAATGGCCCCTCACAACACAGTTTAGGAATTAGTATGGCAGATAACGACGGACTTAGATTATTTGGTTTTGAAATAAAACGAGCTAAAGATAAGAATGCTGAAAATATGCAATCTATTGTACCTCCTGTTGATCAGGATGGTGCTGGCTATGTTACTGCAGCTGGTGCACATTATGGCACATATGTAAACTTAGGTGAAGATGACCACGGTAAAGATAATTTACAGCTTATTAAACAATATAGAGCAGTTGCAACTCATTCAGAAGTAGATGCGGCTGTAGAAGATATTGTTAACGAAAGTGTAGTATCTAGTGAGAACCAATCTCCTGTATCACTTGTTTTAGATAATGCAGAAGGTCTTAGTGATCAAGTTAAAAAACTCATACAAGATGAGTTTGATAAAATTTGTTCTATGCTCAACTTTACAGATTTAGGGCATGATATTTTTAGAAGATGGTATATAGATGGTAGAATATACCATCATTTAGTTGTAGATGACAAAAATCTTAAAGCGGGTATTCAAGAAATTAGACCTATTGATGCTACAAAGATTCGTAAAGTCAAAGAGGTAAAGAAAAATAAAGACCCTGCAACAGGCGCTACTCTAATACAAAATGTAAACGAATTTTACATTTATCAGGAGAAACCAGGAAGCACTAATCAAGGGGTAAAATTGTCTAGTGACTCTATTTCCTATGTTACATCTGGCTTACTAGATGTAGATCGTAAGAAGGTGGTTTCTTATTTACATAAAGCTCTAAAACCTATTAACCAATTACGTATGATGGAAGACTCGCTAGTTATTTACAGGCTGGCTCGAGCACCTGAACGCCGAATTTTTTATATTGATGTAGGTAATTTACCAAGAGGTAAAGCTGAAACTTATATGAAAGATATTATGGCTCGTTACCGTAATAAATTAGTCTATGATGCAGATACTGGGAAGATTAGAGATGATCGCAAACATATGTCGATGCTTGAAGACTTTTGGCTCCCTCGTCGGGAAGGCGGTCGTGGAACAGAAATCTCAACTTTGCCAGGTGGTGAAAATCTCGGACAAATCGATGACATTATATATTTCCAAAAACGTCTATATCGCTCGTTAAACGTTCCTATTAATAGACTTGAGCAAGAGTCTCAGTTCTCACTAGGCAGATCTACAGAAATTAATAGAGATGAGATAAAATTTCAAAAGTTTATTGATCGTCTAAGAAGACGTTTTTCTATGCTGTTTACTGAGATTTTGAAGAAACAGCTCATTATGAAGCAAGTTATTACTACTGAAGATTGGGAAAACTGGCAGACAGACGTTGTTGTTGATTTTGTAAGGGATAATCATTTCACTGAGCTTAAAGATGCAGAGCTTCTCCAGAATAGATTACAAACGTTAGATAATATGCAGCAGTATGTCGGAGAGTTTTTCTCTAAAGAATATGTTATGAAAAAGGTGTTGCATCTAGATGATGCAGAAATAAAAGATATGAAAACCCAAATAGCAGCAGAGCAAGCTTCTGGTGAGATTGATAATGATGAAGATGAGCAAAGTAATATAAATAATACTAATGATAATAGTGGAGATAATAATGAACGTTGAAGATTTAATTAATGATGTGGCAAATCAAGATTTTGGCAAAGCAGGGCCTACGTTTGCAGAGATTATGAAAAGTAAAATGGGTGATACTCTAGAGCAAGAGAAAATCTCTGTTGCTGGACAGATGTTCGGACAAACTAGTGATGAAGATGAGGAAAGCGATATTGAAGATGATGATATCACAGATGAAGAAATTGAAGCAGAATTAGAAGATGAAGAACATGATTAGTTGAAATTAAAATAATTATAAATAATAGTTAGAACAAAGATGACAAAAACATTTAAACATATTAGAGAAGTTGTGAAGAAGGGAATGCCTCCTGGTGTTCATGTATACGATAAAAGAATAAATCGTATTTCCCTTATGATTCATAAAGAGAAGAATATGTTTGTTGTTTACATTGATGGCGAAAAGCTTGATGCCTATAGGACTCAGAGAGAAGCTGAGAAAATGGGTAAAGAGTTTATAAAGCAATACAAAGGTTAATATAGATGAAGCTAATTACAGAATATACTGAAACGAATGTTCAGTGCATTGTTGAGAAGAAAGAAGACGGTTCAAAGACTCACGTCATTGAAGGAGTCTTCATGCAAGCTGAATCTAAGAATAGAAATGGTCGAGTATATCCTAAAGCAGTTATGGAATCTGCTGTTAAGAAATATGTCGATGAACAAGTTTCCAAGAACAGAGCGGTCGGTGAATTAAATCACCCTGATGGACCTACTGTTAACTTGGATAAAGTATCTCATAAGATCACAGAACTCAAATTTGAGGGAAATGATGTTATGGGTAAGGCACGAATCTTGGATACTCCAATGGGTAATATCGTCAAAGGTTTACTAGAAGGTGGTGTTCAACTCGGTGTCTCAACTCGTGGTATGGGTAGCCTCGAGCAACGTAGCGGTACTATGTACGTCAAAGATGACTTTATGCTTAATACGGTTGATATCGTACAAGACCCATCTGCACCAAATGCTTTTGTTAATGGAATAATGGAAGGTGTAGATTGGATCTGGAATAATGGCATCATTGAAGCTCGAGAAATTGAAAAAATAGAGACTGAAATTAAACGTGCTCCACGTTCTGACCTTTATGAGGTTCAGACTCGTGAGTTTAAAAATTTCCTCTCGTTATTGAAACAATTATAATTAAGGAGATCAATATGACTGATCAAGTAGAAGACCAGGACTTTGAGCTCGACGAGGAAATCGAAGAAGCTCACGATCCAAAAAATGCTGAAGCTCAATCGGTTGCATCTGTAGATGCGGCTGAGAAAAAAGGCCCTAAAGCTGCAAAGCGTAAGGGTGATAAGAGCAACAGTCAACCGTCTGAATTAAAGACTGCTGGCAAGACAATGAAGGCCGAAAATATCGAATTTGATGGAGATTTTAGTGACGACCTAAATGCTCTTGTAGAATCTGAAGCTACTCTCAGCGATGAGTTTAAAGCTAAAACAGCAGTAATTTTTGAAGCAGCGGTAAAAACAAAGCTTTCCGAAGAGATTGATCGTTTGGAGACTGAATATGCTGAGCAATTAGCAGAAGAAGTTGAAACAGCGAAGACCGATCTCGTAGAGAAAGTTGATAGCTACCTCGACTACGTGGTTGAGCAATGGATGGAAGACAACAAACTTGCAGTACAATCAGGGCTTCGCGCTGAGATTGCAGAAGGTTTTATGAACGGTCTTAAAGACTTGTTTACCGAATCTTATGTTGAAGTTCCAGAATCTAGAGTTGACCTAGTAGATGAAATTGCAACAGCACATGAAGAGCTAGAAGAAGCTCATAATAAAGCAATTGCAGATGTAATGGACTTGAAAGAGCAGCTAGATGGCTATAAACGTGAAGCGATTATTCGCGAAGCGGCTAGAGGCTTGGCTGAAACTCAAGTAGAAAAACTAACCTCACTCGCTGAAAGTGTAGAATATACTTCTGAAGAAGATTTTGCAGCTAAAGTTGCAACTCTTAAAGAAGCTTATTTTAGCCAAAAAACTGCTACTTCTAGTATTGTAGAAGATATAGAAGAAGATACTGATAATTCTGTTCAAGTATCAGGTTTGATGGCTGACTATGTCAGTGCTTTGAGAAAAACAAATAAATAACCCAGGAGATCCTATTATGGAAATGAATACTTATGACCGTCTCGTAGAAAAATGGGCTCCGGTACTTAACGAATCTTCAGCAGGCGCAATTGAAAATGCCTCTAAGCGTGCAGTAACCGCAGTCGTTCTCGAGAATACAGAAATTGCCTTGCAAGAGCAGGGTCAACTTAACGAAACAGCAGGTAACTCAACAGGTGCAGCTGCTAACTGGAATCCAATTCTGATTTCACTTGTACGTCGTGCGATGCCAAACTTGATGGCTTATGACATTTGTGGCGTTCAGCCAATGTCAGGTCCAACTGGCTTGATCTTCGCAATGAAGTCCAAGTACAAAACAACTAAAGCTGGTGCATCAAATGGTGACGAAGCGTTGTTTAGCGAAGCACTTGTTAACTACTCAGGTGACTCATCTACCACTTCAGGTGGTTCAGAAGGTCCATCAGGGCTTGCTGGTGTATCTGATACAGATGGTGGCGGTTCTATTGCTGACTCCGGTTCATCTTATGTACCAGTAACAGGTGACGCATACTCTACAGCAGAAGCTGAAGCACTAGGTAACACTGGTGAGTCATTTGCTGAAATGGGCTTCACCATTGAAAAAGCAACTGTGACAGCGAAGTCACGTGCATTGAAAGCAGAGTATACACTCGAGCTTGCACAAGATTTGAAAGCTATCCACGGTCTTGACGCTGAGACAGAATTGGCAAACATCTTGTCAACTGAAATCTTGGCTGAAATTAACCGTGAAGTAGTTCGCACAATCAATAGCCAAGCTAAAATCGGTGCACTTCAAGCAAACGTAACAACCAAAGGTATCTTTGACTTGTCAAGTGATGCAGATGGTCGTTGGTCAGCAGAGAAGTTCAAAGGTCTGGGCGTGCAGCTTGACCGTGAAGCTAACACAATCGCAAAAGAAACTCGTAGAGGTAAAGGTAACTTTATTATCTGCTCTTCTGATGTTGCTTCAGCTCTTGCAGCTTCCGGTATGTTGGATTACAGCCCAGCGTTGTCAACCAACTTGAACGTAGACGACACAGGTAATACTTTCGCAGGTGTTATGAATGGCCGTATCCGCGTTTATATCGACCCATATGCAACTACAGATTATATCAACGTAGGTTATAAAGGTACTAACCCTTATGATGCTGGTCTGTTCTATTGCCCATACGTACCGCTCACAATGGTACGTGCAGTAGGTGAGAATGACTTCCAGCCACGTATCGGGTTTAAAACTCGTTATGGCATGGCGTCTAACCCATTCGTAGGTGCTGCACCTGCAGATGGTCTTGCTACAGCTCGTACAAACCAGTACTACAGAATCTTCCGCGTAGACAACATCTTAACATAAGAATTAAGAGTTCGGAAATAACTAGGGCCGCTCACGCGGCCCTTTTTTTATAACTAGTTTAAAGTAGTTAAGCTGAGACTAACTCAGCTTTTGTTACTGCTTCGTTACGTTTAATAGTTTTAAGAAACTTCTCTGCATCTCTCTTACAAGCAAAGCCTTGAGAAGTTTTATCCAGCATATCGAACATTGTATAGTTAACTTTAAACATTATACTTTCTCCATTTCAACTGTAAAAGAAACTTTAGTTTCTAACCATTTGATAGCATCTTTAGCAGTCTTAAAATACTCTTCTTCACCGCCAACTACGTTACCTTTAGCATTCAATTTATCGAAGGTTGCTACCCAACCAATAGTAGGTACAAATTCAACGAAACAAGGCTCAGAAGAGTTAGTAGCCTCAAACATTCCGTCAAATTTAGTAGCTTTGAATTTCATTAACATATTAAACATATCATCTCTCCTTATCATACAT
>Ga0222716_10002873_pt1 | contig 13917 bp, 9 predicted proteins | sample C33_13DmetaG_FD_165044 | JGI IMG/M metagenome (GOLD analysis project Ga0222716, IMG submission 165044) | Estuarine water microbial communities from San Francisco Bay, California, United States - C33_13D | ecosystem: Environmental > Aquatic > Marine > Unclassified | place: USA: California... | reverse complement strand
GTCACCGTCTCGGACTCCACGCGCTCGAGAGCAGCGGCGTGCGCGTGGAGTCCGAGACGGTGACGCTCTCCGCGACGCAGCAGATCTTGGGGCCGCTTCGGGGGCGATTCGAGGTTCGATGCCACCCGAAGGCGCTGGCTGGCGCGGTGCGCGAGGGGTGGCGATCGTTCAAGACGCCGAAGAAGGAGAGCGACGGGGAGGGCGGGGAGGTGTACAGCGGGCGGTTCGGGAGCGCGTGGCACAGCGTACGTGGGGAGATGAGCGCGGCGGAGGTGATTTACGGGGTTGACTGCCCGTTGCCGCCGGCGCTCGGCGCGGCTCGACTGGTGGCGTGGTACAACGTGACCAGGGCGGAGGCCATGGCTGAGATGCGCCTGTTCGACCTATGAAGTAAACGATCAATCATCGACGAATCAATCATGATAATCACGCACTACGGTAGCTAGCTAGAGTCTCACGCCTTCGGTCGCTCGAGGACTAGGCCGACCTCCTCCACCTCCGCGGGCCCGTCTGGGGTGTCCACCGGAACGGCGTGCGATTTGATGGCGTCCATGACCTTATCGAAGGGCTTCTGGTCCGCGACGTAGAAGGCCTTGCAGTTGCTGCTCTTGGGCGGGTTGAGCCACGCGGTGACGTCGATGACACCCGGGACGTTGAACACGGCGGTGGTGATCCGCAGCACGTCCCCGACCTTGACGTTCGCCTCGGCGGCGTTGGACCCATCCAGCACCTCGTCCACGAAAATCTCGGTGTACACTCCGTTCAGTCGTTCCTCGAAGACGATGCCCAGCGGCCGGTCGATGGTCACGGCGACCGCCTCGGAGTCTTTGTCGAACCTGACGCCGGGGACGGGCGCGGGGGTCTCGCCGCCCAGGTCGAACATGAACTCGGTCTCGAATCCCTCGCCGTTGGCCACCGTCGTTCTGTTCGTCTCGCCATCGGTCTCCGCTTCCCAAACCGCCCGGCCCGTCTTGATGCCGGCGTCGCACCTGAGCGAGCGGCGCGCCCGGCGGGACGTTGGGCCCTGAGGGCGTCGGGCCCTGAGGGCGACGGGACGGCCGAGGACGGCGGACGCGGCGCAAGACATCGGTGCGGTGTCACTGTGCTCTTATCCATTCCCATCGGGATCTTCTCAACTTCAGAGAGCTCTCGAAACCAAACGAAATTCACGCCATCCTCGCCTCCCACGTCACAACGTGAGGTGAGGGGCAGGCACATGCGATGCGCCACTGAGGCTGTCGCTCGCGTCGCACGTTTCACACATCCGAACATCCGAACGAATCACCGAACCCGAACCCGCGCGCATCCTTCGCACAGCTGTGCGTCCGCGTCAACCGAGGGTCCGGGCGGAACGATGCTGCTCCTCGGCCTGACCGGGTCCATCGGGATGGGGAAGAGCGCGGTGTCGTCGATGCTGACGAGTAAACTCAGCGTGCCCGTGCTCGATTCCGACGCGGTGGTCCACGAGCTCTACTCCCCGGGCGGTGCCGCGGTCGAACCCGTCGGCGCGCTCTTCCCCGGCGTCGTCACCCCGGAGGGCGGCATCTCACGCCCCGAGCTCAGCAAGTTCGTCCTCGGGCCCACGAACGAGACCAACATGGCGGCGCTGGAAGCCATCGTCCATCCTCTCGTCGACGCATCCAGGTGGAAGTTCCTGGAGGACGCGGAGCGCGCGGGGGAAACGCTCGTGGTCCTCGACATACCGCTGCTGTACGAGAAAGGGTACGAGTCCACGGTTGACGCCGTCGCCGTTGTCAGCGCCGGGAGCGAGGAGACGCAGCGGGAGCGGGTGCTGTCCAGGCCGGGGATGAGCGCGGAGAAGTTCGAGGACATCCTGGCGAGGCAGGTTCCCGACGGCGAGAAACGGAAGCGCGCGGATTTCATAATCGACACCGGGTGTTCGCTTGAGGACACCGAGTCGGCTGTCGGGGCTCTGCTTGAAAAGTTGAAGGGTGGCGGGGACGGCGTCGGCGTTCCGCTGTACGTGCGCGCGGCCGTGTGGGAACGGATGAAACGCGAGCGAGAAGAGTCTTGCGATGTTTAGGTCGAATATTAAAAGAGACGGTGTCGGCGTCCGTAAGTTACTACGCCTCTGTAAGTTTGCGACAAAGAATGTGTGCGGCGGTTCGTCAGTCCGAGTCTGAATCAACTTCATCAGTCCGAGTCTGAGTCGTCCTGTGCGAGCCACTCGAGGAAGGGCTTCACCTGCTTGCGGACAGCCTGGCTGGTCTCCAGCTCGACGCCAAACTTGGCGGCGGACTTGGGATCGGCGCCCCACTTCAGGATGATCTCCTCGTCGAGGACGTCCTCGTCGTAGAGCTCCTTGAGGATGGCGACGTATTGCTTAAACTGCTCAGTCGCCGATTCCGTGATGAACAGCTCGACGGCGCAGACGAGCGCCGTCTGAAGCTTGGCATCCTGGCCGCACGCGGCGATCATGTACGCCTTCTTTGCCTTGATCTGCGGCACCAAGGGTTCGTCCTCGTCGAAGAGCGCCTCGACGAGGAAGTGCACGCCGAGCTCCTTGGACTCGCAGCCGAGCTTGTCAGAGACGAGGTACTCCGCCGTTTCCTTCGCGTCGTGCTTGGTGACGTAGCCGCGAACCTTGGCGATGCGCTCGTCCTCCTCCTCCTCGGACTCGGACTCCTCCGCGGCGGCCGCCTCGATCGCGGCTTTCTTCTCGAGCTCGTCCGCGGCGACTTCGACCATCGCGGCTGAGGCGTCTGTGAGCTGCTCCTTGGCGCGGGCGAGGGCGGCCACGGCGGATGTGTCCGTGGCCCAGACGGTGTCGTCGTCGTCGTCGTCGTCGTCGTCGTCGGAGGGCTCGGGGTCAGAGTCGGAGTCGCGCTTGGGGGAGCCGGAGCCCTCGGCGTCGTCGTCGTCGCCCTTGGACTTCTTGCTCTTCTTCTCCTTCTTTTCCTTCTTCTCCTTTTTGGACTTTTTCTCACCCTTGCCCTCCTTGGCCTCCTTCTTGCGGCGGCGGCGGTCCTCCTCAGCCTGCCTGTCGAGCTCGGCGCCCTCCTCCTCGCGCTCCTTCTCGGCGCGCCTCAGCTGCTTGTCCTTCTTGGAGGCGTTCTTGTCCTTCTCGGGTGGGTTCTTGAGGATGAAGGTGGTGAGCTTGTGCCTCATGTCCACGTCGGAGACAAAGCCGCAGGCTTTGCACTTGAGCGTGATGGTGTCCTTCTTGGTGATGTTGATGACCGTCTCGGGATTGCCGCACGCGTGGCACTGCACGAAGCGCTTGATGAAGCCCTCGAGGTGCTGCGAGAGGACCTGCGCGGTGTGCGCACCGTTGACGATGTACGTGCCGCTCTTGTCGTCGCACTTGGACACCGCGCCTAGCTCGTAGCTCAAGTACTTTGTGGTGTAGGTGGTCGGGCGGGCGATAGCCTTGGCGACGTCGACCATGTTGGGGATGTTCGTCTTGATGCCGTTACCGCGACCCTCGATCTTGGACTGGATCGCGGGCATCTTGTAGCGGTAGAACTGGTCGCCGGCTGTCGGGTGAGAAAGGAAGGCGGGCGGGCGTCAGTCGGGTGGTCGAGGCGAGATCTTCAAGGCGCGGGTTTGGTTTCGCGCTAGCTGGCTCGGAATCGGGGGGAGTGAGGGGGTATTCCGGGCCGGGGACGCACCATTGGAGGCGCCGATGTTGACGGTAGCCATCTTAGTGGATGGTGATTAAGAAATCGTGATGATGAAGCGTCTGAGCGTTCAACGGAGCACCGACTGAGGAGCTCGTCGGGACATGCAAAGGAGGGAGATCCTTTGGAAGTTTACAGCGAATCGCTGACGAGAAAGGCGTGTGAAGACAGGTTGACCGACTACTTGAAGACCAGCAGAAGGCGTTTACATGAGGGCGCGGAGCTCCTCTGTGAATGCGGCGGATGCGAGCGAATAATCGCGGTTCCGTGCGTGCGGTATGAGGCCGCTCCAGGCACGCCGCCAGCCAAGCCCGAAAAAAAATCAAGAGGTGGTTGGGCGGCAGTTTGAAGCCGTCTCGGCCTTTGATTGGTCGAGAGCATTTCAGGGTGGAGGTCAATGGCGGTACGGCTCTGGCGACGTGGTCCACTGTGCAATGTCGCTGGGGGTGCTGCAGCGCCTCACCTGTCACCTCTCCTCCCGGCACGTCGGGCACGCCACCAGAAGAGTCACATCCACGTCGGTCCGTATCACGCGTAACATGGTCGCGAGGGCCCAGGCGGCGGACCCCACGGGAGAGCCGATGGAGAGACGCACGCTGCGAGGCGTGATTTTCGACATGGATGGCACGCTCACGGTGCCCAACCACGACTTCGCCGAGATGTACAGGCGCGTGGGGTGCAAGACGCGAGACATCCTGACGGAGATCGAGTCGTGGCCCGAGACGGAGCGCAAGCGCGCGAACGACATCATCCACGAGATGGAGACGGAGGCCCTGGCCACCATGAAGGCCATGCCCGGGGCGGAGAAGCTGGGTGCCTTTCTCGACTCGAAAGGACTGCCGCGCGGGCTGGTGACGCGCAACGTCCAGGCGTCCGTCGCGCACTTCCACGCCAACGCGTGGACCCTCCCGCCCTTCGCCCCCGCGCTCGCGCGGGAGTTCAAGCCCTACAAACCCGCGCCCGACGCACTCCTGCACATATGCGCTCAATGGAACATACCGCCGAATCAAGTCGTCATGATCGGTGATTCCGCCAAGGACGACGTCGTGAGCGGTAACCGCGCGGGATGCGTGACCGTGCTGCTGGACACCGAGGGCAAATGGAGGATCGGCGGGGAGGATGGAGACGGGGGGACGGACGGTACCGAGGAGGGCGACACGGAGGATAACGGCTTGACGGTGACAAACGCGCTGACCGGGGAGATGGTCCCGCACTTCATCGTCAACTCGCTCGACGAGGTGGCGCCGACGCTGCGCGCGCACTTCGACCTGGCCGCGCCGGATAATAAGGTCCCGGAGCCAACGAGCGCGTGATGGTCACTCTAGTAGAGACTTGGTCGATTGGTTAATTTAAAATAATGGGGTTTAGTTAAGACTCTTAGTCCGTTCAGTGTTTCTGCCGTTTGCCGTACTCTTGGCAGAGCTCCGCCTGCACGTCCTGGGTCACCGGCGCGTGGGTGTTGTACTCCATGGTGAACTCACCCTTGCCCTGGGTCATGGACCTGAGCTCCGTGGAATACCCGAACATGTTCTTCAGCGGGACGTCGCATGTGATGATGACGTCGTCGCCCTCCGAGGTGCTGTCCTTGACGGTACCCTTCCTGCGGTTGACGTTGCCGATGACGGTGCCCTGAAACTCGTTCGGGACCGTGATCTCCACGCTCATCACCGGCTCCAGGATGCGGGGCTTGGCGTTCTCGTACACCTGCCTGAACGCGGATTGCGCGGCGATCTTGAACGCCATCTCGCTCGAGTCCACCGCGTGCGACGCGCCGTCGGTGAGCACGATCTTGACGCCCTCCACGGGGTGCCCGATCAAACCGCCGGTTTGCGCCGCCTCCTTGAACCCCTTGTCGCAAGCGAGGATGTACCCGGGCGCGATGGCGTTGCCGATGATGCCGTTCTCGAATTCCACACCCTGGTTGCCTTCCTCCAAAGGTTCCACGTACCCCACGACGCGGCCGTACTGGCCGCTGCCGCCGGACTGCTTCTTGTGGAGGTAATCGAAACTCGCCTTTTGCGTGATGCACTCGCGGTAGTTGACTCTGGGCTCGCCGACGTCAACCTCTACTTTGTACTCGCGCTTCATTCGCTCGATGTAGATGTCGAGGTGGAGCTCGCCCATGCCGCTGATGATGGTCTGCCCGCTCTCCTCGTCGAGCCTGACCTTGAACGTGGGATCCTCGCGCTGGAAACGCGAGAGCGCCTTGGAGAAGCCGGCGGATTCGGAGCGGGCTTTCGGCGCCACGGCGAGGGACATCACCGGCTCGGGCACTTTCATCGAGGTCATCGCCAGGTTGACGGTGCCGTCGGTGAATGTATCGCCGGACTTGCACTCCACGCCGAAGAGTGCGACGATCTCACCGGCGGACGCCTCGTTCACCTCCTCCATCTCCTCCGAGTGCATGCGAACCAGCCGGGGAACCTTGAGCTTCTTGCCGGTGGACGTGTTCACCAGCGAGTTGCCCTTGGCGATTTTACCTTGGTAGATTCGCAGGTACGTGAGCTGACCGAACCGTCCTTCCTCCAGCTTGAACGCCAGACCCACGAGCGGTGCCTTGGGATCCGACGCGAGTTTAACCTCCTCCTCCTCCTTGTTGAGGTCCAGCGCGATGTTCTCAACCTCGTGCGGAGCCGGGAGGTAATCCACCACCCCGTCCAGCAGGAGCTGCACGCCCTTGTTCTTGAACGCCGATCCCATGAAGAGCGGCGCGAAGTCGCGCGCGATCGTGGCGCGGCGGATCGCAGCCTTGAGCTGATCCAACGTGGGATCCTCGCCCATCAGGAAGATCTCGCCGAGCTCCTCGTCAACCTCCGCGACGGCTTCCACGAGAACCTTGCGCTTTTCATCCGCGAGCGCCTTCATTTCGTCGGGGATGGGGCCGATCTTGATGTCGTCGCCGTTGGGGCCGTGGAAGGTCACGGCTTCCATGCGCACGAGGTCCACGACGCCCGCGTGATTCTCCTCCAGGCCTATCGGGATGTGAACCGCCGCGGCGTTGAGCTTGAGCTTGTCCTGCACCTGCTTCAGCACCCTCCACGGGTCCGCGCCGGTTCTGTCGCACTTGTTCACGAAGCACAGCCGCGGGACGTTGTACCTGCGCATCTGCCTGTCCACCGTGATTGACTGCGACTGTACCCCGCCCACAGAGCACAGCACCAGGATGGCACCGTCGAGGACGCGGAGCGCGCGCTCCACCTCGATGGTGAAGTCGACGTGGCCCGGGGTGTCGATGATGTTGATGTCGCTGTCCTTCCACTTGCAAAACGTCGCCGCGGATTGGATGGTGATGCCCTTCTCCCTCTCCAGCTCCATCGAGTCCATCTTCGCGCCGACGCCGTCCTTACCGCGCACCTCGTGGATCTCGTGGATGCGGCCCGTGTAGAAGAGGATGCGCTCGGTCAAGGTGGTCTTGCCGCTGTCGATGTGCGCGGAGATTCCGATGTTTCGCGCGAGGGTGCGATCGTCGGCGGCGGCGTGAGCGGACGCGCTGAAGGGTGCCGCGCGGTGATGCCACGCGGGTCCCGGCGATGGCGACGATCCCCGGGTGAGCAGCGGCGCGGCGTCGAGTCCGAGCGCGCGCGCGATCACGGAAGGGGGGGACGCGCGGGAGCCCGCGGCGTACAGCCGGGACGCCGCGCGTCGCGCCTGCGAGCCCGACATCTTTGATTATCGATGTACCCAACCGGCGCCGTTTCGATGAGGTTCAAACGCGCGCTTCTCCGCGGCGCTTCTCGACCGATCACGGAAGTATCAGCGCGATCGACTCGTGCCGATGACTTTAGGGGCGGCCCGCGACGGTGACTCACGCGCTTCACCGCGGTGTATCCGGGAGTGGAGGTCGCGATCGACTTAAGTGTTACTGATGGGCACGTGGCGACAGCCGGGCGATTTTGTGGCAGATATTTTAAGAGGCTTCGGGCGGGGGTATCGGCGCGCCCCGTGGCGTGTCGGGTTTAGTACACGACGGGATTAACGATCATGAGCGATCTCATTACAATTGGGATGACGTTGACGCCGTCGGGAGCGCTCTAGGACTAAAGGCGCGCCCCCACGGGTGTCCCAACTCAGCGACGAGAGGAGGTTGGAAATCCAACTCTCCTCGATCTTCTCGTCGTCGCCTACTGCTTCTTGCCGCCGAACCATCCTCCGAACCACCCCCCTTTACCGCCACCCTTGCCCGTCTTCGCCTCGTGATCCTTCACGAACTCCACGTAGTTCTTCTGCTTCATCAGCTTCCCCGCGTTCGCCGCCCGGATCACCTCGGCGTCGGCCCTCTGCTTCTCGGGGAGGTACATGAAGTAATACGCTCCTGCGCCCGCGATGCCCCACGCGGCGAGCCCGCCGTTGGACACGCCGAACGCGGTGTTCAGGAACCGTCGCGCAGACATCTCTCTTGTGTTCGACTACCTCGACCCGCCTCCTCCGTGGAGATCGAGATGACGCCCGCGCTCCCTGGAAGTGCCGCCCAGAATCTGTCTTCGCTGCCACAAAATCTCCGCTGCACAGTTTTCGGGGGTGCCCTTTCGCGATGTCATAGGTCACCGCGCGCTCTTCGCACGCGGGGGCGGTTAACATCGAGGAAGACCCCGAGCGCGGACCCGTCGCCCCTTCGAGCACAGAGTCCCTACTCGGACGGGGCGGCGCGGGAAGAGAGCCGGAGACCACCGGCGGGCAGGTCCTCGGCGCCATCAAGGCTGTCGCCGGATTTAATACCCTCGGTCACCATCCGAACGTCGAATCACAGTCCGTCACGATGGGCACCGACGACGGCGCCAAGGGTGCGAAGTCCGGTAAGCCCCTGTCCAGGGTCAAGAAGGCGTCGATGGAGAACGACGAGGTCGTGGACGGCAAACAGGCTGAGTTTTGGCCCACGCTCCTCAGAGCAATCAAGCTCGCGAGGATCTACTACTACGGCGACCAAAAAGTTCGAGCCAGGGTCCTGCTCGGGATAATGCTGGTGCTCTGCGCGCTCACCACGGGGCTCATGGTGGTGTTCTCGTACGTCCAACGGGACATGATGACCGCGCTGAGCGAGAAGAACCAGCCCGCGTTCTACGACGCCATCAACAGGTACATAGTCATCATAGTCATCGCCGCGCCCCTCTTTGCGATATACCACTACGTCCAGAACCTGGTGGAGCTGGAGTGGCGCCTGTGGCTCACCAGGCTGCTGGTGAAGAAGTACTTCAGCAACCACGCGTACTTCGCGTTGAAGGCGGAGGGCACGATGGACAACCCGGACCAACGGATCTGCGAAGATGCCAGGAACTACGTACAGAGCTGCAACGGTTTGCTACTCGCCGTAGCGCAGAAGCTGCTGAGCATGGGAGCCTTCTTCGGCGTCCTCTGGAGCATCTCCCCGACGCTCTTAATCTTCTGCTTCGGGTACTCGCTCTTCGGCACGATCGTCACCACCAGGCTCTTCGGCAGCAAGCTCATGGGCCTCCACTTCCAGGCGCTTCGAAGGGAGGCGGACTTGAGGTTCGGTTTAGTCCGCGCCAGGGAACACGCGGAGTCCATCGCCCTGTACGGCGGGGCTAAGCGTGAGGCTGCCGCCGCGCGGGGTTTCCTCACCATCGTCGCGTCCGTGCTCCTCAGGAAGATCGCGTGGAGCCGCAACCTCGCGCTGTTCACCAACGCGTACGAGTTTGCGACGTTTGCGCTTCCGAGCCTCATCATCGCGCCGAGGTACTTCGCGGGCGAGGTCGAGTTCGGTGTCGTGACGCAGGCGGGGATGGCGTTCAGGACCGTGCAGGGCGCGCTGAACATCATCATCGGACGGTTCGAGCAGCTATCGGGTCTGGCGGCGGAGACGGAACGGTTGGAGAGGCTGTTCGAGCTCCTCGACGGCCTCGACGGCGGGGTCGGGACGTCAGCCTCGGGCTATCCACGGAAGACGTCAAAGGCGGATGAGGTCATGCGGGAGATGAACGAGATCCGCGGCGGGAGGTCACCCGCCGTGGGTACCATCGCCCGCTCCGTGGTAACACCCCACTCCGGAGACGAGCTCGTGCTGACCAAGCTGGCGGTGCACACGCCGCTGTCGGGACGGGAGCTGTGGAGAAACCTCAGCCTAACGCTCGCACCCGACGACGCCTTACTCGTGGTGGGACCCAGCGGCTGCGGCAAATCTTCGCTGCTCCGCGTCGTCGCCGGGGTTTGGACCACCGGCGCGGGGTCCATCGCGGCGCCCGCGGTGGACGACTCCATGTTCCTGCCCCAGGCGCCGTATATGCCCCTCGGAACCCTACGGGCGCAGCTCGTGTTTCCCGCGTCGTGTCGCGACGAAGAGGGAATGTTCGATGTGGACGAAGACGGCGAAACCTTACTGCCTGGAAACCTTACTACGCGTCGCGACTTTAGTGATGCCGAGCTCTTCGCCGCGCTGGACGCCGCGGGGCTCGGGGACTTACCGGCAAAGTTCAAGGCGGAGGGAGGTCTGTCCGCGACGATGGAGTGGTCCGACGTTTTAAGCGCCGGTGAGCAGCAGCGCATAGCGTTCGCGCGGCTGTTCCTGCGTAGGCCCCGGTGCGCGTTCCTGGACGAGGCGACGTCCGCGCTGGACGAGCGGAACGAGGCGTTGATGTACGAGTCGATTCGGCGGACGTGCGCGGCGGTGGTGAGCGTGGGTCACAGGTCCACGCTGCTCAGGTACCACACGAAGGTGTTGCGGTTCGAGCCCGGGAGTGACGGGGAGGACGGCGCCGGGACGTGGACGCTCATGCGCATGCACGAGTACCAGCAGTCGATGGCCAAGTCTCCGAGCGGGTCCATGTTCAACATGTTCTGACGGGTTCGACGGAAACCTCGGCTTCGCGTCAAATTTGGCTAACTCTTAGATGATTTATTGATTCGAGTTGAAGTTTATACAGTCAACACTCAGTGGGCGACGTTGTACTTGTCGAAGTCCTTGACGCACACGCCGAGCTGGAGCTTGATCACCCCCGCGGCGCGCGTCGCCAGCCTGAACCTGTCGCCCGGCGAGTGGATCACCTCCTCGTACTTCAGTCGCGGCTTGCCGCCGATGAAAAACGCCTGCAGCTTCTCCAGCGGCGTCCCTTCGGGGCACCAGGTGCACACCTCGACCTCGTGCATGCCGGGGCCGGTGGGGACGTGGCAGAATCCGTACCCGCACAGGTCCTTGAGCCCGTGCTCGTCCATGTGCCACACCTGGAACCACATCTTGGGCCAGCCCACCAACGATTTCGCGGCGTAGTGGACATCCACGGGGTGGCTCCACACCACGGAGGGCTCCCCTTCCGGAGGGTAGCAGCAGTGGGTCTGACCGCCGGCCTCGCCCTCGACGACGTCCCACATGCTTCCCGCCTCCACGCCCCACTGCGAATTAGAAGTCGTGTTTGGGACGTACGCGTCAGGGGATGGTTCGGGATGCGTTGTTGACACGGGCGCGGGTGGGCTCGGTTTATTTTTTGAACGTTCGTTGGGTCGCGAGGGCGCGACGGGGCGGGAGGAAGGGACGGGGACGCGACGCACCTTGCAGAACAGGTTCCGCTCCTCAAAGCCGGAAGCCCCCACGATCTCTCCGACGATGTGCAGCTCGGCCATTGTCGCTCTCTCTAGTCAGCGATGTCCTTCGCTTATAACTTTTCCGTTGGCCGGAAAAAAACTCTCCCAATCCGCTCCTCGCTGAAGCAGGGTGGTGTGGTACGCGATGTGGTTCGCGACCGAAGGAAGGCGAGACGTAGTCAGGATACACTCGACGAGTAAATCCAGCGTCACGAGGCGCCGCGCTCGGTGTTGTGGGGCTGTCGGGAGAAGACGCGTGGCTCAGATTTTGAACTTTCGATTGACTGTCAGCGCGGGCGCGCCTCCAGCATTCCTGTCTCGATGTTGACATCGGCACGCTGCCGTGGATCTGGGACACAGATCAACTCGCGCACGCAGACTTCGCATCACGATGGGCGAGGGCGGCCATCAGGTCACCCTGCACCTCTACGACCTGTCCCAAGGGATGGCGCGGTCCATGAGCCCCGCTCTGCTGGGCAGGCAGATCGACGGCATCTGGCACACGGGCATCGTGGTTCACGGACAGGAATACTACTTTGGAGGCGGCATTCAGGTCGGGTACCCCGGGGGCACCCACTTTGGCCGGCCCGTGCAGGTGATACCGATGGGCGAGACGCACATCCCGGAGGAGCTGCTGCAGGAGTTCCTCGCCGAGATCTCCCACCGGTTCACCATGCACACGTACAACCTGCTGCGATGGAACTGCAACAACTTCAGCAACGAGGTTGCCCAGTTTTTGGTGGGGCGGGAGATCCCGGGACACGTCCTATCGCTCCCCGACGACGTCATGAGCACCCCGCTCGGTCAGCAGCTCATGCCGTTCCTGAACATGATGGAGGCGCAGATGCGCACGGCGAGCGAGCAAGGCACGGGCGGTGGCATGCACCAGTGGACGCCGCCGACGATGAATCATCACGCGGCTCCGGCGACGGCGATTGAGGACGCGGCGACGCCGACGCCGGAGGAAGCCGTCCCCACCGCTCCCGAGCCCAAGGCTACGCCGCCATCGGACACGGAGGACGCGGTGAAGAAGGCGGCGACGGAGGACGCGGTGAAGGCACGGATCGAGACAGAGATCCGCGCCGAGTTTGATCGGATCATGGCGGCGGGTGGCAAGACTCCGAACGAAGCAGCAGCGGAGGCGCTTGAGATCATCAGAGCCCGCGCCAAGGAAGGAAAGGCGTAGCGCGAGTGTCTATAGTCTACTTTAAATAGCGATTCTATCTAGCCTAAACGAGCGCGGCATCCGCCCACGCGGCGCCGTCGCAAAAGTTCGCCTTGATGGGCTCCGTCGCGAGCGCCGGCGGCTCCCCGCCTCCGTAGCTCAAACCGCCGCCGAGTCGCCAGTAACTGGGCGTCACCGTCCCGGTTCGCAGCGTGAGCGTCGACGCGTTCCTGACGTCCACGTCGATCGTGGTGTTGGCGGCGACGACCGCGTCGTACACGGACACGCCGTCCCGCAACACCTCGAAGCGCGCGCCGCAGTGGGGCGCCTCGTCGGTGCACGCGCCGCACCCGCCCTCCTCCACGGAGTGGTACAGCCTTCGCACGATGCCCGGCCGGGCGAAAAACCTGGTAAACGCCATGTCCTTACCGCGCATGGTCGTGAGGTTGAAGGTGATCTCCGTGGGCCGCGCCGGGTCCTGGGACGGAAGCATGCCGAGGCCACGGACGACGTCGCTCGCCACCCGGCCCTCCACGCACTCGTTCGTGCGAACGCCCAACACCGAACGACACGGCTCCTCGGCGTAGAGGTGAATCTGCGAGACGTTGCGCGACTCGTACCCGGAGCAGTCGGCGCATATCGGGTTCGTCGTCGTGGTCAACAGCGGAAGGTTGCCGGTATCGTACGCGTAGCTCGGGAACTTGGTGTAGCAGTCGCCCTTCTCCCCGGTCAAAACGTTGGCCTCCGGGCAGTGCTCGCGAATCGCCTTGGCGCCGAGATCCGCGCCCATCATGCAGGAGAGGTGGAGCGGCGTGACCCTTCGGCCGCCGGCGTCCACCCTCTTGTCCATCGCCGCATCCTCGCACGTCGTCGACGCCAGGTACAGCTTACGGAGCTTGCAACCCAACAGGAGGTCGTTCTCGTAGTTGTGGTCGCAGTCGCACTCGCCGGCGACAAAGTCGCATCGACCGTGCCCGTTGCAGTCGTTTGCGCAGTACGTGTACTCGCAAGCCTGCCCGAAATAACGCGAGGCGCAGTAGCACTCCCCGGCGCCGTAGTCACACGCCCCTCGGCCCGTGCACTCCGTCTGGACCTCACCGAACAAGCTGAGCAAGTGCCTCTCGCGCGCGTCCTGCGCTCGAAGCTCCTCGGGGAAATCACGCGCGAGTTCCGCGACGCCTCGGCTCGGGATGGAGTCGCGGTAAAAAGGGTCGAGCGCCCTCGCCGCCATGGCGTCTTCGCTCGCGGAGAACACGATGTACGCGACGCCTTTGGCGGACGCCGCGATGGAGAACTGGTCGCCGGCGATGGACCCCGGCGGCGGCGGGTCGCCGTTCGTGGCGCTGAGCCGAACCTCGGAGACTTTCCACCCCATCGCCTCGTAGAGCGACTTGAAAAATTCTTCACCCATGGACACGTCGACGTTTTCCCGAACCAAATATCGCTTCGCGCAGGGCCGTAGCGAGCAGTCCGCGCCGAAGAAGGGCTCCACGCAGGAGCACTTGCCGGTGCCGCCCATGCAGTCAATCTCGCCCGTCTCGTCGTCCGTCTCGCATATTTGCTTAGCGTCGCACGCACCGC
>Ga0222716_10002862_pt1 | contig 13944 bp, 22 predicted proteins | sample C33_13DmetaG_FD_165044 | JGI IMG/M metagenome (GOLD analysis project Ga0222716, IMG submission 165044) | Estuarine water microbial communities from San Francisco Bay, California, United States - C33_13D | ecosystem: Environmental > Aquatic > Marine > Unclassified | place: USA: California... | reverse complement strand
AGCCAGGACCCAACAGCGGAGGCTATGATGCATGGGAATCTGTCATAATTCCAGAAGAAAACACTGAAAATTAGGTGTCATTAATGATTATACGTATGATTTTTCTTGGTTTAGGCCATATAATGTTATATAAGTAATAGCAAGTAGCAATATTTGTTGTTACTTGATCTCAAGGTGAACCTTTATCGAAAGATATCTTCACTGATCTGATTAGTAAAAGAAAATTTTATTAATCGAAAGGAGAAATACTATGTGGACAAAACCATCAGCAACAGAAATGAGATTCGGTTTTGAAGTAACAATGTATGTATGCAATAAGTAATTAATTACTTAATGTAACATATATACTTCAAACTAGTCTTAATAGACTGTTATAGTATTAAGGATCACCCCGGCTTGTTCGGGGTTCCTTTTATCCGTAGGAGATACACAATGAAATACACATCACATCAAACAGACATTTTCTGGTTCCATAAATTAGGTTGCACCTGTCCAATCTGTAGTTCAAAATAAGTCTTGACATAATCGCCAAAAGAGTCTATAATAGTATTTGTTAGTTAGGCAACTTTATTATAGAAAGGCAAATTATGAAAAAGGCAATCTTAGCAACAGCAATTTCTTTAACAGCATTATCTGCTAATGCTGATTTAACCCGTCCCGAAGTAAAGGATCTTGTAGAACAACAATTAGAATTAACCGCAGATTTATATGGTGGAGCAAAAGCCTGTAATATGGATAATGTTGCATCAAAAGTTCTTGCTTCTTCAATGAAAAACATAAGAAATCAATTTGTAAAAGATTCTATGGATGATACATTATTATCTATGATGTGGACCAACGCAACTATAGCATCAGAAAATAAATGGGGAAAGACATGGAGAGGAATAGAAAGAAATCTAAAGAACAAAGAAATAAAAGATCTTTGTAATAACACAATGAAAGTAGAAATTGATAAAGTTCTTGATGTTTGGAAAATATAATAGAAAGGTAAATTATGGTACATTGGAAACTTCTAGGAAAATTAATATTAATGATGTTTGTTGGGTTTCTTATACTCGTGTTAGCGTTAGCAGAGGATCCAAATAATCCATCAAAACATAAAGTAGCAGAATCGTGGTGTAAAGCAGGATTATTTGATCCTAATGTAATACCAAATACCAAAGGCGACATTAGAATGAGAACCGAAATTCATAATTGTACAATGAGTATGGTTCATAGTTACGGATCACCGAGTGGTTGGGAAAAAGCCAAAGCTGAATATCTTGCGGCTAGAGCCGAAAGACTCGCTAAAAAATAATCAAATATAATACAAGGGGCTTCGGCCCCTTTTTTCTTAAAATATTGGTTGACATTTCCTCCAAAAGACAGTATAATTGTAGTTAGAAAGTTAACAAAAGGAGCGAAAAATGACACAGTTTGTAAAAGAAAGATTTAGTTATTTTAATGGATATTTAAGCTATTATATTGACTATGAGAATCATCCAAAATTCGTAGCAAAATTCAAATATGGTAATGCTTGGGCAGGCAATATCACATACAAAAAATTCATGAACTTCTTAATTAAAAACTTTACCATTGAAGAATACTTTAAAGAAGTTGAAAATTCAACACCATATCAGGTCGTAGTAGATCGAGGTATAGTTTAGATTGACAAACATTAAAAAAGAGTCTATAATAGCATTATAAAGTTAGGAAAGGACTACTATGGATATACAAGAAGCAGTTATCACTTTACACGACATCGCTCGTAAAGTAGCGAGCGCTGATGGCGCTCTCGCTAGAGATATCAGATCGTGTGCTGATAGGCTTAATCAAAAAAAATCGTTGTTAGATGATGATGATCTAGATGACATCAGGAGAGCCACATAATGTTGAAAAAAACATATGATGTTGTCTATTGGGACGAGGAAGGCAACAGAGAAATCGTTAATTCATTTGATAACTATTCAGAAGCATACCAATGTTTTATGAAATGTATGGAAAGTGACAAACAAGCACAGATCAATCAGAGCTACGATATTGAAGAAGGTCATATGGGGGTGCCTGGACATTGAAAGAATTAATAATCAATATTCTAATCGCAGTATTCTGTTTTTATTGTATCTTTAAAATATTAGGAAGTATCACGATATGACTATGCATCTAGTAGGTCCTGCTCTTACTATGAACAGTACCAAGAAGAAGAAGTTCAAACTAACTAAGCAACAGCGTGAGATTTGGAATCTCGATTGGATGGCTAAGAATCGTGAGCTTAAAAGACAGGGCAAGCCCAAGATAACATTTGAACAGTTCTGTGATTACCGTAGAGGTATCGTCCCAGAGAAAAAACGTGTGCATCCTAGCCAGCAGGGAACACTGGATCCTAACTACTTGTCATTACCCCCACATAGACAAAATGCTATTAGATATCCTAGCAGAGATGAGGGAACAGGTGTTGCCACAAAGAAAGAACCACAGAAATACACTGGAGACAACATGTTGGGCATTGGACAACTACACAAGTCAAACTCTGTGCCGGTGTTCCGCAAGGAAGATGCTGAAGACCAAGCAAAAATGAGGAGAGGATAATGACTGAAATATATTTAATTTGTTACAATGATGGTTATCAGGATGTTCCTGTAGGTGGTTACTTGACCATGGAAGAAGCAGAAGAAATATTAGCGGAAATGAACGAGAATTCAGATACAGAACATTGGATTTCTGGTCCGCATGAAGTTGATCTTGGGCAGAGAGCATAATGCTTAAAAATCAACCATTATGGTGCTGTTTTAACTTGACAAACAGTTAATTAGGCTATATACTAAACACTTGAAATTCCAATCAGAAGATGAAAGGAGTATTATGAGAATAGCGATAACATTATTGATATTTTCCATAGGTATGTTCGCAACGGTATGGACGATACAATCAGTAACAGAAGCTAAGATAGATACGTTAAGGCAAGAAAAGATACTTAATTCAGGCCCAAAGATTTTATCACAAGGCACAGAGATCAGGCAGAAGCAGTTAAATTGTTTAGCGATAAACATCTATAAAGAAGCGGGCTACGAACCTTTCGAAGGTAAAGTAGCAGTTGGACAAGTAACAGTCAATAGAGTTCTGTCAGAAGATTTTCCATCAAGTATCTGCGGTGTAGTCTATCAAAAAGATTTTAAGAGATCTAAAACAGTTTGCCAGTTTAGTTGGTACTGTGATGGAGTACACAAAAATCGTGCAGTGAATCCTGTAGCCTACGAAGAAAGTTATACTGTGGCTAAGATGGTATTGCTGGAAGGCTTCCGCTTGGATAGTTTAGAAGAAGCACTTTACTATCACGCAGATTATGTGAACCCTCGTTGGGGATTTAAGAAAGTAGCAAAGATCGGAAGGCACATATTCTACACCGGAGAGCGTGTAGAGAAAGGCAGAAAATATGCAGAGCTTAACCTCTAAACTCACAAAATTCAAAGAACAATTCCAACAGAAAATATTAGATTCAATAGCTAGGACATTTGAGATAATGGCCGTGGTGATATTACACGCCGTTACCTTTCCTAGTCTATTAGCTGTGATGAAAGGAGTCACTGACAAAATGCCTCCAGTGGATCTAATATTATTGCTATGGTTGGGATTGACATTCTTGTTCGCTAAAGCGGCAATCAAGAGAGACCTATTAGTTATGATCACAATAGGTGGTGGATTCGTTGTACAAGCGGCGATGATGGCACTGATCTTTTTTGGATAATTTTGGAATCATAATTATTGACTTAAGAGTATTTTGGTGTTATACTAGTATAGTAAAAACTTATTTTATAGAAAGGCTATTATGAAAAAGGCATTGGTAATTGCACCGTTGGTAGTGGCATTGTTGGCAGGATGTTCGACGATGACAGAGCTCAAGACGGAAAACCTAGAAGCAAAGTCTGTACCTAAATGGTATCTCGATCATGTAGATACAGGCACTGAAGGATGGTTTTGGAACAAAGAAGGTATGTTCTATGCCGTCGCAGAAGACGTTTCACCTAGCATGGAGATGGCACTTAAGAAGGCTACACTAAAAGCCAAGGCTAAGATCGCTGATCGTGTTAATGGTGAAATGAACAATCGTACTACGATAAGATATGATGAGAAAGGCTCGCCAGAAGCACCGATTGGTAACGGAGCCGCTCAGGACGTTATCGTGAATATGATAGCAGAATCTTTATTAAGAACTTATCAAATTGATGACAAGATGATTATCTGGAATCCAGAACTTAGAAATTATCGTGCATTTGTGCTTATGAAGATTACTAAGAAAGATGTAGATGCTATCGCCGCAAAATACGATCAACAGAAACAATTAAAACTACTCGGTAGAAGTGATCAAACTGTTGGCGGTCAAACACTGGAAGAAACCACAGCAGAGGTGCTAGAACAGGCTAGACAGTAATGTTAAGGATAGTGATATTCTTGGCACTACTGTTTCTAGTAGGTTGTTCTACCACATCACACGTCCCCCCAAAGACAGAACAGTTCTGTGATCTCAAAACAGAAACTGTAGTCATCAAAGGTATCGATGGTGAGATATTATCTGAAGAATCTAAAGAAGTAATGATATGTAATGACAATAAAATAGATCGTTTATTTTATAGTCAATCAGGTATGGCTCCTAATTGTGGTGAATTCAAATATTGGACTAGGAGAGGAAATTATGATGTTCAACGCACAGGTGTTTCGTGTCAAAAACCTGATGGCACTTGGGAAATTGTTAATACTACTCAGTGGTAGTGTTTGGGCAGACGAAACTGTAGATCCTAAGTTCTTTGAGTATAAAACGACCACAATCGTAGGTCGAGCTACTGAAATGTCTTTCGGCTGGTTCAAGACGTTAAATGACTTCGAAAAAGACGCATATGAGCAATCAATTGCCCATGCCTTGCTATATACAGAAAATGGGCAGAAAGTACGTTGGGTAGAAGGCAAAGCCAGCGGAGAAACTACTGTCGTTATGACATGGCCTGTTAGCGATGGATATTGCAGAAGGCTTCATATATACGCCAATGCGTATGGAGTAGATAAGTCAATGGCTACAACGGCTTGTTTTTCGGACATTACAAGTACGTGGCAGTGGCATCCTAATAAATAATAGTTCATGAAAACAACTTTTACAGATAGATACGTCATACCATTTATGACGTTATTAAGTGGTCTAAGCATTTCAGCCGTTGCTGTGTGGTATTCAGTAGCCGGACTTGTTGCTATCTTTGCGGCCAGCGCTGTTGCAATTATCATAATGGGTGTAGTCTTAGAAGTTGGCAAATTAGTCACGGCTATTTGGTTACATCGCTATTGGAATATATCTGCTAGATGGTTAAAGGCTTATCTGTCAATAGCAGTTATTTTTTTAATGTTCATTACTTCAATGGGTATCTTTGGATTCCTCTCTAAAGCACACATCGAACAGACATCAATGAGTGATGAGCAGTCAGCACAGATAGAAACCATAGATGAAAAAATTACACGTTCAGATGCTAAGATCAAACGCTGGCAAGAAGAGATGGATAGATTGCTTAGTGGTAGCACTAATACCAGCACTGCTCTAGTAGAAGGTGATCAAGAAGCACTAAAAGATTTAAGATCACTGATCAAAGGTGAGAAAGACGCAGTAAGAGCAGAAGCAGACAAACGTATAGCCACAGCACAGGATAGACGTGATAAAGAAATTGCCGCGGCCAAACCGTTGCTAGAAGATTGGGGTGGCGAAGAAAAGTATAACAAAGAAGTCGCCAAAGCAAAACAGACAGAACAAAATGAATCTAGTGTTGCTAGATCAGATCGTGATAAAAAACTCGCTGAAATTGATAAAAAATATAGCAAAGAATTAAATGACCTCAATAAACGTATCAATAATGTAAGAGCAGATTCTGGTAACAAAGCCAAGAACGCTGACAAACGTATCAAAGAATTAGAAAAAAATATAGAAGATGAACAAAAGAAAATTGACGTTGTCCGTGAGGATAAAATGGTATTTGAGAAAGAATATCGTAAGTTAGAAGCAGAAGTAGGTCCTATCAAATACATCGCTGAATTTATCTATGGCGAAGCTGATAAGACTATATTAGAAAAAGCAGTAACGTGGGTTATCATATTAATCATATTCGTGTTTGATCCATTAGCGATTGGGTTATTGATAGCATCACAGTACGCATTCCAATACGGTCGTCCTAGAGACGATGGTCCATACTTAGGCGGGAGCGAGCCGAAATACACTCCACCTGACCCGAGTCCCAAGGACAAGGGCGGTGAAAGGCCAAAAAAGCCTGAACAGCAACCTGAGATAGAGGTTGCTGAGAAAGACGAACAAGAAACTCCAAAACCACTTCCAATAGAACCATCCGGTAAGTATGCTACATCCGGCGAACCTATCACCGTAGGAGACACTGCTACCTGGAACTTAGATTTCAAACAACCTGAGACTGCTTGGGACGAACCTGAATACAAAGACTTACCTGTTGAAAAAGAATCGTTACCTAGCGCCGTAGATGATGCCGCGGATGTGATGTCGCAATTCGCTCCTATAGTGATAGATGGTGAAGTCTATGATGAGGAAGGTGGTGACTTAGAACCTCCAGCACTACCCCCAGAAGAAAGCAGTTTAGAAAAATGGAACGAGTGGGTTGAAGCCGCTGAACAAGCAGTTAAAGAAGAACAAGCTCAAGAAGATGAACAAATTATCTATGATGAAGAATCAGAAAGCGTAAAAAACGCCATGAAACGTTGGAAAGCTCTGCATCCAGAAAGCACCATTAAGCAACAGAAAACACTATTTGAAAAAGGTAAAATTCCACAGTTACCTTGGATTGAACTATTAGAGCTAGAAGCTAAAGCAGACTTCCAAGAAGAGATCAATGTAGAAGAAACCAAAAAAAAAGAAAAGATAACTTGGATGGAACACAACGAGCAAGGCCAACAGATAAAGAAGAGCATAGAGAAATAGGATACATACAAAATGCAGAACAAAATGAATCAACAATTTGGAAACGTTTAAAAAGAGATAACAATGTCAGATAAAGTAATATTAGTTACACCGCCAGACGATATTCTAGTTGATGGGTTAAGGATACTATTAATAGATTTAACACAAGAACAAACACAGCTCGTAAGTGAAGTTTTCACTAAACTTAAATCTATTCCTACTATAGTAACTTATGTTTGGAATAGCATCAACGAAACGGAATGGCTTTTGGACAAAAAAATTAAGAGTGATTTAATTATTTTTAATGCAAACAGCGAAAATGATGTTATAATAGGATATATGGCCGCACAACCTAACTCTTATTATTTTGGAGAACTGAAAAATTTAAAAATTGCTAATAATTCGGCTATATACAGTGCTGAAGAATTATTAATATTAATGGAGAAAACTATAAGCAAGTATGGCAGATAATCATATAAAGAATTCAAAGGGAAATACTGTTTATCTTAGAGAAGGTGAAAATATCAATCAGGCTTTAAGAAAATTTAAAAAGAAAATTGAAGCGGCAGGCACATTAGAAGACTTACGTAAAAAAGAGTTTTATGAAAAACCTACGGCGGTTAGAAAAAGAGCAAAATCAGCGGCAAAGGCAAGATGGCGTAAAAAATTAGAAAGCACAAAATTACCAAAAAAATTATATTAGAAAGGCAATGAATGAATACAGATGTAATGATAGATCTAGAAACACTAGACGTTTTACCATCTGCATCAATATTAACGATAGGCGCAGTAAAGTTTGATCCATTCGGTGATGATGTAAATGAACCAGACTGTGAAAAGTTCTACGTAAAAGTAGATCTAGATAGTTGCGATAAGCTAGGACTCACAGTTTCACAGAGCACACTGGAATGGTGGGCTAAACAAGAACAGGCCGCACAAGACGAAGCATTCAGTACAGATAACAGAATTGATATAAGTGATGCTATCAATCAGTTATATAAGTTTTGTTGGGGTGCGAAGCGTGTATGGAGCCACGGTGCTGGGTTTGATGTTATCATACTAGAACACGTGTTTCGTAAAGTAGGTAAAGCGATACCTTGGCAGTTCTGGGAAGTACGTGATACCAGGACACTGTTTGATCTAGGTATCAATCCTAATAGACCACCAGTTTTAAAACATCACGCTCTCGAAGATGCTTGGAATCAAGCAGTTGGAGTACAGAATGTTTTCAAAACTCTGAGAACTAGCAGTAATATTCAAGGTCAAATTATTACACCTTTCGCAAATCAGAGATAAATAAATTTAGTAGCAGTTAATACCTTTAGGGTTAATTGCTTAGAGCATAGGGCTCATTTTTTAATCTTACTTAATGAGGAGATAGAAATATGTCTACAATTATCGGTATTGACCTCGGCACCACAAACTCTTGTGTTTCAATTGTCGAGAATGGTAAAACAAAAGTTATTGAAAATTCAGAAGGTAATAGGACTACACCTAGTGTCGTTGCCTATACTGACGCTGAAGTGTTAGTAGGTGCTCCTGCTAAACGACAAGCAGTAACTAATCCAAAGAATACGATCTACGCATCTAAACGATTAATCGGTCGTAAGTTTAAAGAAGAAGCAGTACAAAAAGATCTAGATCTAATGCCATATGAAATATATGAAGCTAAGAACGGAGATGCTTGGGTCAAAGCTAATGGTAAAGAATTAGCACCTCCACAGATCAGTGCTGAAGTTCTTAAGAAAATGAAACGCACAGCAGAAGATTATCTTGGACACGAAGTCACAGAAGCGGTAATCACTGTACCAGCTTATTTTAATGATAGCCAAAGACAAGCTACAAAAGACGCTGGTAAAATCGCAGGCTTAGAAGTTAAACGTATCATCAATGAACCAACAGCGGCGGCATTGGCCTATGGTGTTGATAAAGATAGCAAAGGTGATAAGAAAGTCGCTGTGTATGATCTAGGTGGTGGTACATTTGATGTAAGTATCATTGAGATTGCTAATATAGACGGTGACAAACAGATTGAAGTATTATCTACAAACGGTGATACATTCTTAGGCGGGGAGGATTTCGATCAGAGATTAATGGATTATCTGGTTGATGAATTCAAAAAAGAGCAGGGTGTTGATTTAACAAAAGATCAAATGTCTCTACAACGTTTGAAAGAAGCCGCCGAAAAAGCAAAAGTAGAACTTTCAAGTAATAGTCAAACAGATGTTAACTTGCCTTATATCACTGCTGACAGTACAGGTCCTAAACATTTAAACATCAAAGTGACCCGCGCCAAATTTGAATCATTAGTAGATGATTTGATTCAACGTTCATTAGAGCCTTGTAAAATAGCGTTAAAAGATGCAGGGATTAAATCGGGAGATATCAACGAAGTAATTTTAGTTGGTGGACAAACACGTATGCCTAAGGTACAAGAAGCAGTTGAAAAACTGTTTGGTAAAGCACCACGTAAAGATGTCAACCCAGACGAAGCAGTAGCAGTTGGTGCCGCAGTACAGGGTGCTGTGTTAGGTGGTGATCGTAAAGATGTGTTGCTGTTAGATGTTACACCGTTATCGTTAGGTATCGAAACCCTAGGTGGTGTTATGGCTAAACTTGTTCAAAAGAATACCACTATCCCAACCAAAGCTAGCCAAACATTCTCTACAGCAGAAGACAATCAATCAGCGGTTACTATCAACGTGTTCCAAGGTGAGCGTGAACTAGTACAACACAATAAATCACTAGGACAGTTCAACCTAGAAGGTATCGCTCCAGCACGCAGAGGTATGCCACAGATTGAAGTTACCTTTGACATCGATGCCAATGGTATCATGAATATCTCAGCCAAAGATAAATCTACAGGCAAAGAGAACAAGATAACTATTAAATCAGACTCAGGCTTAACTGAAGAAGAAATCGAGCGTATGGTTCGTGATGCTGAAGCTAACGCAGAAGCAGATAAGAAAGCTCGTACATTAATCGAAACACGTAATTCTGCAGAAGCACAAGTAGATCAGCTTGAAAAAGATCTTAAAGAGTACGGTGACAAGATTAAACCTGATGAAAAAGAAGAAGTTGAGAATGTAATCGAATCAGTGAAAGAAGCTATGAAAGGCGATGATGCTGATAAGATAACAGAAGAACTTAACAAATCCCAACCTGCATTAAAAGCATTGTTGGAAGTTAAGACCGCAGAGGAACAAGCAAAAGCACAAGCAGATGCAGGTTCTGAAGCAAAAACAGAAGACGATGTTGTCGACGCTGAGTTTACAGAAACCAAAGACGAAGACAAATAAGTTATATGGATAGGTCCTGGTACCGAGCGGATCAGGACCGTTCGTTTTAATCTTACTTAATGAGGAGATATAAATGGAAGTAAAACCTATTAGAGATAGGCTAATAGTAAAACCTATCGAAGCAGAAACTACTACTGCTTCGGGTATCGTTATTCCTAATAGCGCCAAAGAAAATGAAAAATCATTGAAAGGTAAAGTTCTAGGTGTAGGTGGCGGACGTATCACAGACAATGGAACATTAATTCCAATGGTCGTTCAAGAAGGAAATACAGTATTATTTGGACAGTATGCAGGTAATGCTGTGAAGATCAACGGTGAAGAACACTTAGTCTTAAAAGAAGACGAAGTGATGGCAATTTTAGATTAAGGAGAACGATATGGCAAAAGCAGTATCATTTGGTAACGATAGCAGAACGAAATTAGTTGAAGGTGTTAATACTTTAGCTAATGCTGTCAAAGTTACATTAGGTCCAAAAGGACGAAACGTTGTGATCGAAAAATCTTTTGGCTCACCTGTTATCACTAAAGACGGAGTGACAGTGGCAAAAGAGATCGTGCTCGAAGACAAATTACAAAACATGGGTGCCCAGATGGTCAAAGAAGTAGCATCTAAAACAGCAGACAATGCTGGTGACGGTACTACTACAGCGACAGTGTTGGCACAAGGTATCATTACAGAAGGTATGAAATATGTTGCCGCTGGAATGAATCCAATGGATCTCAAACGTGGTATTGACAAAGCAGTCAAAGCCGCTGTTGAAGAACTAACAAAAATTTCTAAACCTTGCGACACTTCAAAAGAGATAGCGCAGGTTGGTAGCATTTCTGCTAACTCAGATGAAACTATTGGTCAGTTGATCGCTGACGCTATGGAAAAAGTTGGCAAGAACGGTGTTATCACTGTAGAAGATGGTAAAGGCTTAGAAGACGAATTAGAAGTTGTAGAAGGTATGCAGTTTGATAGAGGTTATCTATCACCATACTTTGTTACTAGCCAAGACAAACAAGAATCAGTTTTAGAAGAACCATACATCTTATTACACGATAAGAAAATTTCTTCTATCAAAGATTTGCTTCCAGTGTTAGAAGCGGTAGCTAAATCAGGTAAGTCTTTATTAATCGTAGCTGAAGAAGTAGAAGGTGAAGCACTAGCAACTCTAGTGGTAAACAATCTACGCGGTATCATTAAGTGTGTGGCTGTTAAAGCACCAGGCTTTGGTGACAGACGTAAAGCTATGTTAGAAGATATCGCAGTGCTAACTGGCGCTACTGTTATCTCAGAAGACGTTGGTTACTCTCTAGAAAAAACTACTGTTGATCAGTTAGGACAAGCTAAGACTGTTGAAGTAGGTAAAGAAAATACTATCATCATCGATGGTGCTGGAGACAAAACTGCTATCGAATCTAGAATCTCTTCTATCCAAGCAGAAATTTCTAATTCAACTTCAGACTATGACAAAGAGAAACTACAAGAGCGTCTCGCTAAATTGTCAGGTGGTGTTGCTGTTATCAAAGTTGGTGCCGCGACAGAAGTTGAAATGAAAGAGAAGAAAGACCGTATTGATGATGCATTACACGCAACACGTGCCGCTGTCGAAGATGGCATCGTAGCAGGTGGTGGTGTAGCACTTATCCGTGCTAAAAATGCTATCAAGGATCTAACAGGCGCTAATGCTGATCAGGATGCTGGCATCAAGATCGTGTTACGTGCTATGGAAGATCCAATCCGCCAAATCACTACTAATGCTGGTGATTCAGCAGATGTAGTTGTTGCTGAAGTATCAAAAGGCCAAGGTAACTTTGGTTACAATGCCGGTAATGGTACCTATGGTGACATGGTGGAAATGGGCGTTATCGATCCAACTAAAGTTACAAAAACTGCGTTGGTCAACGCTGGTTCAATCGCTGGTTTGATGTTAACCACAGACTGTGCGATTAATGAGATTCCAAAAGAAGAAACAGAGGCTATGCCAAACCCAGGTATGGGAATGATGTAGTCGAGATAGGGGGCTTGTCCCCCTATTGACTTTTCGTCTTTTTGGATGTATAATAAATATTGTTAGAGTACCTTAAGGGCTCTAAATTTAATCTTACTTAATAAGGAGATATAGAAATGACACAATTACAAAGATATGATTTTGATTCACTAAGCAGAGCTTTAATCGGCTTTGACTCGATGTTTGATGCTATCGATCGCAAGTTCGCGAATTCTTTAGGTACAAACTATCCCCCATACAATGTTTTGAAACACGATGAAAACGACTACGAAATCCAAGTAGCAATGACAGGATTTGAAAAGTCAGAAATCAATGTTGAAGTAGAACAGAATACTTTAACAGTCAAAGCAGAGAAATTGAATGTAGTAAATGAAGAAGGAGAAGAGGATAAAGGTCCTGCCTATCTACACAGAGGTCTCGCTACTAGAGACTTTACTCGTCAATTTACTCTAGCAGAACATATGGAAGTAGTAGGTGCAGAAATTAAAAACGGTATGCTTTTAGTTAAATTACACCGCAACATTCCAGAGTCAGCGAAACCAAGAGTAGTTGACATCGTAGAAGTTAAGTAGTATAATAATATGAAAGAGGTAGGAAACTGCCTCTTTTATATAAATTAAGAAAGGTTCTTATGGCGACAGAAGCAAAGATAGATGAGAAAGTAGTCACTACATTACAACCACCAAAATTTTGGAAAGTGGTGTTATTAAATGATGATGTCACACCTATGGAACTAGTAATCGACATATTAACTGGTTTATTTAAACATTCCGAATCCCGTGCAAAAGAGATTACTTTAGAAATACACAATACAGGTAGTGGTGTAGCAGGAACTTATCCTTATGAAATAGCAGAACAGCTAGGAGTTGAAGCGACTCAAAAAGCAAGAGCAAACGGAAGCCCACTTAAAATACAGGTAGAACAAGAATGAGCCTAAGAGAGATTTGTAAGGATTTACACACAGAAGCAGAGAAAACACTATTCGCTAAAAAGTTAGTAAAAGGTGACTTAACCAAAGAAGAATACGCAACATATCTATACAATATGTTGGCAGTGTATGATCCCATCGAGTTCTATTGTAAGCATCAAGGTATGCTTAAAAATCTAAAAGGTATAGAACGCATAGGCAAGATATATCTAGACTTCTTAGAACTAGAAGAAGAAGGTAAAGCATATTACCTAACACCTAACACAGTTGCTTATCACAGTTATCTAATCAATCTAGGCAATGATCCAGAACGCAGACATCTTATCAAAGCACACATGTATGTTAGACACATGGGTGATCTGTTCGGCGGACAATACATCGCTAAAGCAGTTCCAGGCAGTGGTAAGTTCTATGAGTTTGAGGATGTAGAAGGATTAAAGACTTCTATCAGACAAGAGCTCACAGATGATCTAGGTGATGAAGCCCGTGTAGCATTTGAATGGGCGATCAAGATAATGCGTGACCTAGGCAATGAGTAAGATCTGGGATAGATTAATCGACATCCAACACTTCCTAGAAGAAAGTTTCGATAAGACAGGTGAAGAAATACAAGAACCAGGTATGGATAGATTCAATCAAGGTAATTGGATCAACCGTGTCTGGACATCAGACAGTTATCGCAGAGCCCACGTTGATGTAGTTGATACTAGAGATACCAAAGGGCTTTGGATGATGCACTGTTGCATATTCCCCCATACACACAATCCAGCACCGATATACGGCTAT
>Ga0222716_10002853_pt1 | contig 13980 bp, 25 predicted proteins | sample C33_13DmetaG_FD_165044 | JGI IMG/M metagenome (GOLD analysis project Ga0222716, IMG submission 165044) | Estuarine water microbial communities from San Francisco Bay, California, United States - C33_13D | ecosystem: Environmental > Aquatic > Marine > Unclassified | place: USA: California... | reverse complement strand
CTGCTCAGGCATTAACTTTATCCCTCAACTTTAATAATGATCTTAGTGCACGTATCTCACCTTGTAGCCTGTAGATCTCATCAATCTCTCTAGACTGTTCTAGTGTTACATGTGTAAAGGCGATCCGTTCAGCAATCTCTTCGATAAACGGAGTGTATAACTCTGGGTTATTTACAAAAGGCTTTAGTGTATTGTTCACGACTAGTTTCATTGTACCTGTTGATTACCTGAGAAGCCTTGTTCTCCTGGTGTAGGAGCTGTCCCAGTACCTATGGTGCCACCCCCGCTACCTTGAGTATCCTGTACCTGTGCGCCAGCAGGAGCGCCCTGAGGACCAGCTGGAGGTGCTACTCCTGGTTCTGGTGCTGGTGGTGGATTAGCTGCTTGGAACTCTTTTAAAATTTCAGCTTGTACTGCTGCCTGTGCCATGTTGTTGCCAACCTTATCAGGGTCAAGATCCATAGACTTAGCAATCTCACGTACAATATAATCCATACGTGCAAACGGTGCTAGTGCAGGATTCTGTACAACTTGCAGGAACTGCATTAGGCGTTGGCTACGTACTTCATTAGCCATAAGACTTTCAGTGCCACGAGCTTTTACTTCAAGGTCACCTTTAATATCTGAGTCAAAGTTAAACTGCATATTAAAGTTAAAGAAGGCTTTGCCTAGTGGTCCAAGTAAGTAGTCATCTATGTTCTTGACAACATTTCGTATGCTGCCGTTAGCTGCAGACATAAGCATGCTAATGCCAGAAGCAGTCCTTCCTACTCCTGATACTCCAGTTTGTCCGTGTGCAAAAGATGGGAATCCAGTTGACTCATCTGCTAAGACTCTTGCTTTGTCAAACATTTGCATGTTCTCGTTAGATACGTTAGGGAACTTGGTTCCAAACACGGCTTGACCAGGTGCCCCTCCCTGTCTCCTAAACACCTTCCCTGGATACACGGAGAGGTCTTGCCCTGGGACGAGATTCGTCTCGTCAACCTCAATAAGTAGGTTACCCGATAGTGCAGCATTATCTACTGCCATACGCATAAACCCATTCATTAGGGTTTGGGTATCATCCATATTTTCTGCAATACCTACACCAAAGATACTGTAAGGGTTCATCTCATAAGGTGCAGCAAAGTATGGGATGTAGGAAGGAGTAAACGGGTTCATCACTAAACGTAGAACTTGTCCGTTACAGATCCAGATGTTGACACTGAGTTGCTCTGCATCTCTAAGTTCACTGGGAATATCTACATCTTGTTCCTCTAGGATAGAGGTATCTACAAAGCCCCAGAACTCAAGAACCTCAAAGCGTTCTGCTTGTTCCTGCTCTCCATTATCTTCCATAACTTGTTCCCACCACTCTTTGTTGTAGGACTCACCAAGTTTTAGAGCATTGCTAATAGCATTCTCACGAAAGTATGGACGATTCTTTAGACCACGTACCTGTGAACGAGACATCTTGTGACGTTCTACAACGTACTCTGCCTCTTCCATAGTAGCAGCATCTGGGTCAGGATAGAAGTTCCATATAGATACAGAGCTAGTCTGTGGGACAGTCTTAAACATAGGAGAGTAATTACCCTCTTCATCCCAGTTAGCATACTCTTTATCTACAGCAAATGGACCTTTCATAATGCCAGTACCAAACAGAGCTGACTCAAAGGCTGCAGCACGTAGGTGTTTCTTTGCGTGAGACTCTTCTAGCTGGTCGTGTATCTTCTTCTCCATCTTCTTTGCAGACTCATCCGCAGGGTGAAACTGAGGAGAAGTAGGGGTCTTAGCTGCACCAGGTTTCAGGTAATCTATTACTGGATCAAGATTTTTTTCCATACCTGCAAGACGTTCTTTAAGATCTTGAGTTGTTTCACCAGGAAGTAGATCAGGTAATGACTCTTGAGCCTTACGTTGATCTGGGTTAGTTTCAAAGCTTACTGTTTCTTCTACACCGTCTGGTAGTATAGAAGGGTCAATAGTGATAGGAAACTTATTACCACCAAACAAAACTTCAGCAATCTGACCGTAAGCAGCTAGTACTTTAGTCTTAGTAACCTTAACAAAGATATTAGATCGTTCAGTGGAAGTAAACTGTACATCAGGACCATAGATGCCACGGTAGTTACGATAAGCTTGTACCCAACGCTCTTCATCAACTTGACGTGCAGTCTCAGCTTTTGAGTATTTATCCCGTACAAAAGTTACAATTTGACCTGCTGCTGGGTCTGAGTAATCTTCTTTTTTAACATCATCAATAGACGAAGTTCCCTCCGTGTCCATGATCATGTCTTCAAAATCTTCTTCCATGTCTTATCCTTAATATCCAAAGGTTGCGTCTGAAGCTTGGAACCCTGTGCTTTGACTACTTATATCAAAATCAAATAGATTACTTCGTGGCCTAGTCATTATACCGTACCTTAAGGCATCATACAAGTGGTCTTCTGCATGTGTATCTACATCTTCAGGATTATTCTTATCCAAAGGTATAGCAGGTATTTGGGAAATAGTATTAGTGCAATTATTAAAAAAGACCATTCTAGGTTCTTCGGTAAACTCATCTACCTGTAAACGTCTATGTATTTCGTTTTTACCAGCTACACGAGAGCCTCTAGACCTATCTGAAGGCCTCCAACGGCAACCCTTCATGATCATCTGTTCAGCCAGTGATGGCCCAGTATCACCACGATTATGCCATAAACTAGAATCCAAAACACCATAGCGTATCTTTTCACCATCTTCTGCTTCTAGTATCATATCCGCTAGATCGGTAGCAGTAACCTTAGAGACATACATCTCCCTATAAACAACTACTTGCTCAGAGGGAGTTACAGTAAACCATAGTACACCTGTAGCAGATCCATAGCCGTAGTCACAAGCTCTAAACTTTACCCAGCTGTTAGGTATATCGTAAGGTTCTATTACGTGTTCTTTACGATTAAACTCTGGGAAGGCTGCACCCTCATTAATATCCCAGTCACCTTCTAGTAGCTGTCTTCGCTGATGCTCAGGTAACGACAGAAGATTAGCCTCATACATTCCATCATCTGCTAGGTAAGGATTATCGAATAAGGTAGCAGGTATAAACCTACGTTTAAACAGTGGCTCACCTTCTCTAGTGTGACCTTTCGGCCAGCATATAACTTCACCACTATCTGTATCCGTTGCCCAAAATGCTTCACTAGGAGTGCTAGGATCAATAAAGGTCTTCTTGACCCACTGATGTCCTGGACCTCCAGGGTTGCTAGTAGCTCTCATGTAAAGCGGTAAGCCACTAGCTCTAGTTGTTCTAAGTCGTGACCTCATGTAGTTCCAAGGGTATGGAGTAGGCCACTGTGTAAGTTCGTCAAAGCCAATCCAGTTAAAGGCCTGACCTTGGTATCTCATAACGTCATCGTCACGGTCTAGGTAAGACATCCAGAGAGTTGCACCACTAGGAGCTACCCAAGTCTTATCTCGTTCCATGAACTTAATCCCAGGAATAGCTTTAGGGTAAAGCTGTTTGGATACTGAGATAAGTTCTCTAAGTTCTTCTGTACTCCTACGTACAAGGAGCATCCTAGCATTAGGATTATTTAAGTACCGCACAGGGTCAGCAATCATTGCGTAGGACTTACCCCCACCTGCTGATCCACCGTAAAGTACTTCTTGTTCTGTAGAAGCTAGGAAGTCTGTCTGTGGCCCCTCGTTAGGTTCAAAGATAACTTCACGGATTGCCTCTTCAATATCAATAGACTCAGGCTTCGGCTGGGCTGGACTCTTCTCTACCACCACGGATTTGGGCTTCGATTTTTTCTGCTTTGTCGAGCGCCGCTTTGTACCGCTCGGCAAGGTAGCGTTGGTTTGCAGCTTCTCTCTTACGCTTCTGCTCAAGTCTAACTCTCTTATATAGTCCTACATGTGATATATGCCGACCTGATTGATCACTTAACCAATTGGCTACATCACGGTAACTGTACTGCTTTAGGTGTTTTTTCGCTTGTTCGTACAGTTCTAGTTCTTCTGGAATAGGTATAATAATATCTTTGTCATCTGGATCTTGTGAGTACCCAAATGGTACTTGTCTACCTACTCTTACTACTGGGTGCCAAACATAGCCACTTTCGGTTTTGTCAGGCTTTGGAAGTTTCCAAGTTTTATCAAGCTTCATTTTCTTTAGGAGGTAAAATAAACAGGGGGCTTTCTGATTTGACTTCTACCTTGTCGGTCTTTACAAAACCAGCACGGTCTAAGAAGTCTTTAGCAGCAGCCATCTTCTCTTTATTCCCTAAGTCTGTTGGGTTAGTCATAACGTTCATCAAAGACCAAACAGCACGAGGGCCATTGGTAGCAATAAAGTCACGGGTACGATTAGCTATTTCATCCTTCAAAGGAGCCATAACTCTTGCAGAGGATTCTCCCTGAGCATACCCTGCAATCTTAAGTGCTTTAACTGGGTTGCCTTCGGCTTCACCAAACAAGGCATCAAGAAACTTCTGTTGCTTTTCTGTCATGTAACTTTCCTATGCGGTTTCACTTTGGCTCTAATCTTTTTAGGTTGAGCCACAAACTGCTTACCCGCCTTAGTGCCTTTTCGTTTTGCTCGTGATGTAGCGGCATACTCAGAAGAACTAAGAGACTTAATAGCCTTTGCAGGTAGATACCTTTCGCCTGTAGCCTTCGGACCTTGCGTTGATGGTTTACCACTCTTGGTTCTCCACTTCTGCTTAGTCCAAGCTGTTAAACTTTTTTGACTTTTACTTTTTGGCATCGTGCTTCTTTTGTACAGGGAAGTTAGCAGTAAGAGATGCACCCTTATGAGGCACAAACTTATCTTTATGTTTCATTAGTTTTAAGCTACCATCTTTTTGTTTCATCCAATGATAGCCTTTAGGTGCATCTACTTTCACTACTTATATCCTCCACCTTTAGCTTTGTATTGCTTTGCAACCATCTGGGCTTTCCTGGCGGACCATTGTCCTGGCTTACCACCTTTCCCTCCAGCTTTAACGGAAGCAACAAGGCGCTTACGCATACTAGGCTTAGTATAATTGCCCGCTGCATTAACCGTAGACTTTTTGCCTGATCTCACCTCTACTAATCCCCATGTCATGCAGCTCCTTGTCACTCAAGTTCATGAGAATCCAATAGTCTGCTCGTCGTTGTTGATTCTTTTGAATCGCTTTTAAAATATTCTTAAACATAGCACTACTCCTTTTTATTTGTGCAGGAGTAGTTTTACATAAATAGTTATATCATACTATAGATAAGATTGCAACCCCGTTATGCATTAACTGCGGTTCGGGTCAAAGTACTCTTCTACAGAAACAAGTACTTCCATAGTATTAGTAGTTTCACCATATACCATAATCTTATCACCTGAGTGTAAGTTAAAGTATCCACCATCAACTAGATTAACTACAGAGTGTCCTGCCATACTAAGTCCATTAGCTATGTAGTGGTACGCATTATCTTCAGCATGGTAAAACTGTACAAATACTTTCTTAGTAGAAGTAGAACTATTACTAATGTGTAGGTACCTAGTAATGGCACTGAAGTTAGCAGGGCAAGTATACACAGCGGTAGCACTAGCATCTGCCGAAGTAGATGCAATAGTGTACCCTTGTGTATGAAACTTTGACTTACTTAGATCTGGCATTAAAATCTTTTAAAGCTTGGCGTTGATCAAACCCACCACCTGGTTTTTCATACTTAGCTTTATTCTTTTTAAAGAAAGCATTAAACTTAGCAGAATTACCTTTTAACTCACTAGGAGATTTAGTGTCTACTTTACGTTGAGCTGTTTCACGTAAGCCATCTCCACGTCCACCTTTAGTGTCACTAATTGTGCTAGTAATAATATTATTTTTCTTAGGTGCACCCAGTGGTTTCTTAGGTGGCTTAATAGCAGCAATGGGTTTTTTTAGATCTTCTGCATATACAGCAGCCATGACTTTACCATCTTTATTGGTGTAGTAAAGTGATCCAGCTTTCTTAGCAGCAGCAATACTTTTGTATTTACTTGCATTCTTTTTAGCTTGGGTAGCAGTTTTACCCATAGCTTTTAGTTTACTATTCATATATTTAGTTAGTGATACAGCCATAGTTTAACTCCTTGCTTTACCGTTAGGCTTCATAGAGGCACCGCAATTAGCCATACCACCTTTATTATAACCAGATTTTTTCTTGGTCATGCCACCATACTTATAGCCCATCTTAGCTGCTACTGCTGGTGCTTCTTTCTTTAATGCTGCCATTCCTGGATTCATTTTCTTTTTCATACTCTTTTCCTTTAAGCAATAATAAAGTCTACGATCTGTCCATCAGGAGTTCGTAGTTTGTTTGGGTTAGGGTTGTAAGCATACATCTGATTCACTATTTTAAGATCTTCTACTGGTGTATCAGGTGTAACTTTGTTAGGTTCTTTTTTGTCTGTAACTTTTTCAACAGGTTCACCTACACCATTTTCAAATACAATGTTTACATGAGTTTGGAATGGCATACTAGGTAAGGGAAAATGAGAGATGAGAGTCATTACCACTTAACCTTATGTGACCAGTATCTAGCTGATAACTTGCTAGGCTTAGAGTCTTGAGCATTATGTCTAGCATAATAACTTTTTTTACGTGCTTTATCTTTTGCAGATTTAGGATTCTTACCAGCACCACTTACACCTTGCTGCCCGAAACGAATAAACTTATAGGTGTCACCTTCTTTAGCCATAACACAGTGTGACTTCTTAGGGTGATTAGGAGTTCTCTTAGGTTTGTTTACACCCTTGAGACCTTCCTCTTTCATCTTAGTCTTGACTCGTTCAGGTATACTCATCAGATCATACTCAATGCTTGGTCTAGTGTTTCTTTGTTACGACGAGTCCAACCACGGCCAAAGGTCTCAAAGGTACGTAAGGACTCATAGAACTTCTGGCGTTGACTAAAGACACTCTCAATAATCATCTGAGGATCTTTGTTCATGACAGCTTGCAGAGTCATAGGCCCAATAGCCCCATCTGCTGTTGCTCCCACAGCACGTTGTATAGCTTTAGCTGGACGACCAGAACCACTATTAACGGCCCAGTCAAAGGCGCACCAGTCAACACCGCTAGGAAGATCATCACCACGCACCTTATCCCAATAATTCTTCTTGTAGATAGGAGCTACATCATCAGGCTTTAAGTCCATCATCTCAGACTTAGTAGCCTCACGCCCAATCCACTTGTCATACACAGCCTTAGTTACCCCAAGGTTAGTCATACCACCAGGATCTTGGGGGTGATTCACAAAACCCCCCTCGTGGTGTAGCAACATCTCTAAACATTTCTGAAAGTTCTTATGCATTATTTTTTCCCAAAGAATTTACTTACGGACCTGATCCCGATACTTGCTGAGACAATCCCACCTAGTGAATATTGATACCATGCCGGCATAGTTTCCAGTGCAGCAAAGCCAGCTTGAACAATACTATTACCCCAATCACCACAGAATGCTAGAATCAGTGGAATTGAAAAGAGTAAGGTAATCCATTCGTCTTTCCAAGAGTTCTGAGTAGCATTGATAGCTGCTAGATCCCAGTCAATCTCACCAGTAGCTTGCTTAACCTTAATTTCTGCATTAGCTTTCTGTACTGCTACCTTACCATCTAGGTAAGTGGTAGCTAATCCTCCAACTGCTCCTAAGATTTGTCCAATCATGTTACTTCTCGTTCCCTAACCACACAGCAAAGGCTCCAGTCATAGCTCCAGTTACTGTAGCAGTGAGTGCAGTAGCTTGTGAAGTCATATCAGTAGAAGATAAAGACATAAACCAGAAGAGAACCTCGATATACATCCAGGTCATAACAAACATCATTAGCCTTGGCATGATCTTCCAAGCTAGAATACGTTCCATTGCTATAGTCATTCCCATTCCCTTTTTCTTTTAGGCTCAAACACATCTGAAGCCTTAAGATGACCCTCTAAGTACATAGCTCTTTCAACTCTGTCCAGGGAATACTTAACGCCTGTGTCTTCTAGTATTTTATTTCTGATATAGAACACATCTGATCTTGGGATGTGGACTCTACGCATCCTTCCTTCGTCTTCTGAAGCTAGTGCGTAGTAAAATTCTTCTAGTACATTATCGCTTATGTACATTTTTGGCTTTGACATGGCTAGTTATACCTAAGTTGGTGCTGAGTGTCAAGTACTTTAAGCTGGGACGACAAAAGATTTTTGGTACGTACTTAAAGTACCTACTTAAAGTATTATAATAACTATAAATATTAGAGTTGATAAATACTTTAGGGTACTTAAAGCTACTTAAAGTTACTCTAAGTAATACTTTATGTATATGTTATACTACTTCATGCTCATCTGTCAAGTAGGAACTTAAACTTTTATCACCTTTTCGTTGATAAATGAAGTGGGAGCTTAAATGCGCCGAGGTAACACCCCCAGTTTACCTCAGATGCCTCTGAGAGGCGATATAAGGCTGTTCAGGATAGGGGAAAAGAAGTTGATAGGGGTCAGGCTACCAGAGAAGTTTAGGCTATTCCTGGAGGCTTACACAGCTTGTTTACATTTTAAGGGGTAAACCTGACTAATTAGTCAAGTAATACAGGGGAATGTTACATTATAACATCATAATGGGCTTTATTTACATTGTGGTTAACAAGCTAAAAATACCCCCCGCTGTCATTGTGGGTGTATACGTAGCGTAGTACCCCCGTATGGCCCATGCCCCCCTATGGGTAGGCTCTCTATCCCTTCGGGTAGCGCAATGATCCTTTTGGCTAGGCTAACTATCCGTAATCATTAGGGAAAATATACAATAGATCATTCAGTATATCCGAAAGTATAGCCTCGACTATACGAATTTGTGATCACATATCTGTTCGGGTAGGATATGCACCCCCTTAGTATCATTCATTATATATAGACACCCACCCCCTATCCCTTTGGGCCGATACCCTATCCCTTCGTATAGCTCTATATCCTTTGGTATATACTCAACCTATCCAATCGTATAGTCCTATCCTTTCGTATAGCTTCCCCTATCCCTTTGGATATACGTCAGGGGAATACGGATAGCTCACCTATCCTTCACCTATCCTAGACCCCGAAAATAAGCCCGTACAGCGCCGAAACGGTTTTTCAGGTAGGGTAACCAACCAGCAAAGCTTTCCCCCTATTTGTCTACTCTTTACCCTCTATTTGTCGCCTATTTGTTCCAGTTTTGTTCTAGTTTTTACCAACTGGTCAAAAGAACAAACATAGAACAAACCATGATTTTATATCCGAAATAGTCTATTGACTGAGAACATTTATATCCTTTTGGAAAACTGGTTTTCAACTATATCCGAATTTGCCAAATACCTATCCTTTCGGATATACTCCCGTGTGTGCGTCACCTGCGCCCGTGCGTGTGCGCCTGAGCTATTCCCACGAAGAAAGGCGACCTATCCTTTCGTATAGTTTTTCCTATACTTAGTTTCCCTTTACTATCTTTTGGGTCTATGCTCTAAATGGTTTCAACAGATCAGCCGACGAACGGAACGGACTTCTGGCTATAAGGTTCTTTGGACTTGTTTCTTGGACTTGATTGGACTTTTGAAGGTTGCGACTGGATCAATGAAAATCAAGAAAGGGTTCCTTAGGAAGGCGGATCTTGGCACGTTATTTGAAAATTGAATATATCGATTAGGTTTAGGCTTAGGGTTTGACACCCCGATTATAGCTTCACGCATCTACATTTTGCGCCTAGTCTAGATAAAATGGAAAGGGGTTATGATCAACATTTCCCTGAGGGCGACAACCTTTGATAAGCAAGGCGGCCCTAAAATGATTGAAAAAATGCTTGTGTGCTTTGGGAAGCATCCGGCAGAGCGACTTCTGCGCCTCAAATAAATCAAGCATTTACCCGTGAAAACCCGCTGATGGAATGGTTATCTTCCAAAGGCAATCCTAGGGCTAGGGTTACACTGCGCCACAGTGTAAAGCATACTCTTTGCGAGTGTGTTTTATCTTGTGGCAACGTCATTATGAAAGGAAAAAATCATGACAAATTCTGCAAAAACAATCAAGAAAAACTCAACAACGGCTTGGACTAATCGTGCGAAGAATAGCGCCAGTCTTATGCGGATCACACTTGATGCGATCGATCATATGCTGAGCGCTGACAAGGACTGGACCGTGTTGGCGCATCATATCAGCAAGGGCATTGATAGCAAGGCACCATCAAAAGAGCTTGCCAATATCAAGCTGATCGTTTCCAAAGTCGCAACGGGTATCAAGATGGTCAAAGATGACAAGCAACCATCAGGCATTCGCATCAACGCAAAAGATGTGGTCTTTGATATTGCGGCAAAGGACAAGGTGCTTGCCTTGATCGAGAAAAATGTCTCTATCGGCGGCACGGCTATTGCCTCAGCACTAGACCCAAAAGCTGATGATGCTGGTGAAGCTGAGTTAGACTATATCAAAGCCGCAAAGAATCTGCTCAAGCGTGGATTCAACCCCAATGCTTTGATTGCTGCTATTCAAGCCGAATCACGTCAAGCCGCATAATGAGTGAACATTGCGAAAGCACCCTATGTCAACGCATGGGGTGTTTTTCTGTGTCCATTTAACGGAAAGGAAAAGTCGTGGACAATACCATCATTATCTTGATCCAAATAATATTGGATGATCTGGATTTAAACCCTGAGCAAAGGGCTTACAATCATGAGCGTGAAGTGTGCTCGCTTGACTATATGAGTAGAGAGGAATTGACTAAACTCAAGGACTATTTCGTAAACTATGTGGATGAAAGGAAAGACAATGATTGAAATATTAAATGGTGTAACGTGGCAGCTTGTGGATGAGAACCGTGAGCCTGTCTATGGTGGTGATCGCATTGTTGATTTTCGTGGCAATGCATCTGTGATCACAAGCGCAGAGCCACCCCGACATGCGGCGTCCACAGGTAGGGTCAATAACTTTTTCCCTAGTGTGTTCGATCTTAAATGGGTGGAGGTGTGTGATGTCAACAGCTAAGATTTTAAATGGAGATGATGAGGAGGAAAAAGCCGCCCGTCATCACGAAAAACGTCTACGGTATGCACGTTATGCCTTTGCACAAGTGAAGGAAGCTATCGACGAAATAAATGCGCCTTTGTATTACTTGTTGGAGGGTGTGTATTACAATGGTGAAACACCCGTATCTGTAGAGGTATCAGGGTCTAGCCTTGAGGATTGCGTCCGTAAACTCAAGGATGCTGATCCAACTTTTGGTAGGGATGAAATCTCATTCACTGGTGGGTGGGTGTGTCCAGAATATGATGTGACTAAACAGGTTCGTAAACTTGTATAGCTACGTGGATAAAACAGGAGGGTTTATAATGAGCACTTGGTCAAAAATTGATGCAACGCAACGGGCTGCTAGTGAGGCGTGGCAGGTGATGCAGGATCTAAAAGATATTCAACGTGACCTGAGTAGGGTGCGTGAGTTTGCATCATCTGTCGCAAGCTGTGGTGAGCATCTTACACCATCGCTTTCTCAAGCTATGTCAAGGATAGCTGATGCTTGTGATACCTTGATAGGGGAGGTGGGTGAATGATCAAAGTCAAAGTGTTTGTGCACGATGTATTCTTGTGTACGATACCTGAGGACAAGGTGGAGAGCATGTTTGCTTACCTTCGTCGCAAGGGTATCACTAACGTAACAATAAGTGAATGACGATACCAGCAAGCGCATCGCTAAGTAATGGTGCGCTTTGTGGTACTGTTGATAGTACCTTTAACCATGATGAAAGGAAAGAATCATGACACGTACAGTATATACACCTGAGTTGAAAGCTGAAATTCTTGCATTCTATGCAGAAAATTCTGCTAAGGATACCGCAGCTAAGTTTGGTAAATCTGAGAAGGCGATCTCTTTACTTGCCTATAGAAATGAATTTACCAAGGGTACTCGTCATAGTACAAGCAAGTATTCACTGTCGTTCAGACATGAGGTGTGCCAATATTATGAGCATCACACAGGCGTAGAGACCTTCGCTAAGTTTAGTATCAATAATTCATGCCTGTATCAATGGCGCAAGGATCTTGGCTATCGTAACAAACACCGTGGCTACAATCTGCACACTGAGTTGACTGCACCCAAGGCAGTGCGTAAGAATTACCGTATCGTCAAGGCAGAGAACGGTGACCTCAAGGCTCGGAATATGAACCTGCAAGGTCAGGTCGAGGATCTCAAAGAGCAGAATCGTGCTCAGTCTCAGCGGATTGAGTCATTCGTACAAGCAATCGGGGGTTTGTTACAGCAATGAAACTAAGAGAAAACGAACTCCCCCTGACATGTCGTTGGGGGGAAGAACCTATATGGAGGTAATATGCAATATCAAGTGATCCCAGTTCGTCGAGAACTTATCCCGCTTATGTTTGTCGATGACGTTACCATCGGCAAGCCTTACGATGTGGTCAATAGCAAGACCACTAATGGTGGCTACTTCATTGGTGGCAATGTCACACTCAACAGTGGTGCTACGTACTACATCGAGCCTGAGCTACATGCCAATGGCTTTGTGGTCAAGCGTGTCTATGTCGAAGATGCTGACGAGACTGACCCCGTGCTACGTGCATGGGGTGACTACACAGATGTCAGTGTGTTTGACCGCAAGGACAGGCCACTGTTCGATTGGGTGCTTACGTGGCTACTCAACACCACAGCTGACAGCGACACCTTCAAGTCTCGCTTTCGGCTACTCTCGATGCAGCCTATGCGCTCTCAGATTGCAGAGGGCAAGGTGTCTATCTATCAGTCACTCAAGGACATGCACAACGACAGGCAGATAGCTATGAAACCTGGCCGTGCATTCAGCTTCATGTTCCCTGAGTTCGAGCACAAGCAGATCATCATGATGACTGATGCATACCTCAAGGAGTTTGCTGACCGTGATCTCACCTTGCACCAAGCTAAGGATGCCGAGTCGTTCAAACGTGCATACTCGCATGAGCAGTCTCACAACGAGAACATCGACACCACTTGGTTTCGCAAGCACCTAGCTCACAGCTGTATGCGTTACGAGTTTGACCACCTGCCTATGCACCCTGCAGAAGCCTATGCGTCTGGTGACTTCGAGATTGTGTATGCTACTGATGCTCATGGTCGCATTGCTGCTCGCACTAACGTGTACCTGCACCCTGACAAGCCACAGGCTTCACCTATCTACGGTGTATCAGAGCAAGCTATTGACTTTGTGTATGATCATCTGGTACTACGTAATGTAGAGGTCAGAGACCCTGACTTCACAGGTGCCAAGCTACGCAGAGTTGAGCATGATGGTGGTGGCTTCATTGCACCCTACCTTGACCTAGTACCTCAGGCTCTCGATGACACTGGTACACACCTAGTGGTTAGACATGGTGGTGAGATCAATGCCACTGACTATGGTGGTATACTCAACGGTCATCACACAACCTGTACTAGCTGTGGTGATGGGCTTGACGAGGATGACTACTACTACTCAGAATATACTGATGAGCATTACTGTGAGTGTTGCTACTACAACGTCCACTTCTTCTGTGAGTATGCAGGGGAGGACATCCACGAGGATGATGGTGTAGTAGTCTATAGAGTTATGCGTAGTGGTTATCAGACTAACTTCAGGGTGTCTCGTGACTATGTATCGAGCTGTGATACCTTCCTCCACTGTGATGATGATGATGAGTATTGGGATGCAGATGACGTGACCTACATTGAGTCTGAGGACATCTGGGTATCACCCAACGGTATGGACGATTACTTCCTATCTGATTGGAGTGACGAGTGGTATCCCCGTACCGTGATGTGTACCCTTGACGATGGTTGTGATGTAGCTAAGTCTGAGCTAGATGATCATCATGGTGTCTGGGAATTACAAAAAGATAACACATGGAAAAATGTACAAGGAGAATTAGATGTATAGTTTGATAGAGATGCTGCGTTACATGAGGCCTGAAGCTTCACAAGCGCAGAAAGAATTTTGTTTACGGTTCCTCGAACCTACCTTTGGGTT
>Ga0222716_10002849_pt1 | contig 13995 bp, 2 predicted proteins | sample C33_13DmetaG_FD_165044 | JGI IMG/M metagenome (GOLD analysis project Ga0222716, IMG submission 165044) | Estuarine water microbial communities from San Francisco Bay, California, United States - C33_13D | ecosystem: Environmental > Aquatic > Marine > Unclassified | place: USA: California... | reverse complement strand
CGGTTGACCGAGCCCCACCGCCCGAGCACGGCACGCGAGATGGACGACGCCACGCGTAACCTGGAGGACCTGAAGCTCACCCCCGATGAGGTTCAGAAGTTCGAGACCGCGTTCAAGGACCCGGAGTTCAAGAAGATGTTCGCCGAGTACGCCAAGGAGATCTCGGATCCGAAGAACAAGGCTGAATCCGACGCCTACCTCCGCCAGCTCGAGTACGAGAACAAGGTCGAGTCCGTGTACGGCAAGGGCGTCCAGCTGGTGATCCCCACCGCGGGGTTCGTGGTCAAGACCGCGGACGACGCCGATGGTAAGAAGGTGTTCCTGAACGTGTGCCACAGCGACAAGTGCGAGGACGCCAAGGGGAGCAAGGTTGCCGGCGGAATGCAGTGGCAGGTGCCGCACACGCTGGGCGGATGCCACGAGGAAACCGACAAGTCCGGCGCCGCGTGCGACGCCTACGATTTCGTCGTCTCCACCCACACCTTCGAACTGTGCCAGCGGGACGACCGCATACGGAACATGGTGGTGGAGACCGCGATCGAGGCTGTGAACACGGCGCACGACCGGAAGTGCCCGCTCAAATACACCCTACCGAAGAAGACGTTCGTCGGCCCCAAAACTGGGCCGGGGGTCCAGGCCATCAGGGACAAGGGCGACAAAAGCCAAAAGGGACTCAAACAAGGCGAAGGGAAGGTCACGCCGGGCGGGAGGATCGCGCCCAAGGGTGCACCCGCGGGTGCACCGAGTGGGAAAGAAGCGCCGGAGCCGGCGAAGAACGCCAGCGCGTTTAGCTTTGACAAGGCTGTGAAGCGACCGGACACTTCACCGGAGACGAAGGAACCGGAGGGCGAGTGCGAACCCAAGTACTCAATCACGCACAGGGATGAGGGTAGCGACCTGTCCAAGGGATTCGGCCGGGGTAATTCGTCGAACGAGGTGTCCAAACGGCGGGACACGCGGCCCAAGCACCTGGTGGTTCGCGTGACGACGCCGAAGATCGAATCCATCGCGGGCGCCGAGCTGGACGTCAGCGAACGACGGTTATTCTTCCAGGTCCCGGGCAAGTACCGGCTCGACATACCGCTGCCTTTCGAGGTGGACGGCGACGAGGGGAAGGCCAAGTTTGATAAATCTTCCAGAAGGCTCGAGGTGACGCTTCCGGTGAAACCCGCGAAGGTTGAACCGCCGCTTCGATTCACAGAGCCGAGGATGACCGAAGAGGACGCGAAGGTGGACGCGAATGTCGAGGAGAAACCCCTGGTTGAAGAAATTCCACCCGCCGACGAGGTACCGGAAGAGGAGGATCCCGTGGCCAGCGCCCCCGCGGTCAAGGTTGACGACGCCGAGGCGCGGGCTGCCGCGTCCGCCGCCGCGGCTGTTGCGGCCAAGCGGGAGTTTGAAGAACGACGGGGCGAGACTGAGAATCAGCGCGTGTGGCGGGAGATGCACGAGAAGCGCGCGCCGGAGCCCAAACCCGCGCCCCCGCCCGAGCCGGAGCCTGTTGACGTGGGGGATGACGTCGACGGGTTCATGTCCGCCGCGCGGTTCGCGGGTGCCAAGCCGGGATACGTGTACAAGAAGGACGACCGCGGGCTGGGGTATTACGTCGACAAACCAAAACAGAAACAGCCAGCCGCCTCGGCACCGAAGAACCAAGCGGCGGTGCCTTCGCCGAAGCCGAGGTCGACGGTGCCGGACGTGTTGTTGAATCCGGAGCCGAAGAGCGGGAGGGCGACGGAGCCCGCGCTGGACGATTCGGACGCCGAGGATGAGGAGTGGAACGAGGACAAACTTGACGACGACTTTCTCGGAGTCGGCGGGGACGTCAAAAAAGGAAAGGCAATCGCGAGCATGTTCTCGTGCAACATCGACGACGAGCTCGATTGATCAACTTTAGCGCTAATATTTGTATTACAAGTCCACGGCCCGTCAAGGCCTCAGACCCGCCACAGCCTTCTGCAGGATATCCCTCCGTATCTTTGGGTAGTCTGGGTGTTCGTGCAGCACTTTTTTGCACACGTCGATGCAGTCCACCATCCTCTTCGACTTGAGGTGGCACCACGCGAGTCTGAACCCCACCGCGGGGTTGGACTCCCCGCAGAACTGCCAGGCCCTGTCGTAGTTCTCCCCAGCCTCCACGTAGTTCTGCTCCCACTCGCACACCTGCCCGATGAGCTCCCAGGCTTTGGCGCAGCTCCTGTTGTACTTGAGGCACTTATGGCACAGCTCGATGGCGTGGTCATACTTCTTCCCTTGCACTTCGATGTCTGCCATCATGAGCCACGACCGTTCAAACTCGTCAGCCTCGGACGCGATGTAAGGCATCTTCTCCACCCGCTTCAACTGATTCCTCGCCTTGGGAACCTGCCTGAGGAGCATGTGACACGTGCACACCGCGAGCACCGCCGGGACGTTGTTCGGGTCCTGGATGATCAAGTCACCGAGGATGTTCAGCGCCTCGGCGATGGCGTGGTGATCCTTGCTCATCATCCGCGCGTAGCACTCGAGTATGGCGTGCCTCGGTTCCTGCCGCTTGTTCGAGTGCAGTTCCGAGAGGAGTGACTCGGCGGCGGCTACCCGGGCGCGATCGTCCCCGCCCCCGTCCGTCGACGCCTCCTCGTCCCAGAGGTCGGCGGACTCGGGCGATAGGTAGATCTTGACCATCTCGTACGTCGCGTCCGGGCCCCACGTCATGTCCCTCCTCGACATGTTGAAGCTCCTCAGCGCATCCTGAGGCTTGTTCTCGAACTTGGCCACCAGAGCCTTGCAGTAGTTGAGGCCGCAGTCGTACTGGGCCGACTCCTTCGTCGCCGAATGCGCGAGCTTGATGAAGCGTCCAACCTCCTCCAGCCGACCGCACCTGCGCAGCAGGTGCACGAGCTGCGCCAGCGCCCTGTAGTTGCACGGGTTCTTCTCGAGCAGCTGCGAAAAGTGGTAGATTGCGGTTTCGTAGTTTTCCTTTTGAAACATGAGCTCGGCGAGCATGAGGGAGGCTTCCTCGTTGTCGGCGTCGTACCTGAGCACCTCAGAGCACGACTGCTGGCACGCGTCGATGTCCCCAGAGTTGAGCCTCATCCTGGACAGCGCCAACAGCGCGGGGACGTTGCTCCTATCGTTCTTTAGCGCTTCTTCGTAGAACCCGAGCGCGGACTTGACGTCGTGGCGCGCCTGGTGCAAACCCGCGATCTCGACGCAGAGCACCGACATGAGCCCGATTTGTTTTCTGTACTCTTCCCGATCAGCCCTCGCCCTCGTCACCAGCGTCTTTCGCATCGCGTGTGCGCGCGTGAGGGAGTCTATCCACCCCTCGCGGTCCTTGATCCCCTCGCAGACCTGCGCGAGCATCCGGGCGCACTCCACCCCGCGCTCCAACGACGCCGTGTCCACCGCGTTCTCAAGCCGGTTCACCAGCTTTGTCAGCCAATCCTCCGCCTCGCCGAATCTCTTCAGGCGGATGTACAGCGCGGATAGGTCCATCTGCAGGTCGATGGCGTCCGGGTCCAGGCGACACGCCTCCTCCATGTACTCCACCGCGGGCTTGAAGAAGTGGCACGTCACGTACGCCTTGGCCATGGCGCGCTTGAACCCCGGATCGTTGGTTTTATCGAGCTTGGCGGCGTACTCGTAAGCCTGGATCGCGTACTCGGGCTCGCAGATGGTGATGAACGCCTCGCCCAACGCACTCCACGACTTGGTGTCGTTCGCCTCGCGCGCGAGCTCCTGGTAGCAGTGGATATACTTCTCGTTGTCGTCACGTTTCTCGAGGTATATCCTCGCCAACGCCATCTTAGCCTTGGCGTAGTGCGGGGACTCTCGGGTGACGCGGTTGAGCAGCGTCAGCGCCTTCTCTTCGCCGTCGCCGCCCTTCTCCATGGCCATCTCGCAGCTCGCGATCATGATCCGAACCTCCTCGGGCGTCCCGGCGAACTCCGAGGATGCCGCCCTGAGCTGCGCGTCGGCATCAGCGCCGCGTTCGAGCTTGTGGAGCACCTCGGCGAGCATGATGAAGACGGTGGCCCTGTCCTGGACGGATACCGGAATCGTTTTCTTACGCCTAGCCTCCTCCTCCTGCCGCGTCGTGAGAGGGCTTCGTACCCCAGGTAGTTTCATCGCCGCCTCCAGCTCCGTCAGACCGCCTTCTAGGTTACCGTCCAGCACCTTGCACTGCGCGCTGATGATGGAATACATTGGCGATTCGCGAACCTTGAAGTTACTCGCGACTGCCTCGTCGAGAGCCGCCTGCGCCGCGACGTGGTCACCCTTGGAGAGGTGGATCCTGGAGAGCACGAGGTGCGCGTCCGCGCACGCCGGGTCCATCTCGAGCAGCGACTCCGCCGTACGCACCGCCGCGTCGTGCGCACCGGCGACGTATCGCGTGCGCATCAGCAGCAGCTGCGCGGAGAGCAGCCCGGGCGCCTTGCCGCAAACCGCCTCCATCAGCGCCGTGGCGCGCTCAATCCCGGGGCTCATCGGCTCACCCTTACCTCTGGGTTCACCGCTCTCCTGCGACAGGTACAGCTCCGCGCACTGCAGCAGGAGGTCCGGGTCCATGTGGACGAAGTAATCGTACGCGAACGGTTTGCGCTGCACCGACGCCACGTGTTCGGTGAGGAGCCCCTCCAGCTCACCAAGCGGAGTCGCCACGTCGCCGTTGACCTTCGACGCGTGGAGCGCGGTGAGAAACGCGAGCTTCACCGAACGCTCCGACGCGACATCGTTCAGGAATTCGAGCTGCTGCGCCGCCTCGGAAATCGCCCCATCGAGCAGCTGGCAGTGTATGGTGCCGTAGAGGGAGGTGAGGTCGTCCAGCGTCCCGTCGCGTTCGTCCACCCGCGCCGCCTCTCTGTACAACCCGATCGCCCCCGCGTAGTCACCCGCGAGCTGCCGCTGGTACGCAGCCTCGTTCATGGCGACCACGTCCTCGGGCTCGATCGACCTCGCGCGATGCAGCATCTGCCCGCACACGCTGAGCACGTTGCCGTCGCCCCCCGCCACCCGCGAGACGTCGCGGGCGCAACTGACAAATAGACCCGCGTTGCGCCCCTCGAGCGCGTCCAGGGCGTCCATGAGCTCGCTCATCTTACCCCGCGCCCGGTGCGAGTTACCCTGCACGGTGAGCAGGTAGAAGGCGTGGAGCCGGAGGGCGTCGATGTTGCGGTCGTCGCGCTCCAAGAGACCCGCGGCGGTTTCCAGCGCCGCTTCCCAATCCCCGGTGCGCATCTGCATCTTGGCCTTCTCCGCGACAGCCGGCGTGAACGAAGGGTGCGTGACCGCCACCTGGTTGAGCGCGTCCAGCGCGGCGGCAACCTGCCCGCTGCGCTCCATCACCTTGACCCTGCCCATCAAGGCCTCCAGGTGTCCCTCGCCTTCGTCGGCGTCGAGGACTTCGTCGAACCATCGCTTCGCCTTTTGCGTCCGCTCGCGATCGCTGTCGGTGGTTCCGCCCGGGGTTGGCGGCGCGCCGAGGCCGAGGTCGTCGTCGTCGTCCTTACCCGCCGCCTCGGGCGCGAGCTCGATCCAGCCGAGCAGGGTCTTGGCGTCGAAGGCGTCGCCCCGCGCCATGCGGAGCGCGCGTTCAGCCATCCCTTTGGCGCGCCAAGAGTCGGGCCCGCCCGCGAGCGCGTAGAAGTTGGCGCAGGCGAGCAGCGCGCGCTCGTTGGCGTCGCTCTCCTCGCGATGCATCCTGTCCTCCAGAGCATCCACGCTCTCCTCGTCCACGATCCTCGCCATCTTGTGCGCGTGGATGCTCGCCGCGACGCACGCCAGGGAGATCTCGCGGCGCTCCATCAGCGACTCCAGCTGCGCGATGGCCTCCGAGTAGGAACCCTCGAGGATCAGCCCGAACGCGCGCCAGAACGAGAGCGTGGGGTCCCCCGGCCGTGACCGGAGGGCCTCGCCGCACACCGTCTGGACATGCCGCCCGTACCCGGCGCGGGCGTAGTAGTTCACCAGAGCCCGCACGTCGTCCCCCGACATCGTGCCACCGCGACCCTTCAAGTGCAGGAGGATCGAACTGAAGGGTTCAAATCCCAAATCAACAACGAATCGTGGGTGGAAAACGGTTCACAGTTTGTATCGCTAACGTCTTAGTACTACAGGTCGACGTTCGCCCTCCACGTCACCTTCCGCTTCGATTTATCCACAGCCTTTGGGGACGGCGGCGCCATCGCGTCGTCATCCCGCGCTCCACCCGCGAGAGAGGGCAACTCGAACAGGTCGTCCTCCTCCTCCTCGTCGCGCACCGAAATCGGAGTTTCCAAACCGAGCCCCGGCTCCGCGGCGAGCGACTCCAAGGTTGGCTTCTTCTTAATCTGCCTCGGGGGCTGGAACAACGTCCCGGTCCTGAGCGCCTCGCCCACACCTTCCATGCCCACGTGCCTCGCCACCCTGCCGAGCTCACCCGCGAGCGCCACCGCCCTAGCCTCGGCCATCCTCGCGGTTGCCTTGGCGCCCCGGCACGAGCTCTTGACCCTCTCGATCTTCCCGTCGACGGCTCTCAGCCCGGCGTCCGCGCCGTGCGCGAGTGCATCGACGCGTTCCCTGAGCCTCGCGGTCTCTCCGCGCGTGGCGGTCACCGCGGCTCCCAGTTCTTCGGCGTGCGCGTGGGCCCCCGCGGCGGTGGACTCCGACTTGACGGCCCGCTTCAAAGAATCGTCAACCGCCTTGCGAGTGTCGACGAAACCACGCTTCAGCGCCTTGACGTCGGAGCGAACCTCAGACATCTGCGCGCGGTACATGTCCTGCTCGGCGCGACCCGCACCCGTGGTTCGTTTATCCACGGCGTCGATCCGTTTTTGCAGTCCCCCGAGCTCGGTCTGCACCGCGCGTACCATGTGCCGCAGGGACTTGACCTCGACGAGCTCCTCGGTGTTTTTCTTACCCATGGACCGCGAGATACCGACGGCGGCTGCGACGGTACCGGCCGGGGCGGTCCTCGCGAGCGCGCTCACGCCCCTCTCCAGCTCTCCGAGGTGCCTGTAGATCTCCGCAGCCTTGACCTTGGCCGGGGATTTGAGTCCAGGGCCGGAGCCCCACGGCGGCTGCTGCGTCTCCGGGGTGAGTCGATTGGCTTGTTCCATTCGGACCCCTTCGGCTCGAAGCATGGCGTCAACCTTACCGTGCACGTAGGACAGACGCGCGGCGACCTCTTGCGTGGGACCGACCTCGTCGACACCCCTCGACACCGCGTTCGCGACGGCGTGGCGCTCCTCAGCCTCGTGCGCAGCCTTGCGAAGGCGCTGAAGCTGCGACTCCATCGCGATTTCCCAGCGCCGTTGCGCCGCCTGCGTCTCGGCGACGGCGACGGCGTCCGTGGTTTGCCCCATCTCGCCCTCGATCCGCGCGCGCATCTCGCTCTCTCGAATCTCGAGACGGCGCGATTCCTCCCGCTCGACGAGCGCGCAGACCGTCGCGAGTTCCGCCGCGAGTTGCCTATCCGCCGCGGTGGCCAAAAACGCCGGGTCCGAGCCCGGGTGCGGCGACATCGACTCCGCGAGGTCCTCCAAGGGTCTAATCGACGGGTCCCCGAGCTCGATGCCGAGCTTCTTCGCCTCGTGTTGTGCAGCCTGCCTCGCCCTCGCGGCCGCGGTCTTGGCCTTGGCCATCGGGGACACCGGGACGGGACTTCTGGACGAGAGCCCGAGCGCCGCCGCCGCCGCCGCCGCCTCCTCGGCGGTGACCCCTCGGAACGCCCCACGCATCGTGGACTCGGCTGGGTGCTCCGCGGGGGGCGGAAGGCTGTCGGGCGCGCGGGGTCGGGAGTCGGAGTCGGGGGACCTGGGCGCGATCGTGGTCGGTGTCGCGGGTGTCCCGAGGTCACCGCCCCGACCCTCGATCGCGGCGAGCCTCTTTCGAAGTTTTTCAACCTCATCCGCCACCAGTTCGGCGGCGCCCGCCGCGGATGCCGCCGCGGAGATCGCCGCCGTGCTGGCCGCCTCGGCGTTGGCCGATGAGGACGCGGCGTTCTCATCCGAGGTCGTCGCATCGACCCTGCTCTGCACGAAGTCCCGCTCAATCTCCTCGACGCGGCGGTGGAGGGTCTCGATTTCACCCTTCATCGCGTCCACGGCGGCGGAGTTCAGCGAGGAGGCATCGACCACGATACCCTCCGCCTGTTTCTTCTCAGCCTTGTTCCAGCTCGCCGCCACTGACGCCCTCGCGCGCGTGCGCTTGCTCTCCTCGAGTGCGTCGATCCTTCGCTCAAACTTTTCCCGCGGCGTGAGCCCGACTTCAAACTCGGCCCTCTCCCGGATCTTGGTCTCTGTCTCCTCTTCGCCAGCCATGGCGGCGTCCAGGAGCATGACCTCCATGTCCACGAGCCTCTGGCGCAGGGTCTTGAGGTCCAGGGATTCCAGCGCGTTGAGCCTCGGCGCGACGTTCTCTTTGTCGAGGTACGCCGCGGTGGACGCCGCGGCTTTGGCCTGGCGGACTTGTTCCTCGTGTGCCGCCATCCTCTCGGCGTCCGTGATGCGGTGCGCTCGAAGGTCCGCAACCTCCGCGGCCAGGTTGTCGACGTCCACCACGATCTTGCGCGGGGCCTTGTCCTTGAGCTCAACCTCCATCTCGGATTGACGTCCCCGGATAGCCTCGACCGTCTCCGCCGTCTCCGCGGCGAGGGACGAAATCTTAGCCTGCACGGCGGCGATTGAGGACTTCACAGACGACACGATCGCTTTCGTGTCCTGGATGTCGGCGATCTCCTTCTTGACCTCGTGCACGCGGCCGGCCATGGCGACGGCGAGCTCACTCGCCGTCTCCCCGTCCGCCTCGAGATTCTCCACCCGCTTGAGCACGTCGGTGAGTTCCGGCTTGAGTTGTGAAATTTTGGACTCGTGCGCCTCAAAGTTTGCGAGTGAAGCCGCCGATGATGCCCGCTGCAGCGACTCGAGCTCGACGACGCGCTTGTCGAGGGTCTCGTTGTCGACGACGAGGGCCTGCGACATAGTCTCGGCCTGGACGAACGAATCGCTGAGCTCCTGGAGGCGCTCCTTGACCGCGTCGAGCTCGCCCCTTAAACCGAACGACGACCCGCCCGGTGTCCGAGGGGACCGTCCCGCGGGTGTCCGTCCTCCGGGGCTTCTCGGGGACACCGGCACACCCGCCGGGGACGCAAACTCAGTCTCCACGTTCATCGGGTAGTCCCCCGCGGCACCCCCCGAGAGCTCGAACATCTTCGCCTCGACCTCCGCGATCTTCCCCGCAAGCCGGTCCTCCACCTCGGCGACGGCGTCGAGCGCCAGCTCGTGCAACGTCACCTGCCTCTCCTCCGTGATTCGCTCGCTCGCGTGGCTCTCCGGCGGGACCGGGGACTTACGAGCGGGTGACGGGGTCGGTCGTCTCGGCGAGCCCCTGACGGAACCGCCGAGGGTACGCCGGGTGGGAGCCGGGGTGGCCGCGGCGAGCGCGGCGGTCTCCACGCAGGACTCGGCTAAATCGGCGATTCTGGACTCGACGTCTGAGAGCCTCGCGGCGACCTCAACCTCCATCTCCGCCACCCTCGCTCGCAAGCCCGGGACAGCCTTCTTGGTCGCTGCGGTGCCGGGGGAGGTGGTTGTCGCGGCCTCGGCAGCCTCCGTGGCGATCTCCTCGGCGCGGCTGAGCCTCATGCCGAACTCACCAATTTTCTCCTTGAGGATCTGAACCTCGGTCGCCGCCGCCGCCGCCGCGGACGACTCCGCGCGGATGATCCGGGCCTCCAGCTCAGACGTGTCCACCCCGGCTAAGGCGTTCGTTTGGGGTGCCACGGCGGGGATCGCATGCGCTCCCATCGCTTCCAGGGTGGAGATCCTGTCGTAAAGGTCGTTGAGCGTTTTCCCGTAATCCAGCTCCTCCATCTTGGCCAGTCGCTCCCGCAGGCTGTGAATCTCCGGGACGATGTCGCCGACCGCCTGCGCGATGGGTGCCGTGGCCTTGGCGGATGCCATGGCGGTCTGACCGAGGAGGTCCTCCGCGGTCGCGAGGCGAGCCTCGAGGTGTTCGAGCCGGGCGGCGGCGTCTGATGAAACGGGCGCTGATGTCAAAGCCGGGGGCTCGGGGGCTGGGGCGACGGGTCCCGCCTCCGCCGCGGCCGGGGGTCCGGATGGTCGGGGCCCCGTGCCGGACTCCAACGCCCCGAGTCGCTGCATGATCATGTTCATCTGCGACTGTTTCTGGCCACCTTGCTGCGCGAGCTCCCCTTGCATGTCCTCCATCGCGGCCGCCATCTGCATCATCTGCCGCCTCACGGCGTCAACCACCGACTCCTGCTGCACAAACTTCTCGGCGACGTCCTTCTGAAACTCCCGCTGCCACCGGTGCGCCTCCTCCAGCTGCGCATGCAGGTGCTTCACCCGTTCCTGTTCGGACTGATCCCGCTCGAGCAGCACTCGCTGCGTGTGGTCCCACGCTTGCTTCCCGTAGTGCGCGATGGCGCTCTCCGTCCAATCCTGCGACGCCTTCTGCTGCTTGGCGACGTGGGCCCGGAGCGCCTCAACCTCCGCACCCGCCGCGGCCGCGACGGCGGCGGCGGACGCGGCCATGTTGACGCCATCCGTAGATGCGACGTGCTCCGCGACGGAGTCCACCCTCGCCTCCAGCTGCGACATCGACGTGCGCAAGGAGTTGGTCTCCTCGTGCAGCGGAAGCACCTGCGCGACGACGGCGTTGAACTCAGCCTCGCCGCGGCGGGTCAGCGCGTCCTGCCTCTCAGCCACGAAACGGAGCTCACGTCGTACCCGTTCGGACACCGCCGTCGCCGCAGCCTCCGCGGCGGCGACCGCGGCGGCTTTGGCGCCGTCCATGGTGGCCAGCACCGCGTTGGCGCCGCCCGGGCCCCCCGCCGGGGAGCTGGAGACTCCCCCAAGACTTCCAGGGGACGAGGACAGCGACGACTCGATGGCCCTCGAGGCTGCCGCGGCGGCGACCGCGTTGAGGTCATCGGGTGGTGCGGGGAGTGTCGTCGGCGGGACCGGCTCAGTGAGTGGGGACGGCGCGGGTACCGGCGCGGGTGCCGACCTATCCTTCTTCTCCTTCTTCCCGGGCTTCTCCTCCCTCGCCGGGGCTTTGAACTTCTTCTCCGAATCCGGGACAGTCGCCACGGGCTTCGGCGCGGGAGGTGAGGGCTTGCTCGCCGGAACTGGGATGTCCGGAGCGGGCGGCAGGGTTACCCGCGGGGCCCCCACCGGGACCGCCGCGGCGGGGAGCGGCTGAGGCGCCGGTGCCGGGGGGGTCGAAAGCGACGATGCGGGACGCGCCGTCCCGGGGGACAGCTGCTTCACCAGCCACGACGAACCCGCCGCCATCGTCGGACCCCCCGCGGGCGCCCGCGGGGTCGCGCTCATCTCCGTCTCCCCGCGCCTGATCCACGCCCCGGGGGCATCGGCGCCAGGCGTCGTCGCCGCCGGCTCGATTGAACTCCTCGGGAACTCCGGGGCTACCACGTACGCCGACTTATCCAGGGACGCGCGCCTCGTCTCCCGGACCTCGCGCTCCACGTCGTCGAGCCTCTGCACGAACGACGTGCCGGTGACCGTGCCGGTCGCGGCTGCCGCATCCGCGATGTGTTTCCTGAGTCGCGTCACCTCCGCGTCGATGGATTCCAATCGATCGGCGAAACCGCCGCTGGGCGGGGCGATGCCGACACCCCCCGAGGACACGATAGCCGCCGCCACCGACACCGACGCGGACGGGAGTAACGTCCGGGCTAGTTCCATCGAACCCGCGCTCATCTCAGCGAACCCGCGCGCGGCTTTGGTCGGGGAGAGACCGCCGGATACGCCGTGCGCGGCTCCCGAGGTCGCGTCCATCCGAGCCCGCATCATCTCAACCTTACGCTCCAGCGCCGCGATGCGAACAGCCTCCGCCTCCTCGAAGAGCCTCGCCACCTCGTTCTGAACCCTCATGCCGTACTTCTCGGCGCTCGACGGGGACCCGGGGGCGTCGTTGTCGTCGTCATCCTTGACGGGTACCCGGGTGGGCGCGGACTGTCGCGGCGGGTGATGGTGATGCGGCGGTGGCCTCGCCGCGGGCGCCGGGGCGTGAGCCGCCTGGGGTTCTCGCTCGGGGCTCGCCGCGCGGGAGTTCGCCCTGCTGTTCGCGCGACTTCGTCGAAGCAGCGCGCCCCTCGTCGCGGCGCGCGAGGCTGCCGCGCCCCTCGCCGCGGCGGACGCCTGCCCGGACTGCAGCTTGGTCGCCGCAGCCTCGAGGACCGACGGGGCGGAGTCCGAGCGCGGGGGCGGGGCCGCGTCCGGTGGCGTGTACGGCGTGCCCCCGAGCTCGCGTACCCTCGCATCCGTCCCTGGGAGCTTGGCCACCAGCTCCACCGCGTCCTTGTCGTCCTTCCGCCGCTCCCAGAGCCGATGGGTCTGGAGCGTCAGCCGGACCGTCTTGGCGAACTGATTGAGCTGGTAGAGCTCCTCGTCATGGTCCTCGTTCTGCCGAGCCAGGTCAGCTTTGCGCAGGGATATGCTCGCCGAGCGGTACACGCTCTTAAGCGGCTGCTCGGAGCTCATCGTGGAAGGGCGTCGCGTGAGCGGGACCCCTTCCGCCGGCGGATGGGGATCTGGTGCCGACGGGAGCGTTTCGGTTCGGCCCCGCCGAGAAGAAATCCAACAACCCGAGTCCCACCGCGACGGCCTCCTCGCGTCTACAAGCCTTCGAGGTGACCGCCGCCCGTGCTCCCCGGCACGTCTACGGGGCTACGGACCTGCTCGCGCGCCTTCTCGCCTCGCGCGTCCGTCCTTTATGGAGCCCCGGGGTCGAGATGTCTTGGGAGGACCGTTGGAGGTGCTGAAAACGACGAGCGAAAATCGGAGCGAAATAAAGTGCACGAGCCCACACAGCAATCCAGTGACAAAGAAGTGCAAATGGTGATAAACACAAACTGCATACTGATTACTCGCACGTAAAAGTTTTTTGTGTCGCGAAGTGGCGGCTGCGTTTTCTCAGCCGTCCACGCGTTCTCTCGTTTTCCCATAAAGCGCCGAATGCAGCCCATAAAGCGCCACCTCTCGCAGCGCGGTTCCACCGTCGCTCGAAGACCAAACAAGTTCGAGGAGACTCAACAGCTCTTAACGAGGACGTAGCAGTCTATCGTTCGCGTGCGCCAAACCCGCGCCGCTCCACACTCGACGCTCACGCGCCCGAGTTCTGCTCGCATCTCCCAAGGCGCTAATCGTCTCGGAGAAAGCAGATAAGAGGCGCCCAATCGTCTCACGCCACCCATTGCTCCACCGGTCCGGACCGTCATGGCCCTCATCCACTCCCTGAGCCGCGGATTCACCATCCGCGCGGCGGCCACCACCGTCGTCGCCGCTCGCGCGACCCGCGCGCGCGTCGCCCCCGCCGGCATTCGCGCCGTGCGCACCACGCGCTCGAGCCCCTTCGCCCCGGCGGCGGCGGGTCGCGCCGCGAATGTCCGAGCCTCCGGGTTCAGGTTCCGCGCCATCTCCACCGACTCCGCCGCCGTTCCGGTCCTCGAGGACGAGGACGACGCCGAAGAAGTCGAGAACCTCCTCGGCAAGGTGGACAACATGTACAAGGACGTCGCCGTCGACGGCATCTTCGACGAGATGGAGGATGCAGCCAAGAAGGAGGACGAGGAGGAGGACACCGTCGCCGCCGCGGAGGCGCCCAAGGACCCCATGCACGTCGATAACTTCGCCCTCTCCGACCTCACCAAGGCTGCCCTGAAGAAGCGCGGCATCGAGGCCCTGTTCCCCATCCAGGCGGAGGTCCTGGCGCCCGCGCTCGAGGGCCGCGACGTGGTGGGCCGCGCGAGGACCGGCACGGGCAAGACCCTCGGCTTCTCCCTCCCCATCATCGAGTCCCTCCTCAACAACCAGAAGGAACACAGGAACCCGCGCTGCATCGTGCTCGCGCCCACTCGCGAACTCGCGAACCAGGTGGAACAGGAGATTCAGGCCACCGTGCCCTCCCTCCGCACCCTCTGCGTCTACGGAGGCGTCGCCATCTCCAGCCAGGAGCGCCCGCTCCGCCGCGGCGTGGACATCGTCGTCG
>Ga0222716_10002844_pt1 | contig 14010 bp, 6 predicted proteins | sample C33_13DmetaG_FD_165044 | JGI IMG/M metagenome (GOLD analysis project Ga0222716, IMG submission 165044) | Estuarine water microbial communities from San Francisco Bay, California, United States - C33_13D | ecosystem: Environmental > Aquatic > Marine > Unclassified | place: USA: California... | reverse complement strand
TGCGTTATCTACGCGTCCGAGCATCACTCGTAAAACATCTTCCAAGTGTTCGTCAAGAACATCACGCACTCTCTTGTAAGCGCCATCCGTGAGCTCTAACAGCGAACGGAACACGCTATCGAGGCAAGACCACCACATTTCTTCACTATTTGGTACTTTGCTCGAGACGCGTCTACACATCCCGACGGCGACATGTAAAGCTTCGTTTGTCTCGATGATGAATCCCTTCATCAAACTCTCCGCGGGCGCAGTCTTCGTCCACTCTGCCCCACTCGTCGTGAAGAGCTGCGCCATCGCGCAAATGCCAGTGGAGTAATTGCATAGATGAATACTGAGCGCTTCGTTGTAGTCACCCGCGGCCTCGAGCAAGTAGGCCGTGGCATCCATGACGTTGAACTCTCGGCAGTATTCGAGGCACCGAGCTTCGTCTAAACTCTTCACGCCTTCACTTTTTAGGTACTTCAACACGTCTTGTGGTTCGAATTGACACATGAGTCGAAAGTACAACTCAGCCATTTCCGTCGTGACGACGGATTTTGTCGCCGATACCAAGTCCGCAAGACTCATGTCGTAAGGGCTGCCGACGCCGTCTTTAACGTTGTGCACGGCTTCGAGTACTTGTCGCAGGTATTGAAACTGCAAGACAGGTTCCGATGACAGTGCGTTGAGAACTTCAGCTTGTGCGTGTGGGAAGTACGCGATTGCAATACGGGCGCATACGTCGGCGGATTTAGCAGCGACGACGGGCATGATCGCAAGGAGCTCGTTTTGAAAGACCTTGGCGCTCTCAATGTCGAGCGGGTGCGCTCGTGCCACCGCTGGTCCAGCGTTCATTTGCTCCGAATGCACGATACCTGGACCTGATTTACCAAGACACACGTCTACATAATGTACAGCAGCGTTCCTCCGGTGCTCATCACCGGCGAGCGCCTTCAAAGCGTTGATATGATCACCAGATGCGATATATATCACGGCTTCGGCTTGAGCAAAATGAGCTTCTCGCGCGAGATCCAGGATTTGACACTCGTCATTCAACGTAATGTCTTCGTCTATACGCCGTCCGATGATGGATACCATCGCATTCTCTCTCTCTATGACGTCATGTTTCGTCTTCGCGAGCGCCAAAGTTTCCAAGAGCTCCCGTTCAACTTGCTGCGTCACTGTGGCGCGGCCGGTGCCGACGATGCTTGCAGCAAACGTGAGAAGTCTTGAACGAGTTGGAGCTAAATTTACGGGATCACACGCGCCGGCGGCAAAAACCACGGCTTCAACGATAACCTGAGATCCCATGCGATCGGTTGGAAGGCCATCTACGGCGAGTATTTCGCTCTCACTGGCGTCCCAGTCTTTCAAAATTTCCGTCAGCACAATAGTCGTGGCTTTGGGTTCGGCAAGAAGAAGATACAAAAGACGCAATGGTGGACATAATGACTGGTCTTCTCGTGCGGCGAGCGCCATCGCTGCGTTCCACGTTATACTCAAACTTGACTCGGAATCACGCGTGCTCATTGTAAACATATTGAGATCGACTGGCTCAAATAGAAATTTCATCACCTCCATTCGAAACTGACTCACGATTTCGCTCGACAATCTACGACCGTTTGTTGGAAATTGTTCGCCTTGAATAGTCTTGAAGATGAACAGCAAGATCTGTCGAATGCGAGCTTTATCACCAAACTTTGGCTCCAGCGAGGCTTGAAACATGGCTTCGACCGGTGTGATGAAATCATTTAAAGCTCTCGTGAACACGTGCGCGAGAGCGCTGTACATGCCATGATGCTTGCACAGTCGAGCGACTTGATTCAAATCAAGCGATTCCACATCCATGTGCAAGACGCACTGTTCAATCACATTTGCCGCATCAAGCGCAGCATAGTGCTCTACGAGCGCTTGCATCACTTCTGCAGGTAACGAACGTAGCTTGTCGGATAAGATATGGGGCACCATGCCTTTCAAAAACGCCGCTTTGCATTTTGAGTTGAGGAAGGCACCGAATACCACCGGTGCATACACTTGATTCAGAGCGTCAAACGCAAGCAAAATACCGAAAACGACACTTGTTAATAACTCGAAATACGCAGCATCGTCAGAGTCGATACCACGTGTGTTCAAAGATTCATCAAGGAATTGCGGGATTACGTCGACAAACGCTTGCACCGCCCTTTCCTGAGTGGTCTCCGGATCTGCATACTTTTTCGACAAGCTCGGCCACAACGGCAGTTCCTCCGACGCGACTTCAATAAGTGTGTTCAAAGTACCAACCCAGTTGCCTTCCGCCTTCTTTGCTTGCATTCGCTCGAACCAACCAAAAAATTTTCCCCGTCGTAATCTCGAAGGTGATAGCATAGCGAAATGAACGCCGCGCACGGCGACAGATCCATGCCAACATGGCAAACGCTCGAAACCAGTGTCATGGTTTGCGGTGGCTTGTACGATTTCACGGGCAATCGGAGGCTCGCTCGTCGCAACACGTTCTATGAGCTGCCCATGAGACGTGTAAACAAATAGCTTGTTTCGGCTACTAAGGATACAAATCAAGTCTTGCGACAGCCAAGCCGTCGCCATCGCACTCGCAACGACGCCTTCTGGATCGATGCTCCACGAATTCAGGATACGCGACGTATTCGCGGCGCGTTTCGTTCGTTCACTTTCTCCAGGCGATCGCTTGATCGATTCAACGTCGACGGAGAGCACGTACACGCTCGCGCCCCATACCACGACAAGATTGCATTCTTCTACGTTGTCATGGATAGTGACTTCATCCGCCCACCTTGGGCTCCAACACATCACAGGTAGCACAGTGGTCGCGATGTTGGGCGGCCGAACGATCTTTGCGATGACCTCAGCTCGTGGATTGAGTCGCATGATGAGCACGGCGTTCATCGTGCACAACGCCGCGACGCCTGCGGCGTCTGCAATATTCTTCGCCGCGCTCAGCGTTTCACCGTACGTTGGACTGATGATACCATTATCATGGGCGTTAATATCTGATACACTCACCGAGCCGACTCGAGGCAGCGCGTGCGCCGCTATCACGAACGTCCGCTCGCCGAGCGACGCCGATTTGACTCGAACGACACCCATTCCGAGAGGCGAAAGCGTGTGATGAATGACGAGGCCGCCCTCCTCGGACGATATCACGTCAACAACACCGTTTGAATCCACCTTCGAAAGCATTACGAGCGCTATCACGGGCGTTCGATGCGCGCCGACGATCGTTTTCAAAATCGTCGGCGTGCGCTTGATATCCCACAGCGTGAGACCGCCGTCGTCGTGTCCCACCAAGAGCCACTCACCCCTTTCGTCGAAGCACAAACTCGTCACCCCGGGCGTGGCTGAAATCCCAGCAAACGTATTCGCCGATTTCAGGCACGAAACCGTCCGCTCATCGTTCACGCCGCGTTCGAGAAAAATAAAACCGCCCTCCGTCCCCACGGCGACGCGTCGTCCGGGACCGAGCGTGCAACACATCGCCCTCCCCGCGTCGACGGTATCCATCATCGCGTTCGTCACCCGCTCCACGTTCACTAAGTCCACCACCCCACCCGCGCTCGCCGCCTTCCCCGCAGTCCTATTCTTTTCCGTTCGAGCTCGCAGCGCGCGAAGCGCTCGTCTCGCCTCGTCGCGCGCGTCGTCCGCCGTCGACGTCCCCTCCTCGCTCTTCCCTCGCTCTCCCGCCAGCAACCTCGCCTCGCGCATCGCCGCGATCGCTAAACCGTCCTCTTCGCTCGCGTCCTCGCTCGCATCGTCCGCTCTCGCGTCGTCCTCCTCGTCGTCGTCCGCCGCCGACGCCTCCGCGCGTCTCGACACCCGTCGCACGAGCACTCGCACCGCCGCGTCGCTCGCGTCCCCGATCGATCGCGACATCGACAGCGGCATCGCGCCGACGTCGCGCGTCGTCTCGTCGCGCGTCGTCTCGTCCTCGTCGTCCTCGTCGTCGTCGCTCGACGACGGCACCAACAAGTCATCCACTCGCGGCGCGTCGCCGTCGTCGTCGTCGCCGTCGTCGTCGCTCGACGTCGCGTCTCGCTCGACGCGCGTCGGTCGACGCGCGCGCGCGCGCGGCGTCGCGCGCCGCATCGCGCGCGTCGCGCTCTGTCGCGTCGCGCGTTCGCCGTTCGAACGACGCGTAACGGTCCGCGCGCGACGACACACGGCGACGCGCGCCGCGTCGTCGCGCGCGCGCATGCGCGACCACGCGCGCGCGCACGCGCGCGCGCGCGAGCTCGACGGCGACGCCGCGCCGCGCGCGCGCGCGACGCCGCGACGAGCGATGCAAGATGAAATCCTGAGCTCGAGCGCGGCGCGTCGTCGCGCGTTGGCGCCGTCGTCGTCGTCGCGCGCGAGCTCGAAGAGCCTGCTGAACTCGATGCTCGGCAGCGGCGCGCTCGCGGTGCCGTCGTGCTTCGCGGCGTGCGGCGCGGCGCTGACGACGGCGACGAGCGCGGGGGCGTGCCTGGTGTGCGCGCTGTCGCTCGAGCAAATGCTGTATTGCGCGAACGCGCACGGCGCGTGGTCGTACGAAGATTTGACGAGCGCGACGCTGGGACGACGAGGGAGGATCGTCGCGAAGTATAGCATCGCCGCGCTGTTGATCGGGGTGGTGGTGGCGTACGTGAACATCGTGGGGGATAATTTCTTCACGGCGGCGTCGAGCGGCGTGCTGCCGGCTGGGGTGGAGGTGAATCGCGAACGCGTCATGGCGGGGGTGACGTTTGGGGTATTTTTGCCGTTGGCGACGTTTGTGAAGAGTGAAAAAAGACTGGAAAAGGTGGTGGGGTTCGGGTTGGCGACGACGGGGTTGTTTGGATTGTGTTTGGTGACGCTCGCGGCGCGACGGTTGGCGCTCGGCGACGGCGGGAAATCGAGCGCGTCGAAGACGTGGGACACGAGCGGGCTGGGGCTAGTGTTACCGATCATGGTATTTAATTTTGCGGCGAACGTGATGGTATTTCCGGCGTTGAAGAGCTCGGGCACGGCGGGGATGTCGACCTCGCGCGTCGTCGGCATCGCAAACGAGACGATGGCGCAGTTGTTAATCTTTTACGTCGTCACCGGCGCGTGCGGATACGTGGCGTTCGGGTCGAGCGTGAACGGTAACGTTTTGCGTAACTTTGGCGCGGAAAGTGGATGGTTCGGGATTTACACGCAGTTGGTACGGTTCTTGTACGGGTGCGCTATATGCACCGGCGTGCCGCTTCTCTTCATTTCCTTGCGAGAAATATCGCCCTCGCTCTTGCTGTCGCTTTCGCGCGTGGCGGGAAGATACACCGAATTAGTGTTTGATATCCTCGTGCTTTACAGCTGCTTGCGCGTGTCCATTTCAGTGCCGAACATTCAACACGTGTTCGGTCTCATCGGTAGCACGACATGCTCGATACTTACATTCATTCTTCCTGGGATGATGTTTCTGCGCACGTGTCCGTCGTCGAGCTCGAAGAAAAGTATGAATGATTTCAAGCTGCTGCAGCAGCTCGGGAGCGGTGTGCGTCTCAGCGCGCGCGCATTAATTTTATTTGGCGTATTTATTGGTATTGCATGTACACGAAGCACACTGCAGTCCTTGAAAGAAGAGGCTGAGGTTGTTGTCATCATACAGCGACTCGTCGCCGCTCAAACATTCGTGCGATCGAGGGTGCAAGTTTATGACAGGATTCTCACCGCGGCGGCGAAATTCAGAAGAATCGATGCCGCAGAAAAAGTCGTTTCGAAACTTTCTCAAGAATCGAAATTAAGCGAGAGCGTGGTGAAAGATGCGACATCCACGCTCGCGCTCGTCTCCAATCAGGAAACGCGTTCAGCGTTGATGCGCGAATTCGACTCGCTCAATCCGTTTCGAAAAGATGTCGACGAAGAGGACGTGCGCGAGGCAAAGGAGAAACTCACAAAAGCGAGAGAATCGTACAAAAACGTAAGCGATACGCTACGCGAGGTTCGCGAGACGTTGAGGGATATAGAAGAGGAAGGGAAAGCGAGCCGGGCTGAGAGCTCCTCCGACGACGTTTACGAGCGCTCAGATGAGGCACTTGCGAACGTGCGAGCAACGGACGATGCGCTCGAAGAAACGTCGGACGTCGCAGACTTGATCGAAGGCGTCGACACCGATGTCGATAGATTACAGGTTGCGTCTGAACGGGTAGAAATGACGGACACGATCATCGAACAAACGCTAGAGGAGTTACGAGAGGCGAAAAAGTCTGAAGCGGAGGCGGTGTTGCAAGCGGCGACTGATGTGGTCGAAGAGACGAAGGATGCAGATAAACTCATCGAGAATCTGAAAGAACCCGTAAATGTCGCGCCAAATGCTTGGAAGAAAGGCAAAGACGTCGATGACCATGAAGATATCGTTGAAAAGATAGTCGCAGCCTCGAACAAGGTGACAGACGAAGAGGCGGAGCGCGCTGTCGAGACGGTGCTCCAAAACAACACGCAAGACGGCGCTTCGAGCCGCGCCGTGCAACGAGCCAGTGAAATCTTAAAAGAAATCACCACGGAAAATCCGTCGGATTCTTCGAAGAAGACGAACGAGGCCGACGAGAACGTTGTATTTAAAAAGTTCGTCAACGCGACGACGGAAGGGCGCCAAGTAGAGCAGCAGTAATACAAGTTTCTAACACTAGACTAGTTTTCAGCACCAACGACGACCACGCGCTTCGCCGACTGGCGGTACACGACGACAACACCATCTAAACTTACGCGCCAATCCGTGTCTGGCGCGACATCGCCCAAGCGCTGGTGATACGACCGAATGTCTCGCCCGAGCGCCTGCGTCACAAACGCGACGAATTCGTCGGCGCTTTCGTACAGCGAATCTTTGCGCCGACGCTCCCACGCCGCGCGCAAAGCAGCCTCGCCGTCGTCGGTAAGTTTCACTTCATCTACGGTCAACGGTCCGTCACCATCGGCGAGGTCGTTTCCGACCCACTCTGGCGCGCGCGCGTCGACGACGCAGTCGCTGTACGGCACGTACGGTTTCACGTCCAAAACCGGCGTCCCGTGCACCAGGTCCGCCCCCGCCACGTCCAACGATTTCCCATTCACGCGAACGATTCGCACTAAGCTAAGTCCTATCGGACACGGTCGATGCGGCGTTCGCGTCGCCAGGCACCCTCGCTTCTCCCCGTTCAATCTCGGCACCCGAATCTTCCCGCGAAGCGTCGATTTCGGCCCATCCGCCGCGCCCACTTTCCCATTCTTCTCCGCCCCCGCGCCCAGATCCGTGTTTTCGTGAAACACGTACACCAACCAACAGTGCGTGAACTCGTCCAATCCCTCCAGCGCGCTCGCCGGCACCCGGGCGTCGAGCTCGACCCGTCCTCGCGCCAGCGGCACCAGCGACGACTGCCGCGGCGTCCCCAGCCTTCGATCGAACGCGCTCGCGAACGTCCCCATCGCCCGCATCTCGTGCGTCGTCGACGCGCTCGCGCGCGTCGCGCCTCCGCGCGCCTCCATCGCGCGTCGGCAGCGCTCGAGCTCCAGGCGCGCCTCGCGCAGCGCGCGCTCCGCCGTCGTGCGTCCCCGCCGCTCGGCCGCGCGCGCGTCCTCCGCGCGTCGCAGCGCGTCGCCGTCGCCTCGCGTCGACGCGCGCGCGAGCGCGACGAGCGCGACGAGCGCGAGCGCGACGTGCGCCATCGCGCCGTCGCCGCGCCGTCGCCGCGCCGTCGCCGCGCCGTCGCCGCGCGCGAGACTGCGGACCGCAGACTCGCGCGCGCGACATGCTCGCGGCGGTCGCGCGCCGCGCGCTCGCGTCCGCGCGCGCGACGACGTCGCGCGTCGTCCGGTGCGCCGCGCTCGCGCGCGCGCGCGCGTCCGAGCCGTCGACGGGCGCCGTCGAGGCGGCGCGCGCGTTCGCGTCGACGGCGATGGTGACGACCGCGACGACGCGCGCGACGACGGCGCGCGCGACGGCGACGGCGACGGCGCGATCGACGATCGCGGGCGTCGCGGCGCGGCGCGCGTACGCGCGCAAGGTCAAGGTGGGGGCGAACGGGAAGACGAGGGTGAAGATTAAGCCGTACTCGTCGTACAAGGGCAGGTTTCAAGTCACGGCGAGCGGGAAGATACTGCGGAAGCGAAAGGGCAAGCGACACTGCGCGTTCGCGAAGACGCCGAAACAGAGGATGCGGTTGCGGTCGTCGACGCTGGTGCACGAGACGCTGCTGCAGCCGATGCGGAAGCTTGGATTTAAGTTGCGGTGAAGTTGCGGTGAAGGTTTAGGTTGCGGGACGACGTCGCGAGACGGAGATAGATCGGGTGCGATTTATGCGAGACTTTTAGGTCGTAGTAGGGAGTGAATGAATTACAGAAGTTTGTTTGTTTGTTCGTTCGTTCGTTCGTGCGTTCTTTCGCCAGCGCTCGCGCGTCGCGTTAACCTCGAAACGCGAGCAAGAGCGCCGGTTTGACTGTGCCTGAATCGAGCGCCGGCGCGTTGGACGACATGATGGACGGCTGGTTCACGATGCGCTTGAGCGCGGCTTTGTACGCCATACCTGGTTCCGCCGCTTGATCGAAAAGCGCGGCCTCGAGAGTGAGCGAGGCGTTTCGAGATAAGCCGTGCTCTTGCTCCAAGTAGCGCGCCACGCGGAGACGAGTGGCGTCGTGCGCGGGCTCTTTCGGTACTCCGCCAGCAGCCGGAGCCGCGGGCTTGGCAATCGACCCCTTCTTAGCAAACGTTTCCGCCAAAACTGGTGGCAAGTTCAACTTGGCAGGCGAATCTGTCGCGGGCTTGTCTTCAGCGTCTTCCATCTTCACGTCCTCTGCCGAATTTTCCTCCTTGACCACTTTCTTCACCTCTTCCACGGGCTGAACGGCGACCAAGTTCACCGCAGAGGTTCGAACAAGCTCGATCCACTCTACCATCACCGTGCCGCACGTCTTTGCAAAGTCTGCGAGCGAAGGGTCCTTCACCTTGCTACCTTTTTTCACGGTTTTGGTTATTAACGTTTCCTGCAACATGACCGGGTTCACGCTTTGCTCCTGAATATGCCGAGCGGTTTGCTTCAATCTTCGAACGACGCGATTGGCGTGCGAATTTGCCTGCTCCACTTTCATCTGCGCCGCGGCCACGGCTTCCTTTGCTTTTTCAAGCTCCAATCGAGCACGCTCTTGTTGCTCTTGCGTGTCCTCGTACGCCTGCAGCCCATCCTCGAGCTCGGTTTTCAACTCTAACAATCTAGGTGTACTCGACGGTACTTTGATCACTGGTTTTTCGATTTCTACCCTTTTCGGTTTCGCCGGCTTCTTCTCCGCGGGCTGTTTATCCTTTTTGTCTTCGCCGTCAGCCTTTTTACTGAGCTTGCGCTTCTTGCCGCTCGGCTTCGCGTCCTCCTCCTCGGCGTTCGGTTTGTAATCTTCGACGTCATCATTCGCCGCCTGCGTCTCTTCTTCTCCTTCCACCTCCGCCGGGGCCGCCTCTTCCTCTTCCTCGATGACTTTCTTTCGCCCGCCTCCTCCGCGCTTCTTCTTCGTCGCCGTCGCCGGCGCCGGTGTCTCCCCCTCGCCCCCCTCCTTCGCCGCCGTCTCCACGACCGCCTCCGGGGTCGTCCCGACGTCCACGCTCACCGCACCGCCACCGTTCTCGTGCGCTCTCGCCTCTTCCAGCGCGAGTTCCAGTTTATCCCTCCCGCGTTTCACCTCCGCCAGCGACGCCTCGAACGCGTCCGCGTCCCACGCCTTCAACTCCTTCTCCGCCACGTGACCGAGAGACCTCGCGCCGAACCAATACACCCTGCGCGACCCCTTCTTCGCCTTGAGCGCGTCCGCGGCTTCGTCATCGCGCAGAATCTACGTCGCGCGACGCGTTCGATGTCAAATTGTCAGTCCGCCGTTCGCGCGTCGTCGCGTCCTCCGTCGTCGTCGTCGTCGCGCGCGGTCGATCGAGCGCGCACCCTGCACGGCTGCGCCGGCGCGCGCGCCACCTTGCCGAGCGCGATCGCTCCCGGTTCCATGCCGTCGTCGCGCAGTGACGACGAGCGAAACCCAGCGCTCGCCTCACACGATGACGCGCAGCGTCGCCGCGACGTCGTCGCTGCGCTGCCTCGCGCGAGACCTTCGCGAGCGATGCGCGGCGTCGCTGTCGACGTCCTCGCTCGCGCGGGACGCGCGCGAGAGCGAGGGGGAGGAGAAATCGCGCGCGCGCGATGATGTTGGCGAAATCGCGAGCGCGCGGCGAGGCGCGCGCGAAAGAGCGGCGTTCGTGCCGAGATATCGACGCGATGGCGAGCAAAGAGCGCGCGCGAACGATTCGGGGCGAGGGGCGCGCGCGACGCGCGCGAGGGTGCGGTACGAGGGTGCGTCGGAGGGGTTCGCGTACGGCGGCGAGCGCGTCGACCGGAGGCTGAGCACGGAGTTAAACGGTGAGATCACGAGCGCGCGCACGGGGGAGGAGATATTAGAACACGTTCGCGTGCGATCACATCTGTATAATCGGGTGAATTGCGCGACGGCGTGGCACAGATTGGCGAAGAAGGCGCGGCAGCGGTTGTTACCGCGAGCGTGGGAAGCCGGAAGCGACGCGAGGGTGATGGATTTGGAGGCGACGACGAAGCGGTTGCTCGCGACGTTTGAGATTCAGAACTTGAGCAACTTTGCGTGGTCGTGCGCGGTGCTGAAATACAAACCGAGAGATGATCTCTTGGGTTTAGTGGCGGATCGCATGGAGCAGAAGGTGGATGAATTTTACCCGCAAGCGCTGACGAATACGTTGTGGGCGTATACGGTGCTGAAGCATCCTCGTGCGCAAAGGTTGGCGGAAATTCTCGCACCAGTGATATTATCAAAGCTTCCCGAACCGGACAAAGAGTTGATGCAAGCAGAGCGCGCGACGGGAGGCGAGTTCAGCACGCAGACGGTGTCCAATGCGCTTTGGACGCTGTCATCCTTGGGCGTGCATCCCGGATACGAGCTTCTCGATCGTTTGGCGATTTTCGTCGTAAAGTCGTCCCAAAATTTTAAAGCACAAGAGCTTTCAAATTCAGTGTGGGCTTTTGCGCAGTTTGCTCACCATCCGGGGAACGAGGCTTTGCGCACTTTTGAGCGCTCGCTCCTGGAACGGAGAGAAGAATACACCACGCAAGCTTTGGCCAACACAACCATCGGTCTCTCTGTCTTCGGTGGCTCAGAAGATGATGGCTTGAACAAACTCTTCAATGACGTCACCCCGTCGTGGTTTCGTCTCGGTGAATGTAACAGCCAAGATCTTTCCAACATCACTTGGGCCATCGCTTCCGTGGGAGCGTTTCAATCAGATCTGTACAAAGCTGCCGTGCGCGAGCTTTTCCGCAGGGATTCTATGGATTTCCAACTTGAGGGATTGAAAATGCTCTTTCACGCGAGGCTGATGCAGCACGATTTCGATCCAGAACGTGAAACTGTGGATGTTGTTTACCCAGACTGGGTGGCTGATCTTGGCCGCTCGGCGTGGCTTCAACAAACCGAGGACACTCGCGTGAGTGCGTTTCAAAAGGAAGTCCTGGAGACGGTCAAAAGCCTAGGTCACGAACCGACGATGGAGGAACTCACGGACGATGGATTACTTAGCATGGATATATGCTTAAAGGACAAGCGAGTCGCCATCGAGTGCGACGGGCCGTCACACTTTTACACAAACTTGACGGAAGGATTGACGCAGAAAACAAAGCTGCGAGACAAGGCGCTCGCGGTGCGCGGTTGGAAAGTGGTCACCGTTCCATATTTCGAGTGGCAGGTGGAGTGGGGTGCGGGTGCGGGGAGCGCTAAATCATACGTAGAAAAAAAATTGCAGGCAGTAGGCGCGTAGAAGCATCGTTTAGGCAATATCAATGCATAGATAATTATCACACTGTGATATTATTCTTGAGCTCGTGCTTGACGTTTTCACTAAGCCCGGTTTGTTCGGAATGCCACGCCATCATACGCCTCTTTTTCAAAGGTAACATGGACAGCGGCGTTCCGGAAAACTTTTCGTCGTTTACGGAGGGTTTCGGCGTCGGCGGCGCAGCCTCAGCTTGCGTTTGGGCTGGCTTCTCCACCGGAACCTTCTTCTTCTCGACTTTAGGCTTCTCCTTCTTCGGCTTAGTCTCAACGACGGGCGTTCTAGGGCGCGGTCGTGGGTTGGCGCGATACGCCATGGCTTCGGCTTCGTATCTCGCTGAGGTGTCGTCGACGGCTTTGCCAAACGCCTTCAACATTTCATCGAGCTTCGCGACTTCGGTGACACCAGAAGCTTTTCCACCTACGTCACCACACGCTTTGCAACGCACGGTGTCCGGCGCTCGAGACGTCGTGCGTGACCGTCCATTCGCTGCTTTTTGCGGTGAGTACTTATCGCTCCAATTCTTCATGCAGCTCTCGTGCGCGATGGCGCCGCCGCTGTCGCAGGCGCACGCTCGAATCATTGAACCATACTCTCCATCGCAATCTTCGCATCCGCACACGCAGCACACTGCGATGCGATCTTCCTTTAGCAACGTGGCAACACCGTCTATAGTACCAAAATAATCGTCTTTAATCTCGTCGCCTTCGGGCGAGCGCACCGGGGTGGGCGCCGTTCGCAGCGACGCCGCTTTTTCATCCGACGCGAACTCGAGCAACACGACCGTCTTCTCGCTCCGACGAACGCACGAAGAGCACTTGTAATCTTTCGGAATTTCTTCCTCGGCGTAGATTCTACAGCATTCGCCGTGTTCCCAAGCCCCGCACGTCTCGCACGCCACCATGAACCCGTACTCCTCGTTGTCGCCGCACACGCAATCGATGATATCGTCGCCCATGATTCCGCTGTACGCGTACGGATGCTTCTTAGCCCGCACGCGAGACCCACCCAACCCAGCTTTCTTCGGTCCCGGCACGCACTTCGTCCCGTGCACCCACGCATCGAACGCCGCGCTCGCGGTGAACGCCGCCGCTCGATTCCTCGCCTCCGCCTCTGCGTTTTCGCCCGCGCCCACGCGAAACGACATCGTTCGCATCTCCCGCGACGCGTCCTCATCCTCGTTCACACCCTCCCCACGCGCGATGACGACCCAAAACTCCGTTCCGGTGCGTTCATTCCGTCGTTTCGCCACGCACGCCGTCGTCGCGCGTCGTCCCCGCTTCGTCGTCGTCGTCCCCGCCGCCTTCTTCATCGCCTCTCCGACCCCTCTCGCGAACGCCGCCGTCATCCCCGCGTCTTTCGCCACCGCATTCGCCCTCGCTCTCGCGTCCTCATCCCTCGCGCCGCGTATATCGCACCGCACCGCGCCCACGCGCGCGTTCGGCGTCCTTCGCTCTCGCTCCGTCGTCCCCCGCGCGCGCGCGTCCCCGAGCCCCTCCACCTGCGCCGCGCTCCACAGCTCGATCCTCGCGTCGACGCAGTAGTGGTGTTCGCCGCGCTTCCCCTCCGCGTGCCTCGCGACGATCATCGCGCCCTCGCGCGTCGCGTCCTCGCGCGTCGCGCGTCGCGCCAGGGCTTTCGCGCGTCTCGCGCGCCGCCGCGTCGCGCCGCCGCGCCCTCGCGCGTCGCCGCGTCGCGCGGCGCGTCGCGCGACCGCGCCCGCGCGCCGCCGCGCGCGTCGCCCGCGCGCGCGCGGTCGCGAGACGACGCGGCGTCGCGATGTCGCGCGCGGCGTCGCGACCGGACAGTTGGACGCGCGATGTCCCGCGCGTCGTACGCCGCGACGGACGGCGCGGAGGCGCTCCTGCGCGACGCGCGCGACGCGAGCGACGACGCCGACGCCGACGACGGCGCGGCGCGCGCGACGACGCGCGAGGGCGACGACGCGAGCGACGCGAGCGACGACGACGGATGTTGCGCGCGGTGCTGCGGCGCGTTCGGCGCGCGCGGACGCAGAGCGCGGGAGAGAGACGCGGCGAGAGACGCGCGGGACGCGCTGGAGGCGCGACGCGCGGCGAGCGAGGCGGCGCGCGCGAGAGAGCGCGCGTTCGAGGCGAGCGCGGCGGGACGGGCGGCGAGACGGGCGAGCGCGAGCGCGAGCGCGAGCGCGAGAGCGGAGGAGGGACGGCGCGCGCGCGAGCGAGACGCGGACGCGGACG
>Ga0222716_10002843_pt1 | contig 14012 bp, 14 predicted proteins | sample C33_13DmetaG_FD_165044 | JGI IMG/M metagenome (GOLD analysis project Ga0222716, IMG submission 165044) | Estuarine water microbial communities from San Francisco Bay, California, United States - C33_13D | ecosystem: Environmental > Aquatic > Marine > Unclassified | place: USA: California... | reverse complement strand
AGAGACAGTCTCCCCGAAGGACAAGAGCTAGTGTTTGTTCTGATGTCGCCCAACAAAAAGATACGAAAAGGTGCCAAAATGACAATGGCACAATGGTGTGACAAAGAAGGAATACTATGGTATAATATAGAGACATTACAGGAGTTGATTAACTATGTCACTAACACTAGAGGAAGTTAAGGAACGCCTCTTGAAAACCTTTGACCCAGACGACCTGCTGGAGGCCCTACAGATAACCTCAGAAGAAATGCTGGACAGGTTTGAGGACAAGCTAATCAACAGACTAGATGTGTTTGAACAAGAGCTAGAGGAAGAAGAGAATGAGTATTGATGAAGCGACTCCTGAAGAGTGGGACACAGTTACTGCACTAAACAACTTGTCCATCAGGAAACCAAAGAAGGTAGACCCTGTGGAGCAACCTGACCACTACAACAAAGGAGCAATTGAAGCCATCGAAGCAATCAAAGCGTCCATGCCTAAAAACGAGTTCAACGGTTATCTCAAGGGAAATGCACTGAAGTACCTCTGGCGCTACGACTACAAAGGTAAACCAGTAGAAGACTTACGGAAGTGTCGCTGGTACATCGAACGCTTAATCAAAGAAGTAAATGGATAGTCCCTGCGTTAAGCAGTGCAAGTTAGTTAACGATATCTGTACAGGTTGTAAACGTACCAAGGAAGAGATAACTAACTGGACTAGATATACAGATGAACAAAGGAGTAAGATAATTGGACGCATATCAACAGTACATACACAAGTCACGCTACGCTCGTTACCTACCAGAGGAGCAACGTCGTGAGACTTGGGAAGAAACAGTAAATAGATACCTAGATTATTGGGTAGACCGTGTAGAACTAAACGAGTTCGATCAATCAGAAATATTCCACACTATTCATGAACTAGACGTAATGCCTTCCATGCGGGCACTTATGACTGCTGGAGAAGCACTGGACCGTGACAATGTAGCTGGGTTTAACTGCTCCTACATGCCTATTGACCACCCTAAAGCATTTGACGAGATGATGTACGTCCTTATGTGTGGCACTGGAGTGGGCTTTAGTGTAGAGCGTCAGTACGTAACAAAATTACCAGAAGTAGCAGAGGAATTCCATGATACCGATACCGTTATACATGTCGCCGATAGTAAAATTGGATGGGCTAAAGCTTACCGGGAACTTATTAGCTTGTTGTATTCAGGCCAACTTCCAAAATGGGACGTGTCTGGAGTACGATCTGCAGGGGCAACCCTTAAGACCTTCGGAGGTAGAGCATCTGGTCCAGAGCCTCTTGTCGATCTGTTCAACTTCACAGTCAGCGTCTTTCGGGAGGCTGCTGGACGTAAACTTAGTTCCATCGAATGTCATGATCTCTGCTGTAAGATTGCACAGATCGTCGTCGTCGGCGGTGTACGCAGGTCCGCTCTCATCAGTCTGTCTAACCTCACTGACGATAGACTCAGACGATGCAAGTCAGGCCAGTGGTGGCAAGATAATCCTCAACGGGGACTAGCGAACAACTCAGCATGTTATACAGAGAAGCCAGACTTTGAGGCGTTTTTAAATGAGTGGAAAAGTTTATACGAGTCCCGCTCCGGAGAACGAGGAATGTTCTCTAGAGTCGCAAGTCAAAAGCAAGCTGCAAAGAATGAGCGACGAGATGCTACCTATGATTTTGGAACTAATCCATGCTCAGAGATCATCCTCAGGCCCTACCAGTTCTGCAATCTATCGGAAGTTGTTGTCAGGGCAGGAGATACGCTGTCGGACCTCAAACGAAAAGTTCGTGTTGCAGCTATCCTTGGGTCTCTTCAGGCTACGCTGACCGACTTCCGTTACCTTCGTAAGGTATGGCAGAAGAATACAGAAGAAGAAGCACTACTAGGTGTATCACTAACAGGCATCATGGATCACGCTGTGTTGTCAGGGAGGGAAGACCGTGAAAAACTTAAGGAGTGGCTCATTGCTCTCAAAGAGGAAGCGATTAGTACTAATGCGGAATGGTCTAACAAGCTTGGCATTAATCTGTCTACTGCCATTACTGCTGTTAAACCTTCCGGTACTGTTAGTCAGTTGGTTGATTCTGCATCTGGCATCCACCCTAGATATGCAGATCAGTACATTAGACGAGTTAGAGCAGACGCAAGAGACCCGCTCTGTCAAGTCCTAGAAGCCGCTGGAGTGCCTGTAGAGGACGACGTAATGTCACCCACTACCAAGGTATTCTCCTTCCCCATAAAGTCGCCTGAGGGGGCTGTGGTGGCCTCTGAGATGGGTGCTATGGAGCAACTTGAGCTTTGGGAGATCTATCAGGACTTCTGGTGTGAACATAAGCCGTCAATGACGTGTTACTACCGTGACGACGAGTTCCTTGAGGTGGGTCAGTGGTTGTACAACAAGTTCGACAAGATCAGTGGCGTAAGCTTCCTACCTTACTCAGAGCATACGTACCAACAGGCTCCTTATGAACCTATTGATCTAGAGACGTATGAGAAGTTGAAGGAGGAATTCCCAGAGACCATCGACTGGAACATCTCTGAGAACTCTGACATGACCGAAGGGTCACAACAGTTGGCTTGTACAGGTAATAACTGCGAGTTGTAAACAAAAGGGGGCCTTAGTGCCCCCGTTCTTTCAAGGTGTGTTTATGAACATTAAACGTGATATTGAGATACGTATAAGGGTGCTTGAGAACAAACTACATAAGTCTATCCCCGCAGCCCGAAATAACGAGATACGGGGTGAGATCATGGGTCTGAAGTGGGTACTAGAGCGTCTCTAGTGCCTACATAACCATGTTACGCATAGGTGCAGACACACGTTCCTCTTGTAGGTCTCTATTTACTTCTTCTTGTCTTCTTATGTAATTACGGACTTCTGCTTGGTCTTCTTCAGGTAAAGACTTCATAATATCTGCTACTACGTTCCCTGCAGCTACCAGCATTGCGTCATTATTTTTAAACTCTTTGTTTTGGAAAGCAATGAGTCTATTTACGTTAGCTGGTTTATAGGCAGCCTTAGCTAGGAAGATAGGCATAGTAAGAATAGCAGCTGCTCCTGCTAAACCGCCAGCAGTTCCTACCACAGGTGCTGCAGCAGTGCCTGCCACTAAAGAAGGTCCAAACCTCAACAATTCAGAACCAGCACTATATTCTTTAGTTCGTAACATAAGTTCTCCAATGTTACTACTAGGGAATTGAGAAGCTTCTGACATTAGGTTAAACAACTGACGAACCTTTGGCTCTTTATCACCAAAAAGTATCTTAAGTTTTTCAGATTCTTTGCCTTTTTCAAAACGAGCAGCTAGTTTTTTAAACTTCTGTATGTCAAAAGTTCCAGAACCAAGCTCAGGCATGAGTTGCTTTAAATATCCCTCTTGAAGCTTTGACATTGCTTCGTCTAAAGAAACTGGAGGGGTGCCTCCTGCTTTTCTAATCGTAGCATGAGAAGTTCTTAAAGACTTAATCATTGAGTTAAGATTATCTAAACTACCCGAAGAAGCGGCTAACTGGCCTAAAGCTGCGTATTGCCCGCCTTTAGCGTTTTCTACTAAGCCTTTAACATTCGTTGGGAGAATCCCTTCAATAGTTTGTCCATAAGCCTTTTTAATTGATGCGTACTCTGCTGCCGCCTTTGGGTCAATCCGCTTTAACTCCCGTTGTACCGCCATTCGTATCATTTCTGACATTTTGGCAAGATCCCTAGCGGCTTCGTTGTTGTAGGAATCAGAATTTAGATCACTAAATTTTCTCATGTCTCGCATAAGCTTTTTTTCGTAATCAACCAGATTAGAAGCGGACATGTTTTTCATTCTGCTTAAGTCGTTTACAACATTTAAAGCAAATTCTCTGGCGTTGTCGTCAAGCATGTTGAAGCCTTGCTTTTTACCTGCTCTTTGACCTGATTCAATAAAACGCTCAACTTGACGTTTAAATTGTCCTGTGTTGACCCTTGTTTTTCCTACTCTAAAAATTAGGTCGTTCATTCCTTGTTCGTAGATATTAAAAGCAGCGTTACGACCTTGGTCAATCACACTAAACATCTCTTGCCCAAGAACAGAGGGTTGAATACCTTCCCTGCCTGCTCCTAGCAAAAGATCATCAAAAGATTCCTGTACAATCTCGTTGACTTTGTCGTAATTTTTTTGGCCCACGGCCTGAGAAAGAATACCTGTATCGGCAATTCTTTGTGTAAGCTCTTTTCCTCCAGTTGCTTGAAAAGCAGTTAAAGTAGCTCCTTGCTCCGAAAGAAGTTTCTGCGAGGCACGAATAGACTCCTCACTACCAGCCACATCTTGACCCATACGAGCAGAAGAAATAAACTCTCTTGCTGTTTCGTCTGGAGAAATTCCTAATGGTAAGTTCTTTTTTATAAGGCCACCTAATAAAACAGCCCCCTTACCTCCAACAAAGAGACCAGTATCTATACCAGCACTTATTAGAGCTTCTTTTGTTGCATTGCCATAGTCTACTTCTTTTCCTTGTAGCACATCTTCAGCGGCTTCAGCCCCAAAAGTAGCTGCAGCTCCTCCAACAATACTACCAAAGAGCGCACCCCAAGGTCCTGCAGCCGAGCCTAATTTAGCGCCTCCCATTGCTCCCGCAAGACCGGCAGGGATGTCTAGGTTTTCTAAGCTAAAGTCTTTAATCTTTTCTCCTGCAGTTTTACCTCCGGGAGTTTGGTCCATGCTAGTAATAAGGCCTGCATTCATTGCTTTGTCAAGGATAACTTCTCTGGAAGTACCTGCAGGAACGCCTTCAAGCACGTTACCATTAGCAAACTCTATGTCAATTAGTTCTTGTTCTGCCATGTCGTTTTCCTAATTTATGTCGTCAAACCTGACTCTTCGATTGCCTGTCTCTGCTGATGTACCAGCGCCGTCAGTAACGTACAGACCGTCTACAAAGTTTATGTACGAATCCCTTGTTGTGTTAGGTTGCGTTATGTAAAAAATAGACGCTCTTTCTCTTTCGAGTCTTTCCTTCATTCTAGTTAGAATAGCAGTATTAATTTCTTGCGTATTTTCTAGTGAAGGGATTAGCTGCTCAAGGTAGTTACGCTCGCCTTCTGTTGGGTTAGCACCAAAGGCTTTAATACGGTTTACTAAAAGTTCTTTTGCCAAATTATTAAACACACCAGCATCTTCTGTTTGCACACCTAAGACTTTTTCTACTCTGTCTTGCATAGCCGTTAAACTACCGCCTTGTTCAAGTTCTTCAACAATTTCTAACAAGGTGTTAACGTCGTTAAGGCCGTCTCGTACCGAAGAAAACCGCTGCATTGACTTGTCTCGTACGTCTTCAAAGTTTTGAACTTCTCTTATACCCTTTGCCTCTAAGACGTTTATTTCTGCTTTTGCTTCAGCTTCATCAATAACCCTTCCTGATTTATCTGTTCCTGATTCAGTGTAAGCACCGCCTAAGAAAGTTGGTTTGTTTGGCTTACCGTCTTTTAACGTAGCGGTCCAATCTGTTTCGTGCCCTATTGGTTCATAGTTAATTTTAATGTCATCAACGCCCGGCCCTGTTCTAACCTCAGTTACGTTGTAAGCCAAACCTCTAGAGTCTCTTATTTTACCTACTGTAGTATAGCTAGGCTTTCCTGTGACGGTTGCTCTTGTTTTAGCCCTATCAATTTGAGTACCACGCTCTTCAGCTAAAATTTTCATAGCTTCGTTTTGAGAAACTTTATGCTTCTCAGCAACATTTAAAAACCCCTGTAATTTTCCGGGGTCCTGTGGATCAAAAAGATCCATCTGAGCCATAGCACGTAAGCGTCCACGTCCTTTTTCACGCAGGGGTTCATCATAACCTTCACGCAGCTGCTGCGCCGCAGGTATGTTTTTAATGTCTCCCCCAGCAGCAATAAAACTAGAGATATCTTTTTGTGTAACTGGGCCTTGTCCTGATAAAAGACCTCCAAGCCTTTCTCTTTTTGCTTTTTCTTCTGCCATCTGCCTAGGTCTTGCCCCAAGTTGTTGTGCAGCAGTAAACATCCCTTGTTGATAACCGGGTTGCAAAAGCCCCTGTATAAATTGTTGTCCGAATCTAGCCACGATTAACCTCCAAAGAGCCTTGACCACCAAGTGCCGTCATTATTACTGTCTGTAATTCCTATAGCGTCCGTAATTGAACCAAAGAGGCCTCCGCCTCCTCCGGCACCACCACCACCGCCTCCTGACGTTCCTCCTACAAACGTAGGCTGTGCTGCCTGCTGTAAGAGACCTGTACCAATCTGACCCATGAGATTAGCTTGTCCAATGCCTGAAGAAAGCAAAGCTTCAATACCGCTCATTTCCGCTTCTCCAAACAAACCTGCTCCTGTTAGCTGACCACGTTGTGCAAGCTGAGAAGTAGTTAAAGCGGGTTCTGCAGCAGCAATTAACTGCGCCTGAGGCACATAGCCACCTGACAAGAACTGACCACCTAGTTGTGCCTGTTGCATCTGCTCTGCTTGCGCCTGTTGCATAGCAGCTAACATGGCCCTGTCACGGGATTCTTGTAGTGCTGCTTCTTGGGCCATAAGCTCTGGTGTAGCGCCACCATAAGCTGCTGAAGACGTTCCTAAGCGTCCCTGAGCCGCTAGACGCTCTTCTAAGGCTAGACGCTGACGTTGCTCCTCAGGACGCTGTGCAGCTCTCATACGCTCAAATACAGCCTGCTCACGAGCATCTAAAGGCTGTTGCGCTTGACCGTAAAACTGGCCTGCTCCTCCTAGGAGTTGGTTCTGAAGAGCCTGCTCTTGCGGAGACAGGGTCATTGTAGTGCCTCCTTCAGGTCCAACATCCATCATGCCACCAGTAGAAGTAGTGACGGTAAACGGCCTAAACTCTGACTGAGCCAGTCCTGTTTGAGCAACATTAGAAGCTTCTCGTCTAGCTCGTTCACCGACATTACCAAGGCGTTGGTACGCTTGTTGTGCTGCAAGAGCGCCAGCGCCTGCGCCTAAAGCTTGTTGGCCTCCGGTACTACCCATGAAGTTTCCTATGTCGTTTACAATACCGCCTACAGTATTAAAAAAACCACCTCCGGGTGTCGGTAGGGTTCCAACTGCTGAAGCCATTTGTTGAGGGCTTAAGCCTGTTTGCGACGTATAAGCTACTGAAGGCATTTGAAACAAAGGCGTACTTATAGTTGGATTCATGTTTAAATTTTGAGCAGTCGTCATAATGTTTTACCTATTAGCGCTAGTAGGTTAATCTCTTGTAGTGACAATGCAAAGCCGTTGATGTCTGACTCAAGACCGACAACAACAGTTGTACCACTGCCTACAGCATTCAAGCTGCGTTGGTTAGTAAGTTCACCACCAGTAAATTCTGATAGTGGGTTAGAATTTTCGCCAAACTCGTTGACAGCATAAAAAGCAGGATTCTGGTTACCTACTGTAAACTCTGTTGTCCTGTAGGACGTACCAAAGTCATAGGCAAACTTCATAAATACAGTAGCACTGTTTGCACCTACCAGCGTCGGCTTGATCTTCTTAAGGATCTTAAGTCGAGAAGTGTCGCCAAATGTCAAGCTAGGACTAAAATATTTAAAGCGGTATCGTGTGCCGTTATCAGAATAACCTTTGTACTCACTAATACCGTCTGTTGTTCCTACGTACAGCGTACCATCAGTCAGTCTTTCGTAAGCTGTAAAGACAGAACCGGGCCACCGTGTTACCCTAAACGAACCATCTTCTAGAGTGCCTCGAACGTCGAAACAAAAGGTTGTGTTCTGACCAACAAATGTTAACAGATAGAAGTTTTCTTCTGGGCTGTAGATAGACCTAAAGAACTCTGTTTCTCCCTGTATCAGGCTAATGATGTCTTTTGTAATCGTACGGGATAACGTACTAATAGGCATTGACTTTTCTTGTATCGTACGTCCAAAGCTACGTAAGCCCGTATGTGACAAGAAGATAACATCGGTTCCTGTCTGCTGTACTGTGTCTCTGTCAACGCAACCAACGCCTGCCACAGTATCTGACAAAGACATTGTTGCTGGCGCTTCTGCACCTTGGTAGACAACAATACTATGCTGTCCAAAGATAATTAACAGCCCATTGTGTGCTGCTAGTGAGACAATCTCGTCATAACCGTCAGGCCATACCTTTGAAAGGTTGATGCTGCCGCTTGTGCCACCTGTCCAGTTATGTCCAATCAACAGGTCAGACCAGTAGACAACAGACTTATTGTTAGTTACGTCAGCGCACCAGAGTCTACCATAAGCAGCAAGGACTTCATTAGCTTTTGGAATGTCCGATACTGCCGACGCTCCAGTTAGCGTAGACATTTTCTCTACTGCGCCTGAAGCGTTACTGTAAACTAAAGGCTCATAACCACGCTGAAAAAAGTAAATGTTGTCATTAAAGTCAACCATTTTCCAATTGTCGGAAGTAATTGTATAGCTACCGGGTGTCTCATCTACTAACGTAGTTGTGCCACTGATAATCTTATTGTTACCAACAGAAAATATTTTGCTGTTGCCTGCGTTATCTCTAAACTCTCTGATAGCACGTAGAGTTCCAGTGCCAAGAACAGTCTTGTTTGTTGTAGTAACGTCGTAGCCCTTACGTGCAGCAATACGGCCACGCTTGTCAATAACTGCGTTGTCTGCTACTTCTGCAAACGATGGATCTTGAGCAATAGGAGAGTCTTCGGTGTTAATACCTTTGAAGGCCGGTGCTACAAGATTAATACTGCGTAGTTCTTGTGCCATATTAGATAGTCCTAAAGATCATCTCTTCTGGATGCTTTGCTGCGTCAATAGCAATAGCGTCTGATAGGTACTTGTCAGCAATAACAAAGTATTCAGCAGTAGAAGTACCGCCTGTTTCACCACGCTCACGAGCCAACAAAGCTAACGCAAGGTGAATGACAGGTTGATTAGGAATCAAAAGCTTGTCTGAGTTAGACGTTAGGTCACCCTGACGCTTAACTACGTCAAAACGAAGGCTGTAAACACCGTCTGGCACAGGGCCAACCAATACCTGAGTGTCTCCATTAGCGTCTAACCCGTTGTACGTATAGTACAGAGGAGCGCCTTCAGCGGCCCCTGCTATGTACAACGAATCGTTAAACCAGTCTTTACTCTGGTACTGCATAAAACAATTTTGGGTGTCATTAAGAACCGACATTACTTTTACGTCATCGCCAGTACCAGTTAGTGAGTAAGTGTTGTCTGTTGCTGTTGTTGAAATTGTAATAGTTTCACGTAGCGCAGACCAATCAGCAGCCTGCTCAACTATAGTCTTAGCATCGTTAATGAAGTCACCAGCCATTTTAGAGTAAGTACTTTCACTAACACTGTTAACTTCTTCTTCACGTAAACGTCGTAACACGCTGTTCATAATGTTTAAATATGTCATGCTAGTCTCTTTAGTAACTCATCAAGATTTTGTTGTGACCTTTGTTGCGGCCCAGTAAGCATACCAAAGTCTGTAGGTGCCTGATACCCCAAACCTGTAAACTGTTGTTTTTCAAAAGATTTTATTTCTGGCTTAGTTAACATAGCCATTTGTTGTTGCGCTAGTTGTTGCTGTTGTTGTCCAAGTCCTGCAAGTCCCAAAAGACCTGCCCCTACTCCTTGACCTAGCCCTGAAAGACCTTGACCTAAACCCTCAAGTCCTTGACCTATGTTTCCAAGCTCGGTGTTAATACCTGCTACGTCTGTCATTAAACCGCCAACAGACGTTTCTAATCCGGCAATAGCTTCGTTAGTTGCACCAACAGCAGTAGTTACATCTTCTGCTGTTGCAAGCCCAGCATTAGCCAAGGCAGCATTGACGTCTTCAGGAGTTGTAAAGCCTGCATTAGCAATAGCAGTACCAACATCTTCAGGTGTTGCAAACCCAGCATTAGCAATAGCAGTACCAACATCTTCAGGTGTTGCAAACCCAGCATTCGCCAGTGCTGTACCTACGTCTTCGGGTGTAGTGAATCCTGCATTAGCAATAGCGGTGCCTATGTCTTCTGGTGTTGCGAACCCAGCGTTGACTAGTGCGGTGCCTATGTCTTCAGGAGTAGCAAACCCTGCATTGGCTAAAGCAGTTCCTATGTCTGCTGGAGTAGCAAACCCGGCGTTTGAAATTGCATCAATTACGTCTTGTGGTGTGGCAAAAGGGTTTTCATCAAAGACAGACTGAACAATACCTCTTACTACTTCGGGATCTGCGTCTTGACCATCTCTGCCATCTTGACCGTCAACCCCGTCGACTCCATCACGACCGTCTACACCGTCTACTCCGTCTACTCCGGGAAGTCCTTGCTCTCCTTGCTCTCCTTGCTCTCCCGGAGCACCGTCAACGCCATCTATGCCATCTATGCCATCTATGCCATCAACACCGGGCGGTCCTTGCTCTCCATCAACCCCATCAACGCCCGGAAGACCTTGCTCTCCATCTGCACCGTCTGCACCATCCGCACCGTCTTGGCCCGGATCTCCTTGAGGCCCTTGAACTGGAGCTGGTGCTGGAGCTGGAGCTGGTGCTGGTGCAGGCTCTGGCTCTGGTAAATACTCAGGAAACAGTCCTGAAGTAATTGGTGTGTCTTCTTCAGGCGGTGTTTCAGTAACTGGAACGTCGGTAGGTGTTGTAGGTTGTGCACCAGCATCTCCAGCTTGTTGATCTTGTTGATCTACAGGTTCTGTAACGTCTACAGGCTCAGGCTCTGGTGGTGGCTCAGGTGTTACCACGGGCTCTTCTTCATACTCAAACGGATCTACTTCTACTTCTAAATCAAGAGGGGTGTCTGGAGTTTCTTCTACATCAATTAAGATGTCTCGAATTTCTGAAGAAACCTCACTTGTATCTGTTGGGTCTAAAAGAGGATTGCTTTCTGAAGAAGTAGGCGGCGGTATAAATTCTTGATTGCCAACAAACTCAAGGCTCATTAAAGCATCTTGGTCAATGCTTGAGTGGAAGCCCGTAGTAGACTCTGTACCAGAAATTAATATATATCCGCCGTTAGAATCCATTGCTAGAACTAAACCATTTTCTACTAAAAGGTCACTAAGGCTTTCGAGGTTTTGGAAAGTGCCTTCGGCTGTAGTAAATACATCGCCTCCTCCTACTAAAATAGCTAGCGCATCTTCAGGCAAACCATGAGCAGATACACCAGCGGCTGTAGTCCATGCGTTTTTGTCATTAACAAACTGCTCAAGAATTTGCTCAGGTGTAGCATCTGGGCTAACGCCTACAGGGAATCCAGCATCGTTGTAGTAAACACCATTAATTAACTCATCGCCTTCAAATGGGTTTGTTATCTGTGCCATAGGCTCAGGCTGTACAGTTGTATCCTCAGTTAAGTCAGCCGTAGTATCTGCTAGTTCTGAGTCTGTATCGTCAACTGAGTTAGCCATAAAGTCTTCAACAGAAGGGCCACTTGGATCAGGAGATACCGCATAAGCATCTTCATAAATAGCCTGAAGGTTGCCTGACAAGTCTCTTAGTTGATTAGCAATAGCTTCGTTTTGTTGGTCAGCAATTGCAGTGTTAAGAGTGTCATTCATGTTCGAGGTAATTTCCTCAAACGCCTCTTGGTCTAAGCCATCTCTAAGTTCGGCCTGCCTTCTAGCAAGCTCTTCCATTGCTTCAGGAGAAGCTGTTGTGTTTTCTGCTATAAACTGCTGGAGTGGCTCTAGGACAAAATCTGCAAGCTCTCTAGCTCCAGCAAACAAACCAGAAGAAACAATCTGGTCCATGTCTAGTTCACCATCAAATACCGCTTGGCGAATAGCTGTTTGACCCATTGCGTTTAGAACATTGTCTACTTCTTCAATGCCCGTTATTTCTGAAAGATTAATGTCGCCTAAAGCACTTTCAATTTCAGGACCAATAATTTGGCTTACGGCTTGGCCTAAACCAGCAGTAGCCGCAGTTTGAAGTAGTTGGTCAGGATCAATAGAGCCAGTGCTAAGAGCTTGGGTTATTGCATTGCTTAAAACTGATGCACCTACTTGACCGCCTATTGAAGCCGCTGTTCCTGCCGCCGCACCGCCTGACAATGCTGGAGCTAATGCACCACCAGACATAATTCCGATAGCAGTAATGATGCCCATTTTTACAAAGTCAGCAAGACCGGCGTGATCTTCGTTTACAGTCTTTACATACGCAGAGCCATTCCACTGGAACTTGTCACCAGAGTTACTATAAACAACAGGGTTAACACCGTATTTCTGTAGCAGTGCTTGGTTAGCTTCAGAGTTAATCCAATTGTTGTAAGCACCTTGCTGTGTGCTAGTTTGTTGTCTGCGTAAGTTTTCTAAGTTCTGGCCGGGGTCGCTAGGGTCAATAGTAAGGTCAGCATCACCCTCAAGGATCATCTCTTGATCTTCGCTAAATCCAGCGTCAGCTTCTGACCAGTTGCCTGTATCGTAATCACCAGACTGAATTAACTGCTCACGCTCAGTCATGTACGCAAGGTAGTTATCAAACGTACCAAAAACTTCAGGCAGTCTGTTTACTTGGTCGCTTTCAAAGTAGTCCCGTAGCTCACTAACTGTTAACTGTTGTACTTCGCCTTCTTGCCCGTACAGATAGTTTTGTGCCGCATTACCACGCTCTCTGCCTTCAACAAACGTAAAGGTCATTTCTGCTGGTGTTTCTGGAGCAGGCTCAGGAGTAACAATAGGCGCTTGCTTTATAGGCGCACCTTTTACTCCACCTGTTGACTGACCAGTGCTTTCATCGAAGGTAGGTGTGCCACCTGCATACATTGTGTCAGTCAGCATTCCTTTAGAAGTCTTAGCCATAATTATTTCTTCCAGTTAGCCAGACCACGCAGGCCAAACGATGCCGCAACAGCGGCGCCTAGAAAACCTTTGTACCACTCAGGCATGCTATCAAGAGCAGAAAACCCAGACATCACTACAGGAACCATAGACGGAAAGAACGCAAGAATACATGGGACTGAGAACAAGATAGTGAACCACTCGTCTTTCCATGAATTGTTTGCGTTATTGGCATGGATGTTTTCCCAGTTACTGTCTTGCTTAATTACTTCTAGCTTACGCTCATGTACAGCCTTCTTCTCTTCTGCTTTACGCTGAAGGTGTCCACCAACAAGGTTAACAATAGGTCCAATTAAAGTCTGTATCATTCTGGATCCTGATCCCAAAGAGCTTCAATAGTTCCGATTCGTATTGTTAGTTCGTGGACTTCTTCTTCTATCTGACGTAAACCGGTAACGTCAATCTGAAGACCTTCAAGCAGCATGTCCTGTCTAGCATCGTCAGGTAACGATCCAAGTTCTCCACGAGGCCATAAAATACGAAACTCAGTGTTACGCTCTACTTCCATTTGAGATTTATCTAAAGAATGCTCAAGCTTGTTAAGCCGCTCCTGAATCCCAAAATAAGCCATTGTCCCAATAGACGTAGCCACAACCATAGCAATTAAGTTTCGGATGGGGATTGTTACGTCTGTTGACTCATTGATATTCATAACTATCTAGCAAACTCTAAGATTGCTATAGCCATAGTAATTATCACCGCCAAAGACGCAAAACCTCCTGTCATCATTTTTTCTAAACGATCAAACCGCTTGTTGTGTTCGTCAAGCTGTAGTTGAATCATTTGATATCGCAAGGCACACTCAGCCTCATGCTTATCTAATCTTGCTAATGCGTCATCTACAGAATTCATACAGACTTCCTTACTGCTTTGCTTTGCCGATGTTGATAGCCAAGATGTCAATAAAGCGATACAACTTTGCCATCCATTCGTCGTCTTTAGGTGTGGGTGTAAGGGCTGCTATAACAGAAGCTACTGAGATAACAGCCGTTGCAATGTTTGCAATGTCAGCAATGACATCCATTACCAAGGCACACCGTCAGCAGTAACAGGGTTCTTCTCTGCTTCAATCTTAGCCGCTAGAGCCGCCTCAGTTGCCGCCTGATCGACTTCACCCCAGACCCAGCCCAGTACGTCAGCTTCAGTTAAACTGTCGTAGGGGACAAATGAGGGGTCTGTAGGGTCATAGCTAAAGCCACAGGTGCCATAGGCAGAAGCAGAGTAGTCTCCGTCCACCTCAG
>Ga0222716_10002842_pt1 | contig 14017 bp, 7 predicted proteins | sample C33_13DmetaG_FD_165044 | JGI IMG/M metagenome (GOLD analysis project Ga0222716, IMG submission 165044) | Estuarine water microbial communities from San Francisco Bay, California, United States - C33_13D | ecosystem: Environmental > Aquatic > Marine > Unclassified | place: USA: California... | reverse complement strand
ATACCAACATTCCCATTTGATTGCACATTAAAGTTAGCGTCTGTTGTGCTGATCTTACCGCTTGTAATAGCTTCATTAGCTATATGAGCGTTGTCGATACTACCATCTACATAGTGTTCGCTGTCTATAGAATCGTCTGCTATCTTAGTGCCGTCTACTGCGTCTGCACCAATCTTACTACCAGTAACTGAACCGTCAACGATCTTAGTACCGTCTACTGCGTTTGCAGCTATCTTAATAGCAGTAACTGCACCGTCTGTTATTTTCGTGGTTGATACAGTACCGTCAGTTATCTGACTACCTTCCAATGAACCCTCAAGCTGTAAAGATACAGACGCAAACTCACTGGCTTCTTCGGCCAGATAACGGGTGTGTCGATAAGCTCTGTCTAGTTCGGCTTCAGTTAACACCGAGCCGTTTACAAAATCCACAAGGTCATCATTAGGTTGACTCTTCCTACGAACCCTCACCTTTTCGCCTCCACTAGCTGCTATGTTTAATACAACCTTTTGCTCTGGGGATGTTGTTATAGTAAAGTCGCTTGGAAGTTTTTCTATACTGTTGATATAAACCTTAATATGTTCGTCCTCTAAGTACGGAAAGTTAAAAGCAAAGTCTGTTTGTCCAGCTGTTGCGGTGTAGTCTACGTAGGTGTTAGCCATGATGATATATATTATTAATTATTGAGAGAGAAGAGCAAGTACATCTTCACGGGATACGCCACTTCTTACATCGCTTTTAACTTGTTGTTGTAATTGCATTATTTCAGGAAACTCACGAAGCATTTGATTTTTCGCTGCTTTTTTATATCTACTAAGTATTCTATTAATGTATTTAACACGCTCACTAGGAAGTCCTACAAATGATGTGGGGTCTAAGGAACGGTATCTTTTATCGTTGATTAGTTTAGTAAGAGCTTGTCTCTGAGTAAGACCGTTAAGAACAATTTTAGATTGTAAGTCTAGCATTCTATCATAAGCACTTCTACCGTTTGATCCTGTGTACTCAGTAAGTTCTATAATACCCTCTATTTTGGTGCTTGGAGTAGAGAATCCATGTGCCACATTAGCTAGTTCTTTTGCAACTTTATCGTCTTTATCAAAACCCCAAGATAGCGGGTTAAAAGGATTCAGTACGCCAGCTACTCCTTCAAAGTATTGCTTAACTACAGGCTCACCCAAGGGGTTTCTTTTTAAGTCTAAGTCCATTCCGGGAATACGTTTTAATACAACGTCTGCAAACCCACGGGCTTCATTCATATGTTGATCTCCTGTTATAGAAGAACCTTGAGGTATTATGTTAGGAATGAACCCACCAGCTATGCCTCCAGCGTATTTACCAAATGTTCCCTCACCGCTTAAAGTTTTAATAAACTTATTAACACCTGCTAGGTATGATTTATCGGTTACATTCCTTACACCTAACTCAAAAGTCACAGCCATTAATTTATCAAGGTCATCACTATTTGCTGCTGTTAATTTATTATCATCGGAAAGTTCTTTAGCGTCTGCATATATACCTATGACTGTAGCAAGTGGGTCTAATCTTTGATAACTAACCCATGTATCGCCTATTTTTATACTGTACGGAAGTTTACCTGAAGCCATCCAAGCTTGCTTTTGTTTGTAATCAGTTGGACCACCGCCAGTTATGTTATCTCCGAAGTTATTTACAGCGTAAAACAAAGAAGCATTCAGTATTGTACCTGTTGCGACCTTACCTCTAGCTTCCGCTCTAGCTATCCTATCAGGTGAGCCGTCTGGTTTTGTAGCATTTAACTGCTCTAGTATTGTCTTCCTGTATTCCTCAGACCCTTTTAAACCTCCTTGTAGTGCTTCTATTCTCTGCCTGTATCCGGGCTCTAATGTAGCCCACGCCTTGGAAGCTCTAGCTTTATCTATAACAGCTCTAGCTGGTGCTGATATCCTATCGTAGGAAAACTTTAATATGTTAGTAGGAGTGCGAACAAACGGAGCAACTAAAAAACCGCCCGGAGTAGCAGTAACTAAATTTTGCACTTTCTGACCTAATGGTCCTAATTGACTTGAGAATGTAACTTCTTCGGCAGCTCTGATGTTTGGGTCAATCCAGTTTTTAGTTAATGCTTCTAAAGCAGCTTCATCGTTTAAACTTCCTTCAATCAAACCTGCTTCCCTAGCTTTATTTAGTTTGTTTGTTTTTTCAGTTCTAACATAATCAGCTATTGCTTTTTGTCTAGCAGCAGGGTTTTGAAATGGCCCTTGAACTACTTCTTGTGCTTCTCTAAACAAAGCTCCTTCTGAAAAGTTTCTGTTTGACCTAGTTACTAAAGCTTCAAACGTATCGTGTACATACTCAGCTACTTTATCAGGGTCTCTCAATCCTAGATCGTAAGCTTTAAGTTTTAGTTCTGATAACGCTCTACCTTTATATTGGATAAATTTATAGAACTGATCTACGGATGTATTAAATCTATTAGGGAAACGAATAACGTTACCAAACCAATCAATAGATTCTTTCAGCCCGTCGCTCATTCCTGTGTCTCTTAGTAATTTCTGTACATTATCCCCCGTTATAGAACCTATACTAGACTTAGAATTTTCAACAAACGCAGAACCAGCATCACCTATAAATTGGTCTCCTGTTTCCCAAGCATTTAGTAAAAACTTCCAAGCATCCATCAAACTTGCAGTTTCCCCCCATTGGTTTGCGACGGCTCGTCTAGTAGCTTCGTCAGTACTTACCCAACCACCTACACCTCTCTCAAAGTTCTTCCACACATTAGATAAACCAGTTCCTAGGGCATTGATAGTAAGTGTACGTGGCCCCCACATCAGTGAGTTTTTATAGTACTCTTGTACCATATCCATCATCTTACCTCCGTGACCTCCTCTGACTTGTTTGTTAACACCTATAAGCGTATTAAATAAATCGTCCCCTCCATTCTTCTCTGCGATCAATATGCCTTCTACTATTTGATCCATAGACAGTCCTCCTTTTTTATTGAGGAACTCTTCACGTACTTGTTTATTTTGAAGTTCGTCCGTAGATAAACTCATCTTAGTACGCATCTGCCTACTTTTTAAACCCCTACCAAAACCACTAGCTAAACTTGAGTGACCTGCTTGTATATGCAACTGCTGCTCCATAAGCCCTTTCAACCTAGCTTCTACTGCTTGTAATTCATCAGGGTTTAACTTAGCTTTAGACTCCTTAAAATTCTTTGCTGCGTTTATTATCTCTTGACCGTTAGCTTCCATCAACTCTTGCATAGCAGCCATGCGACTCATTACCCTGTTTAGAGTTACAGTATCTTTAGCAGCTTGTTCTACAAACTGATCTAACACAGTTCCATCAGCTCCCACGAGATCGGCAAACTCAGCTAAACCTCCTTCTTCAAGGTTTTCCTTAGTAAGTTTTTTTATTGCTGTGCCTTCCTCTAACAACTTATCAGCTACAGCATCTTGTAAGGCAGCTAACTCTCCAGTAGTCATGCCATCTTTCAGTTTAACTAAATCCTTAACAACGCCTTTGACGGCAGCCTTGCCTCCTATACGCACTCCTTTAGCTGTAGCTTGCTCTAAGAAACTATCTACGGTTTTATTAAACTCAGGCATCTCTGAGAACTTACGTAAAAACATAGGTCTTTCATCGAATGCACCTGCTCTTTGTTTTACAATATTTCTTTGAGATAAAAAGTCGTTAAATATTTTTCTTTGTTGGCTTATTCCTAATTTAGATTTTATAGAAGCAAACAAGTCCTTAAGTATGATAGCTATGTCTCTAGCGATACCTCTAAATGTCCTATCAGTTCCCCTATCAAACTCTCCCTTAGCGGATCGAGCTAAAAACTCATCAGTCATTAACTCAGCGAAATATTCATCTATGTTCCTAAATCTGTAATTATCATCGCTGAAACTTTGCTCTGTTAAGAAGTTATGCAATTCATCGGGTACTTCACCCTTTTTAATAGTAGGTACTTTAAGTAAATCTTTTAACGTATCACCCTCTATAGCGTCATCAATTTCAACACCAAAGCTTTTAATATATTTAATACGTTCTCTTTTAAACTCTTTTGTTAGTTTACTTAAATCCCCTTCAGGGAAGTACCTACTCAAACTATGCCACAGCTCGTGTATAGCGACTCGTTCTAAACCTCCATTTTCTACGACATCCCTTCGCAACTGAACTACATTTGTAGCCCATTGATAACGCCCTTGTGCTTTAATTCTTTTTGTTACAGATATGCCAACATCAGAAAACATTCTTTGTCCTAGTACGTCTATAAATTTCTCTACCTCCTCTGCTCCTTCAATGTCATTCCCAAGAGCGAATTTCTTAACCAGTCTCTTTTTTAAAACATCAGCACCTTTAGGCTGGAAAGCCTCTAAACCTTCATCTGGGTATGTCTTAAAAGGACTAGGGGTAACCGCTCCTTGTAGGTCGTCATCTATTAACGCCATAGCTTCATCAAAGCTGTCTACTAAATCCGGATTCGATCTAAGCTTCACTCTTAAGTCAGGCATATCTGAAAAAGCCTCACCCTTGAAAGCGGAGTTCTCAAATTTAGTTATAGCTGCTTTTAAAGCTGGCGGGATATCAAAGTCTTTATATATGTTAGGATTATTTATTACCTCATTAACGGCTTGCGATGGATAATCAAAACCCAACCAACCCTCTCTATTTAATGCTTTTAAGAAATTCTGATAAGGTTTAGGAAAATCTCCAACAGCTTCCATTACGGTTTCGTGAGTAGCATCCTCATCTAAGTGAAAGTCCCACTCGTCCATAACATTCTCCCTAAACTCCTCAACATACTTAGGTCCATTTGGATTAAAGTCAGGTAAGTCCGAATAAGCAGCCACTCCATCTTGGTAATCAAAAGTAGCGGATATCACTGCATCTTCTTTATTAGCCCCTGCTTCCAATTCCTTGATGTACCTCTTGCTTGCTTTTAATCCAGAAGAAAACAATTTGAATAACGACCCTACACCAGCGTCTATCATCACTCCCTCCAATACATTCTTCATTCTACCCTCTAACTCAGAGTCGTCAGGGTCTGCTGCTAAGTATTCAGTAACAGCGTTATTAAGAACAGGGCTATCTACTTCTTTTAATAAGTTAGATAATCTTTCTTGTTGCCCGTCAAAAGCTACAAAGTTAGTGGCTACATCAGTCGCTAAATATCCTTTTGCATTTAAATCAGTAAACTTACCCGGCTTCTTACCTTTAGTTAAAGCTTTAGTTAACTTACCTGCTTTACTTAAACCTTTACCTATAAAGCCAAAAGGCAAAGCGTACTGAACAATACCTGCACTTAATTCACCTGCTAATGTTTTAGGTCTAGCGAAGAATCGTTCCTCATCCCAATCTGGTAGTGTATCGAATGATAGAAAGTCTCCTAAGTTATAAGCACCATGAGCCATATCTTCTAAACCCGCAGGGACACCCGCTAAAGCATCGAGCATATAGTCGTCAACACCGAACTCTTTAGTCTCGCTTGGGTTGTATTCTAACTTAAAATTTTCTAACTTCATGTGTTATTATTTTTTGTAAATACTTTGAGAAAGTTCGCCTTGTTTTTTAATGAAATCAGTTAATAACTTTTCATCTTGTTCGTTACCTTCTTCTAATTCAACATCATATAGAGCTTCAAATAAAGCTTGTTCTTCTGGAAACGCTTCAGGTTCCGTTGTTGATATTTCAATAAGACGATCTTTAGATATTAAAGGGTAAACCTGTGATAATTCTTTTAAGGCTTGTTTATTTATCCGTATGTTTTTTGTGATGGGTTCTGTAGCTGGCAACCTAACAATAGCACCTACCCCACCAAAGCCTGTTCGAGTTACGTCTTTGTACCCTTTTTGTTGTGCTTGTTTAAATGTCATCCGCACCGTATCGGAAGGCTTACCTCCAAATTTTATAGGAACACTTCCGTTCTTTATGTTTTGAGCTGTGTATAAACCTTCAGCTAGTGTGTATAAAGCTATTTTTCTTTGAGCCGTTTGCTGCTCTTCTGGGGTCGCTTTATTAGATTGTATTGTATTTAACGCTTCCCCTATTTTTCCTGTTTCATCTAATTTTTTTATTATCTCATCTGTATCCCCGCCTAACCGCATCACCTGTTCTAAATCAGTAAATTCAGTAAAACCCATAGCGAATTGTGCTTTTCGTTGTGTACCTTTTAAACCAAAACCATACAAATCACTAAGTTTCTCAGTAGGCTCAACGAAAGACATTCCTGTAGTGCCTTCTTTTTGACCAGTATCTTCAGCTATTTCTATTTTAAGTTTTAACTCAGGAGCTTCTGTAAATAATCTTTTTTTAAATTCTTCTAAGTATATTCTGTCCCAAGCTTTCATATTATCTACTTGATCTTTAAAATTAGAAGATATTACTTCCTCACCCTCTACATTCCTAAATGTACCCGTGCTGATCTCCTCCATCTTCAATGCTCTTTTGTTATATATTTCAGCAATTAAATTATTTGAGAGAGTTTCGTATTTAGGGTCTAATATATATTTACCATTTAACGTGTCTTCCTTGGCGTAACTACCTTTAAAATCTTGCAGTATAGATTCATACCCAAACTTAAAAGAATTTGGGCCTTTATTAATTTCAGCTCTGCCATAATTCTCTCCGAACTGAATGTACTTAAAGTCTTTTGGTAACTCTAAACTTTTAAGAGCATTTTGTACTACAGACACACCACTCGATCCTCGTACTAAAATATTATTAGATTTCTGGAGCTTTCCTAATAAGTAGGTTTCTGCGTCTTTTGTTGTTTTTATAATAGTACCATCTTTCGCTGTGTATCCAACCTTCGGGTTAGTTCTAATAGCTAATCCTATATCTACAGCTAACTCATCATATTCCCTAAGTTCTAATTTAGAATCAGCCACTAGACGAGCGTCGCTTGCAAGTTCCATATCGTCTAAGGTCTGTGTTAACTTAGCTTCTTCAGCGGAGTACATACCAAACACATCATCATCTGCTGTCTCAGGGTCTCCCATTTTAGTAGTACCTGCTTTAAAGTTAGCAGTATACTCTTGAAACTTCCTAGCTGCTTCAAAGTTTCCACGACTAGCGTGTAATACAATAACTTCTTTCCTTAATGCAGATAACTCACTAGGTATTAAAGAACCTTCATTACTAGACCACCATTCGTTTATCGATTCCGGGTCTGCTATTTCGTTGTTAACTAAAGTGGAGGCATTAAATAAAACAGACTTACCCGCACGTTTAACTTCTTCCCTTGCTTGTGCTGTAGCTAAAGTGTCGTGACGCAAGGTGTATCGTCTTGTTGTTTCCCTTATAGCTCCTTCAAAACCTTCGTTAACAAAAGTACTTTGTAGAGAACCGTATTGATTGCGTAGATTATCTTTAACACTAGCTATAAGTTCATTAGCATCTGCATCCGCATTAGCTGGGTCTTCTACTTGAGCCTTTAACTGCCTTTCGTAATCGTCATGCAATAACGCCCCTACGGCTTGTAGCTTCCTCTTCTGATTTAACGGAGAAGTCAACCAGCCCATAGCTCCTCGACGCACTTGTTTATCAAGCTCGCCCTCCGTCTTCTTGAGCATGGCTTGTATTTCCTCTGGGCTTTTACGGCTTAACTCTTGTTCAAATAACTGTGCTTCTTGTTCTGCTGCTTGTCCGTATTGCTGTAATATTTGTTGGCTTGTATTTAAAGTCTTAGCTAAGTCCAACAACTTATTACTTTGAGGAACTTGTACAGGAGCAGCCCTTACTTGAGCAACTGCGTATTGACCTGCTCGTTGAATGGTAGGCTGAATACCGGGAACTGCACCCCCTAAGCCTTGTACTTGTACTCGTTCTCTAGCCATAATTATCTACGTGTTATGCCCGGTATATAATAACCACCAGTATATGTTTGTCCTGTTGATCCCAACTTAGTCGTAGATGAAGTATAATCCTTTAAAGCTCTAGTACCTCCGCCCCCACCGCTCAACGACCTTCCAGATATATATCCTTGAAGACCACCACTAGCTACGCTTAACACATCAGATATGCCGAGTCCTCTAGGACGTATTGGTTCTGCTATAGGTTGGTTAATACCGATAAGACGTTGTTGAGAAGCTAGTCCGATTTGTTCAAGTCCAAGTCCTGTACCTACTCCACTGAGTGCTTGTTGACGAAGTAATGCACTGCGATAGCCAGCTTCTTGTCTCATGTAGTCGCCCATTAAAGCGTCAACCGAAGCTCCCGCTACACCTGACTCACCTGCTGATACTCTAGCTCTAGCAAGTGCTGCTTGTGATTTAATTCCTACTTGTTCTAACTCACGTCCCACAGCTTCTTGCTCTTGTGCTTGACGCATACGAAGTGATGTTTGTTCTTGTAATGACCTCTGCCGTTCCGCTGCTGCAGCTTGTGCTTGCATACGACGCTGCATCTCATTCTGTTGAAGCTGTGCTTGGTACTGTGCCTTAGCTTGCTGTTGTTGACCTACGGCTTGAGCACCAGCTGACGCTGCCCCCATAGCTAAACCTGCCCAACCTAATGATACTGGATCGCACATAATATAATTACTTCCTCTCTAATACAAATGACAGATACCCTTGGAACTGACAATCCTGAAACTCAGCACCTAACCACTCCAACCATTTAATACTCAGCTTGTTACTACGCATAACGAAGTTAGTCAGGTAATCAAAGCCGTCTAACAATCCTTCCATACGTTCCACTGAGTTTTTAATAAAGAACTTCTTAATCGTAGGTAATCTTCTAGTACCTAATAACCAAGCACTTCCGATATTAGTACCTTTGATAGGAGCTACTCCGAAGGAACAGTATAAGTTATTCATCTCATCTTTCACACTGTAGCACTTACTAGAACAAGAGTAAGACATATAGACCGCATCTCTAGGGTGATGATTTAAGCCGAGTATCTCTAGCATATCATCCTCCCGTAAGTCATCGTATAAATTAGCTGCATCCATATCGAGCTGTGCGTCGTCTATTCTAAGCTCCATATCTTCTACTCCTTGGTATGAACATCGATTCAAACTCAGCACCTAATAACTTAACTGGTAACGCACTATCACTTTTAACTTCGATAGTAGCTTCATTAGGTTGTGCTTGTACAGGAAATCTGAAGTGTCCGTTCTGTGGTGTGAATTGATTAAGTGTCAAGTTGGCTCCTACGATATCAGGATTAAAAGCGTAGCTGTATTTATCTCTGTACTTAGGAGTTACTTCAACAGTAAAGTGTCCAGTATCTGCGTAGTCAATACTACCGTTACGGATTGTTTGATAAGCGTAGTCAGATGCACTACGACCACCTCGTTCCGTTGGTTGCTTTAACGTTTGATTGGAGAACCTGTACAACATACTGTACGGCTTACCTGCAAAGAATGGAGTAGAAGTAAGATCACCACTAACCGTACCTGCTGAACTAGACGTACGAGTGAAGGGTGTGTTATGACCGTTCTTCGTGTATATAGCTACATTAGTAGGATCATAAGGGAAACCACTTATAGTAGTAGTCTTAGCAGCAGCATCGTAGCTAGTAGTCAAAGCACTACCGTCTACCTTACTATCAAGATACAATGTATAATCTAAGTCAGTGTCTGTTATACCGTCTTCAAGAGTAAGTTTCTCTAGATGCAAACCGTCAGTGTCTGCTGTTATTAAATGCAACTCACTGTCGATAAAGTCAAAGCCTCTAACATCTCGTTCAAAGGTAAACTTCATCCAAGCACTTTGTACCTTCTCCTTATTACTCCAAAAGTATTTATACACAAACAAAGTCTTAGGGTCTTTAGATGTACCTATAACAATAGTATTCTCAGACTGTGAACCTACTATCCTATTTACATCAGATGTAATATACTTAGGTACTTGTTGTGTTATCTCTTCAGCGTTAAACGTCTCAGTATTGTTATCAACAAAGTATTCATATACTCCTTCAAAGTCTTTTCGTTTAAATGGGAAGTATATATAGTTACCTAGTGCTACAGGTTGTATACCATCTGATAGATCGTACTCAGTTACAGGAGATATAGCTACAGTCTTAGGTGATAACACATCTGCTCCACGGAGTACAAACTGTGAGCCTTGACTGAATAACATTAGCTTTTCTTGAAAGGGTACAGCGTGTTCTAGTATAGCTACCTTTGTATGGCTTAGTCCTACATCTATAACTGCACTGTCTAGTAACTGCTGTGTAGTGGTACGGAAGAAGTTAAAGTACTCATCTGCTTCGGAAAAGATAATGTTGCTGTCTGTAAGTATACCTAAGCGATTCTTAAAGAAGAAGATGTCTCGTATCTGTTTACCGACGAACGAAGGGAATGGATTGGTGTTGTCGTCTCCCGCTGATCTAGCTGACCACCCACCTCGCCTGTTTCTATCAGTAGGACCGTAGTAGAATGTACCCGACTTCCAAGTTAAATAACCAACCGTAGCGTTTGTGTCTACATTCCCATCTACCTCCGTCCATACATTTTCCCAATCAGCTCCTAGTCCGGGTTTATTAGAGTTAGTAGCTCTGTGATTTTTGTCTAAACGATAATAATTGTTATTAGTTTTTACATATAACAAAGCATTTGGGGAAGATAACCTAAAGTCTGTTATAGTATTTCCATTAAAGTAGGGAACAAGAGTAACAGGCATAGTACCGCTTGCTAACAAAGTATCTATACCTTCTAACGCACTTGTTTCTGATTCATCCTGATAATAACCAACGGTCTCTACCCAACTTCCTTCACCAAAATCTCCTTTATCTTTAGTAGAGAATCGTACATAGTAATCGTCTTGGTCGATGTCTGCGTCGCCTATTACTTTAACAGGACCGAATCCATTGTAACATTTAACTGGTAACTCCGTGATGCTGTTTACTTCTCTGTATATAACACCCAACGCTTGCCCTCCAAGACCGTCTTCCACTCTTATTTTAAATGGACCCTCTGTGCTTTTAAGTTTAATAACAGAATCAATAACGCTTGCTTGGAAACCTCCATTCGTAAATACTTGTGTTGTTATTTGAACTGGATCAGTATTAACATTTGTAGAAGAGTTGAAAGTAGCAGGTGGTATGTAATAACGGGAGTCTGTTTGGTCTGTAATAGCCGTCCATCCTTCCCACCTGTTACCATTTTTCATCCAGTCAAATCTCCAGTTTCTTTCAGATACTCTGTACGAAATAAATACTGGATTACTTGGATTAAAATTATTACCTCTTTTTATATTTCTGGCTGAAGTTATAACACCTTTAGTGACCACTAATTCAGCCGATGCAGTAGCTGCTCCCGACTGCGTTATGAAAGCTTCTAGTTTTAATTCTTTCTTGTATTCCGAACCGTAGTTTGTATCACCCGTATATCGCGATTTCTCATATACCCCCGTGGACCTACCGCCCAACCAACCATCACCTAAAGCGGAAGGAGTAGCGTTGATCGTTATAGATGATAAACCAGAGTTTGTATTAACTACATGTTCGTCTATACAACTGAACAAGTCTTTAGCTATGTGTTCAGTATCTGCGTATACACCAGAACGAGCACCCCCACCAGAAGGACCACTCATATAAGTACTGGGTAAAACTGTTCCTGTGTGATTCGTCCAATAAGTATCGGTATATATGTGATGATTCTCTAACGAAGTAGCAGGTTCTACTAATTTATCATCTACATATATGCTGTAAGATTTCTCGTAGTCCCCTAGTTTAACAACAACAAGAGCCTCATCGGGCGGTACTTGCGACTTCAACTCAGCAGCTTCACTCCGTTCTATAACTTTATTCTTATTAACAAGGAATGTATAGTCCGCTACTGTCAGTGCTCGTAAGTCGGCTAACGGATTAGCTACTCCACCTAACGATGCTTGTCCTCCTAAGCTCAGATAACTGTTAGCTATAGAAGTCACAGCTATCGATACTTGTGTGCCGTCTCCTGTGTTAATAACACCTACACCACCTAACGATACAGCTACACAGTATTGATTCTGCTCTGATCGTTTAACGAAGTGTGTAAATAACTTATCAGCATTAGTACTACTGCTATCTATCTTCTTCGTATATTCAGTAGGCGGACGCTTTACCAACCCCTCAACTACAGTAGCCCAAGCATTAATCTGTTCATCGCACTGACCGGGGAACCTGAGATTGTCAGGCTGTTGTGATACGCCCTGTGCGAGATTCGGAACACTGTTTACTAACAGAGGCATATATCTATTATCTATCTAAAACTCTAAGTACGCTGTAGTGGTCGAAGATTGTACGATCAGCATTCTCAGAGTCGCTGTCTATCGCACGTGCTTTAGCTTCTATCTCATCTCTTAAAGCAAAGCCTTCTATCTCTCTACTACCTAAGAATCTATTAGCAAAGATACGAGCTGATTTAACTGTGATGTAATGTCGGAACTGCTCAGGCAATTCTGTGAAGTCCAACTCAAAAGTGATGGAGGCTTTAACCTCCTTAGTCCATACATCCGTGTGTTTCTTTCTATCGTATAGAATAAGACCACGCTGTACTGGATCGCTGTCTGTATAAATTTCTGGGTCTAAGTCTACTCTAAGCGTGTTGCTTGGTAAGTTAATCTTAGATGCGGTATCTGGAGAGAGTGGATACTCGTGCTCCGTATTAAAATGCCAACCCTCTGACTGTATAGCTTTACTAGTTTCGTCGAGGACTGCTTCGGCTTGGACGACTGATACGGGTACTGCTGTACCTCCTAACGTATTAACAGGAGCTTCCCCGATAACACTGATCATTGTATTTACTGCGTTTAGTTTAGTCGTCAGAGCCATGATAAATATAAATATAAAAATACTCAGTGAGGGGAGCGGAACTAATCCAGACCTCCCCAACACCGAGAGAAGAGTTACGCTACAAGTTCGATAGCACACTCAGGACGGAGAACTCCGTGACCCATTGCGTACTTAGCAACGAACAATGTACCTTGACGCTCAATCTGATATTCAGACTCAGTAGCAAGATCAAGCAACTTAACGGTTCCTACAGCAGCAGAGTGAGAAACGATTCCCAAGCTGTTACGGAAGTCTCCGTTGTATCCTACTCCACCAGCTTTAAACACATCATTAGCAGACGATCCGTCTCCAGAAGAAACAGCTGATAAGTCAGTTGATGGGATGTGGTTGGATTTGTAGATGTTGATGCCAGCAATCTGAGGTATCGATCCAGAAGCAAGACTTCCTTGACCTCCGATGTCAGAGTTAATAGCAGAAACAAGGGAGAAGCTATTGGAGCTGTCTGCACCTGTTACTAACTTGTAATACTCTTGTGGGCGAAGAACGCAGAAACGACCGTCACTAGGAACGTCATTCTCGTCAAGCTTCTGAGCAGCGGTAAAGAAAGCAGCTACGAGGTCAGCACCAGTAGTAGCAGCAACAGTACCCGGAGTATCAGGAGCTGAGAAGTCGTTATTAGCTACGTCAAGCTGTCCGCCTGCTTTGTTAACTTGAACCGGAAGATTCGCAGTATCACGAGCAGCAGCGACGAACACTTTAGCAAGAGCAGTATCGAAACGAACAGCAAGAGCCTTACCTAACTCGTTAGCGTAAACGCTGCGGATGTCGTAGTGGTTCTTTACGTCGTCGATGTTAGCTAAGAAGGTAGAAGCAACAAGCATCTTATCGATGGTGATGATCTTTTCTGTCTTAGCGATGTCACTTAAGTAGCTGTTACCACCGTCAGCAATGTTCTCGCCGGGAGTGTGGTAGTTAGCTGAAGCAATGCCAGTTACAGGGAACTGTGCAGACTTACCGCTTTCGATTGTTCTGATTGTGTGTAGTGCTTTGAATACGTTAGACTCGTCAAAGGTTTGCAAAATCTCTCCAGAAAACTTCTTGAGAAACAAAGCATCGTTATCCGATCCACCTTCAATAAGACCTACACGACTTGGGGATGTATTTCCATTTGCCATAATATATGATCTCCTATGTTAATTAATTGTGAATATATGTGTGATGATTACCAGTGACTTTCACATCTTTCGTCTTCACAGGATTGTCCTCCGCAGAGGGTCGAGGGACTAGTTGTTGCTAGTTGTC
>Ga0222716_10002837_pt1 | contig 14027 bp, 11 predicted proteins | sample C33_13DmetaG_FD_165044 | JGI IMG/M metagenome (GOLD analysis project Ga0222716, IMG submission 165044) | Estuarine water microbial communities from San Francisco Bay, California, United States - C33_13D | ecosystem: Environmental > Aquatic > Marine > Unclassified | place: USA: California... | reverse complement strand
TGAGATCAATCCCCAAAGCCTCAGCATCGTCGAGGCGGCAATGATTGAGCCCGCACTCCGTGAGGCTGATCCGGAGCAGGTGTTTCAATTTGAGCGCGAGGGTTATTTTGTAGCGGATCGTTTTGATCACGCCACGGAGAAGCCCGTGTTCAATTTGATCATTGGTCTTCGCGACACCTGGTCTGACACCCATGCATGAGTTGAAGCTTTACAACACGCTTACGCGGACCAAGGAGTCGTTTGTGCCCAACGACCCCGAGCGGATCACCATGTATGTGTGCGGCCCTACTGTTTATAACTACGCGCACATTGGCAATGCCAGGCCGGTTGTTGTCTTCGATTGCCTGTATCGGCTGCTGACTGCGCTCTATCCCACCGTTGTTTACGCCCGCAATATCACCGATATCGACGACAAAATTATTCAAGCGGCGGTGGCCCGCGGCTGCTCGATAGATGTGATCAGCGAGGAATTTACTGAAAAGTTTCGCGAGGACATGGACTCCCTTAATGCCATCACGCCCACACTCGAGCCCAAGGCGACAGAGCATCTCGCCGAAATGATCTCGCTGACAGAGCGTCTGATCAGCAGAGAGAGTGCTTATGTTTCCGACGGCCATGTTCTCTTTGCCGTGGAATCGATGGAAGGTTACGGCGCGCTGAGTGGGCGTAAGCTCGAGGATATGTTGGCGGGAGCAAGAGTGGAGGTGGCTGATTACAAGCGGCACCCCGGCGATTTTGTCTTGTGGAAGCCTTCAAGTGATGCGGAGCCGGGTTGGGACAGCCCATGGGGGCGAGGCAGACCCGGCTGGCATCTCGAGTGCTCAGCGATGATCCATGCCCATTTAGGTGCTTCTATTGATATCCACGGCGGCGGGCGCGACCTTATTTTTCCCCATCACGAAAATGAGCGGGCCCAAAGTTGTTGCGGTTACGGCGGTGACTTTGTCAAATACTGGCTCCACAACGCCTACGTGGACATGGAAGGCGAAAAAATGTCCAAGTCACTCGGGAACGTCCGAACGGTGAGGGAGCTGCTGGCGAGCTACCCGGGCGAGGTGCTACGTTTTTCTCTATTAGCGGCACACTATCGCTCACCTGTCGATTTTTCGGGTGATGGACTGGAGGCGGCGAGAGCGCAGCTGGACACTTTTTATGCTGCGCTGCGTAGGCATCGCGAGCGTGAGCCGGACAATATTCCTGCAGAAGAAACCGAGGTTTTTGGCGCCTTGCTGGATGACATGAATACCCCAGAGGCGATCGCGAAATTGCATGCAGCTGCGGGCAGGCTCAATAAGGCACTGAGCCCGGCGGAGGTGGCAGTTGCGAAGGGCGAGCTCTTGGCAGGGGGCCGGCTATTAGGCATTCTTGAGTCGGAGCCCGAGGCTTGGTTTACTCAGGCTGTATCCTCTGTTGCCTCCCAGCCCAGCGCCGAGACGATCGAAGACCTGATCAAAGAGAGGCTCTTGGCTCGCGAGCAGCGCAACTTTGCCCGCGCTGATGAGATACGGGCGTTTCTCGACGCGCAGGGCGTGCTGCTCGAGGACGGGCCAGAGGGTACCGTCTGGCGTCTCCGCCACTAGGCGCAGGCGGACACGCCTTATCTTCTAGCCAAGCGCTTTTTCTCCGGATTCAACGGTTTGCTGTATCAGGGTATTAATGGTCATGGGGCCGACACCGCCCGGTACGGGTGTCAGGGCGCTGGCGTGCTCACTCAGGGCCGAGAGTTCGATATCGCCCACACCACCCGGGTGGTAGCCCGCGTCCACGACAATCGCTCCTTCTTTGATCCACTCAGCGCGAATAAACTCAGGTCTGCCCACTGCGCCCACAACCAGGTCAGCCTGGCGGACTAACTGGTCTAGCTGTTTGGTGCGGGAGTGACAAATAGTGACGGTGGCGTTGGCCTCCAGCAGCATCATTGCCATAGGCTTGCCCAAAATGGGGCTTCGACCCACCACCACAGCATGAAGACCCTCCAGCTGCAGCTCGTAGTGCCTAAGCAGTCGCATGATGCCCTGGGGGGTAGCGCAACCGTAGGCTGGCTCTCCCATAGCCATTCGACCAAAGCCAAGGCAGGTGACGCCATCGACATCTTTTTCCAGTGCGATCATGTCAAAACAAGCGCGCTCATCGATGTGACCGGGAACCGGGTGTTGTAGGAGTATGCCGTGGACATCCGGGCTGTGATTCAGTTGCTCGATTTCTCGCAGCAGATCATTGGTGCGCGTCGAAGCGGGAAGCTCAATGGCGAGCGATTCCATGCCAACCCTGCGGCACGCGTTGCCCTTCATCTTGACGTAGGTGGCGGAGGCGGGGTCATCGCCTACCAGAATGGTCGCCAGTACAGGTGTTCTGCCGTCCGATTTGGCTTTCATGGCGGAGACTCGCTCCGACAGTTCTGACTCTGACCTTTGAGCAACCTGTTTTCCATCGAGAATGAGCGCCGGCATGTCTGGTTTCCCCTGTAAAAAGTCGGGGATTCTTGCAGAGTCTTTCTGACAGAGGAAGTGTTTTTCTGCGACATTGCCCAATATTGGCAATGTGGGTAAACTGCGCGCCGCGCGGGGGTGAACCCCCGCGTTATCGGGGTGTAGCGCAGTCTGGTAGCGCGCCTGCTTTGGGAGCAGGATGTCGGGGGTTCGAATCCCTCCACCCCGACCATATCTCCTCAACGAGAATGCCACAGAGGGGGTAAGAAAAGCCTTCGGGTTTGCCTCTAGGCGGTCTGCCTGAGCGTGATCTGATGGTGGCTGTAGCTCACCAGGTAGAGCACCGGATTGTGGCTCCGGAGGTAGCGGGTTCGAGACCCGTCAGCCACCCCATCTCATCCTCGAACATGGGGATGCAGCAAGCACCCGGCGCGGTTCCGCAAGCTGATTTTTAGCGACTCACCGACTCTGGCCGCTCGCCTGAGTCCGCGGGAGCAGTGGCGAGCCCGCTTTTAGTTTTGTCAGCCCCAAAGAAAGACCCTGAAAAAGAAGAGGGCGATCCATGCCCCCTAAGTCGCCATCTTAGGCGTGAGTTATTTGGCCGTCCCTGGCCGCCCGCAACGCGATTGCCTTCCTGGCTTGGGGCCAGTATTTCGCAATATGCAATAATTGTCAACTTCCCGGTCGCTTTTTTGTAGAAAAATAATATAGTGAAAACATATATTTGGAAAAACCAGATAAAAAAATAAGATATATGCTGCTTTTCTGTTCATTTTGGGGCTGAATTCGCAAATTGAGAAAGCAGCCAAGATGACGAGGTGGTCCTCACTGCGGTGAGGGTACTTCCTCAAAAGCCCCTTGATCAGGTGGACGATAACGCGACAAAAGTGCCGTCAGCATGCCAGGGTCGACCCACTGGTACCCGGCTGCGTCAAAACGCGCGGTGTCTGCAGCGCAGGGAAAGGAAAAGTATCTACTCGTGCCAGTTGCTGGGGCAGATTTGGGTGTTTGGTGCTGGGCCAGTGTTTTGATTGTTTCTGCAAGTGCTAGGCAGCCCGCTTCATAAAGACCAAGCACATTGGCCAAGTAGCACAGCGATGGGTCCCGGGGCGTCGATTGTTGACAGAGAACCGGCCCTGAATCAATTAACTCGCTGTCAATCCAGTGTAGTGTGCTTCCGAGCGCGTCGTCGTTATTGAGCATGGCGCGAAAGGTGGCCATAACACCTCGATATTGGGGGAGTTTGCCCGAATGCAGGTTGAGTACTCCCAGCCCCGGTATGGCAATGGCACGGGATTTGAGTATGTGACCGTAACGAATGCTGACCATCAGATCGGGTGAGCTCTCTGCCAGCGTGTTTAGGCCTTCGTCACTATTGGGATCTGACAGCGAAAGGGCTGGCGTCTCGAGATATTCTGCGAGCCCGTTGAATGTCAGCAGTTCTCCCCTCAGATTTTGCGCGTCGATGAGCGGGAACCACAGCTTGTTAGGTAAGGTTTGCTCATAAAAAGCAAGCATTCTGAGTGCAGGGGGTGACTGCGCTCGACCCTCGTTTTCAGATAAAAATAGTGTTAGTAAATGGTCTTGAGCCAGCAACTTAACAAGATGATTCAGCGCCAGATTGCTGGGAAGGTCGCGGTTGGCAAGTAGGGTGATGCGCACAATCGAGGCCGTGGTTGAGCTAGGGCATAGCATAGTAACAGTCTGTCAGATCGCTAAGACCTCTCATCACCGCTTCACTTGCGCGGTAGGGGGTTGTTACGATGCGACTGCGCGCCGTTCAAAGGGCGAGACGCCGATGTCGTGCAGGCTCCTGAAAACCTTAAAAAATTAGGCGGACTTATGTTTCGTGTCATTACTTGTAATACCAACGGTATTCGCGCCGCTGCCCGCAAGGGATTTTTCACTTGGCTGAGTCAGCAATCCGCCGACGTCGTTTGTATTCAGGAGATTAAAGCAAAAGAGGCGCAGCTGACGGACGCCGTCTTTTATCCTGAGGGGTATCACTGCTATTACAATGAAGCAGATCGGCCAGGCTACGCGGGCACCGCTGTCTTCACCAAAGAAAAGCCGAAGAAAGTGGTGTCGCGGTTGGATTGGGATATTGTCGATACAGAGGGCCGTTACTTACAGGTCGATTTCCCGGGCCTTAGCGTGGTGTCGCTCTATGTTCCCTCAGGTTCAGCTTCCGATGTGGCTCAGGCGCGCAAAGACGGTTTCATGGAGCCCTTTTACCAGCATCTTGCCGAGTTGCGGCGGAAGCGCCGCGAGTACATCATTTGCGCTGATTGGAACACTTGTCACCACAATATTGATCTGAAGAACTGGCGGCCTAATCAAAAGAATTCGGGCTTTATGCCCCATGAGCGTGCCTGGCTGGATCGCATTTACGGCGAGCTGAAGTGGATCGATATATTTCGCGAGATTACCCAGGAGCCTGAACTTTACACCTGGTGGTCAAACCGTGGTCAGGCCTGGGCCAACAACGTGGGATGGCGCCTCGACTATATGATGGTTACCCCGGGGTTATCTGGCCGGGGTTTGAGTCAGTCGATTTATCGCGACGAGCGGTTCTCCGATCATGCGCCGCTCACTATAGATTTCGACTTGTAGTGTTGCCTTACGCATGATGTTTTACTGCACACGGGCTTCAGTCGTCAGTCAACACTAGTTTATCGATCTGTTGGCCTATTGTTGCAACCGGGGACAAAGCTTAGAGTGTGCCGGCTTAATGAGGAGATAGTGACATGTTAATTCCCGAGGCATATGCGCAATCCGCCGCGCAACAACCGCAGGGCGGTGGCCTGTTTTTGCCCCTGATGATGGTGGGCATTTTGGTGTTTATGTACTTCACCACTATCCGACCTCAACGTAAGCGGCAAAAAGAGCATGCCGATATGGTCGGCGCGCTGAAGAAAGGCGACGAGGTCGCCCTGTCTTCGGGAATGCTGGGTAAGATCAGTGGGCTCGACGACAATTATTTGGTGCTGTCAGTGGGAAATAATGTCGAGCTCAAATTTCAAAAAATTCACGTCACCTCTGTACTGCCCAAGGGTACATTGAAGTCTGTCGGTGTCGAGACTGCCTGAATACCCGCCGCGCATAGCTTTGGCGCGGACTCCGACCCCGTTTCATTGCCTGGCACGCGCTTCTGATCGGTGGGGTCACGGCAAGCGTTTGTGGATCAAACGTGACGATCTGACGGGCTCAGTGCTCACGGGCAATAAGGTGCGGAAGCTAGAGTTCATTGCGGCGCATGCCATCAACAACGGGTTTCGTACCTTGGTCACCTGCGGCGGGCTGCAAAGTAATCACTGCCGTGCGACGGCGTTGGTAGCGGCCCAGGTTGGTCTCGGCTGTCACTTGGTGCTGCGCGCCGATGATTCGGATCGCCGGATTACAGGCAACTTTCTTCTCGATCAAATCGCCGGTGCGACCTACGAGGTACTCCCCGCCGCTGGCTGGGGCAGGGCATTGCAGTCGGCGTATCAGCGACTCGAGCAGACCTATCTTGATGCTGCTCAACCTGCGCTGATGATCCCTACCGGCGGCAGCGACAGTCTGGGTATATGGGGCTATATGGTAGCGGCGGAGGAGCTTGGGCGCGATATCGCCACCCATGATATTGATCGAGCGGCGGTAGTGGTCGCCACAGGATCCGCAGGTACGCAAACGGGCCTCACTGCGGGCGTAGCCATTGCGGGCTTACCCCTGCGGGTGGTGGGTTACGCGGTTTGTGACGATGCTCAGTGGTTCAACACCAAGGTCGCTGAGGACTGGCAGGCCGCGAGACGCCGCTGGCCGCAGTTGCCGGCGATAAATATAGAGCCGGTCACTCAAGATCACAGTGCGGGGCCGGCTTACGGCATCGCCCCTCAGGAGGTTTATCAGCTGATTGTTGAGTTGGCGCGTCTCGAAGGCGTGGTGCTTGACCCCGTTTACACAGGGAAGGCCTTTCTCGGCTTGCTGAGAGATATCAGAGAGGGCTACTTTGAGGGGGTGGATGACATTATTTTTATTCACACTGGAGGCGTTTTTGGCTTGTTCGCTCATGAGCATTCGCTTCTTCGGGCGGTCAGCTGATACATTGCCCGGATCGCCATCGGTTACCGGATATTGACGGAGAGACATCGGGTCAGCCTTGGGCAATAGCGCGCGTCTCGTGGGGCGGCGAGCGAGAGGAGCACCGGGTACGCTGTCGCGATCAGCCGTGTGACTGACGCCAACAGGGGACGATAAATGCACGCAATCATTACAGAAATCAATGCCTGGGCTTGGGGCGTACCGATGCAGGTTTTATTGCTCGGGACGGGCGTTTTTCTCACGGCCGGCCTTGGCTTCCTGACATGGATCCGGCTGGGATTGGCCTTTCGCATGCTGGCCTCTGGCAGGCGGGGCCGCGGCGACGGCGACATACCCCCCTTCCGCGCGTTGATGACCTCCCTCAGTGCCACGATTGGTACTGGAAACATTGCCGGCGTTGCTACGGCGATGACTCTCGGTGGGCCGGGTGCGCTCTTTTGGATGTGGCTGACCGCGCTCTTTGGTATGGCGATGAAATATGCCGAGGCAGTCTTGGCGGTGCGATTCAGGGAGCAGGATGATCGGGGCGGTTACAGCGGCGGGCCGATGTACTACATCAAGAATGGTCTGGGTCCCCGCTTCGCGCTCCTCGGCGGCGCTTTCGCACTGTTTGGGAGTATGGCCGGCTTTGGCTTGGCAAATACCGTACAGTCAAATTCCGTTGCGCAAGTGTTGGCGGATCAATTCCAGATACCCTGGGCGGTGACGGGGACATTACTGATGTTTTTGGTTGGCGCGGTGATTCTGGGAGGCATACAACGCATTGCTGCGACCGCAAGTGCAGTAGTACCTGTCATGGCAGTGGCCTATCTCGTTATGAGCAGTGTTGTCATTACGCTGCACTGGGAGACGATCCCCGCCGCGCTGTCTACTATCGTCACCACAGCGTTCACAGGTGCATCCGCCGTGGGTGGATTTGCGGGGGCCACCGTCTGGGCCGCAATTCGTTTTGGTGTAGCCCGCGGTATCTTTTCTAACGAGGCCGGATTGGGCAGCGCTCCGATTGCTCATGCGGCGGCGCAAACGGACGAGCCGGTGGAGCAGGGGTTGATTGCAATGCTGGGAACTTTCATCGACACATTGGTGGTGTGCACCATGACAGGTCTTGTCATCATGCTCACTGGCGTGCTGGATTCGGGGGTCTCTGGCGCCAGCCTGACCGCCATGGCTTTTGGCGCGGCGATTCCGGGTGGTGAGCTGGTAGTGACCGTGGGTGTGGTTTTGTTCGCGACGACTACCATGATCGGTTGGTCATTTTATGGAGAGCGCTGCGTGGTTTATCTGTTTGGCACCCGCGGGATTATGCCTTTTCGTATCTTATGGGTGTTGGCCATCCCTGTTGGCGCTGGCATGGAATTGGGGCTTATTTGGTTAATTGCCGATACCCTCAACGCCTTCATGGCGATTCCCAATTTGATTGCACTGCTCCTGTTGTCGCCGGTCGTATTCAAGTTGTCTCGCGACTATTTTGGGCGCAGCGCCGCAGAGCACCCCACGGGTTGATTGCTGTGTCTGAGCTAACGGCCCGGCGTCTGGTTATTGCAATATCATCGCGCGCGCTATTCGACCTGGATGACGCACATCGCGTTTATGAGGAACAAGGATTACAAGCCTACTCTGACTATCAAGTCGAAAAAGAAGAGGAGGTGCTTGCTCCTGGCCAGGCTTTCCCCATGGTGCAAAAATTATTGGCGCTGAACGATAAGTTGCCCGGTGATTTTGGTATTGATGTCATATTGCTCTCCAGAAACAGCGCCGATACCGGCCTAAGAGTTTTTAATTCCATAGAGCACTACGGTTTGGGCATATCCCGGGCTGCGTTCTGTGGAGGTGAGGCGCCGTGGCGTTATATTAAGGCGTTTGGCTGTCAGCTCTTTCTCTCTGCAGAGGGGAGTGACGTTCGCGTCGCGCTGGACAATGGAGTAGCGGCAGCCACTTTGGTGTCGAGCGTGTCAGTTCAGTCAGAGGACCCCCAGTTACGGTTTGCGTTTGACGGTGACGCGGTGTTGTTCTCTGACGAATCCGAACGCATATTCAAGACTCAGGGGCTTAGAGCATTTTCAGCCAACGAGGACGCCGCGCGGAAGGATCCCATGATGGGAGGACCTTTCAAGAATTTTCTTGCATCACTACAGCAGTTACAGCAAGCGTTGCCGGCAGACAACCCGCCCATCAGAACAGCCTTGGTTACGGCGCGTTCGGCCCCAGCTCATGAGCGGGTTATTCGAACACTCCGGGCCTGGGGGATACGAATAGACGAGTCTATTTTCCTCGGTGGGCTTAGCAAAACGGAATTTCTACGCGCTTACAGAGCCGATGTCTTTTTTGATGATCAACGGGTGCATTGTCAGGCGGCGGGGGATCATGTGCCGACGGGACACGTCCCCCACGGGGTCGCTAACGTGGAATAAAAACGCATAAAAAAGCAAAATTATATTCCTGAAAGGTGGTGCATCTCGGTAAAGCGGAGTAATGTTTTGTCTATGTGTGATCACAAGCGAGCGTTCGTTTACCAGTGAAACTACAGCAACTCAGGTACATCTGGGAGGTGGCACATCACGACCTCAATGTCTCAGCGACGGCTCAGAGTCTATTCACCTCCCAACCTGGAATCAGTAAGCAAATTCGACTACTTGAAGATGAGTTGGGGGTGGAAATCTTTGCCCGCAGTGGGAAACACCTAACGCATATCACACCTGCAGGCGAGGTGATTCTGGACTTGGCCGGTGAAATGTTGCGAAAAGCTGAATCTATCAAGCGGGTTGCGCAGGAGTTTTCTGACGAGACCGCCGGTACGCTTTCCATCGCAACAACGCACACTCAGGCACGGTACGTCTTGCCGCAGGTCATACAGCAATTTATGTCGAGGTACCCTGACGTTTCGCTGGTGATGAAGCAGGGCACGCCGCCTCAAGTGGCGCAGATGGCGGCGGATGGTGAGGTCGATTTTGTTATTGCCACCGAAGCGCTTAACCAGTTCTCAAGCCTAGTCACTCTGCCTTGCTATCGTTGGAATCGCTGCGTTGTGGTGCCGAAGGACCACCCTCTGGCAGCCCTCGAGCGCTGTTCTCTTGAGGCCATTGCCGATTATCCTATTGTGACTTACACCACGGGCTTTACCGGACGTTCAAAGCTCGATGAGGCGTTTCAGGACAGAGGGTTGGTGCCGCGAGTGGTTTTTACCGCGGTGGACTCTGATGTTATCAAGACCTATGTCAGACTCGGTTTAGGTATCGGCTTAATTGCGGGTATGGCCTATGATGAAAAGCTGGACGCTGACATGGTCAAGATTGACGCCTCGCACCTTTTCGCAAGCTCAGTGACCAGCCTTGGATTTCGGAAAGGAACGTTCTTGCGGGGCTTTATGCATGATTTTATTCATGAACTGGCGCCGCATCTCGGTCGCGATTTGGTGCAAGAGGCGCTTTCTCGGGCAAAACTCTCTGAACGGGTTGCGCTCTATGAGGGGATAGAGTTGCCGGAGCACTGACTTAGGTGCTCGATAGCGGCCATTATTGGACCCACCTTGTCCAGCGTTTCCTGGTATTCGGCCTCCCAGTGGGAGCCAGCAGTAATACCGCCGCCGCCCCAGCAATAGAGTGTGTCTCCCTTGGCTTCCAGAGTGCGGATCGCAATGCTGCTTTGCATCCACTCTGCACCCGACATCACGAAGATCGAGCCGCAATATGCCCCTCTCGGATGTGGTTCAAGTTCCTTGATAATCTCTATGGCGCGCTTTTTAGGTGCCCCCGTAATAGAGCCGCCCGGAGAGGTGGCGATCAAGACCTGGCCCGGGGTTAGGTGGGGTTTCAATACGCCCTCGATCGTGCTTATGAGGTGGTGCACATTACCAAAACTGTGCAACCCGCAGAGCTCGGTCACGTTAACGCTACCCGCTTGACAGAACTGTCCTAGATCATTGCGCAGCAAGTCGGTGATCATTACGTTCTCAGCGCGATCTTTTTCTGACCCGACCAGCGACTGGGCAAGGTGATCGTCTCTCTGGGCATCAACGTGACGGGGCGCAGTGCCTTTTATAGGCTGGGTGACGATTTTTCCTTGGTTTATTTGAATAAACCGCTCCGGAGAGAGAGAGAGTATGGCGCAATCATTCCCAGTTCTTATAAAGCTCGAGAATCCGCCGGCCAGTTTCTGTCTGGCAGTCCTGTAACCCTCCCAACTGTCCCCGAGAAATGATGCTTTGAAGCGTTGCGCGAAATTAACCTGATAGCAGTCTCCAGCCAGGATGTACTCCTGAATGCGCTCAACGGCGTGCCGGTAGTCGGCTTTACTGATGCTCGGTGTAAAAGAATTAGTGACCGTGAAAGACCGTTGTGCCGCGCTGGAATCTTGGTGAAGGGCGGATTCGACCTGTCGGCGAGTTTCGGCCGGACAATGAGGGTGGTACAACAGCTCTGTGGTGCCGCTTTTTGAATGAGATACCAGCATCCAGTGATAAAGACAGGCGAAGGCTCGCGATGGGCTGGTGGGCAATCTCGCCAGCTCTGCAGCGGGCGTGTCGTAGTCAAGACTTCCCACGACGAGCCCGCCATTGAAAATGCCGGCGGCTCCCAGGGTGGCGGCGCTCTCGTGGGTCACGGCCAGAGCTCGTTCGATCTCCGTCATCCATTTGATTAAGTTGGTCGAATAATCCCGCGCAGTAAAGGTATTCGTCGGCAGGGCTGTGATGATTTCTAGCTCGCTACCGATTGCTGCGTTACCGCTATCGAGATAGGCAAACCCGGGCAAATGGGCAAGACGGTCCGCCCACTCTATAAGCGAGCGGGTGTAGGGCAGCGATACAACGCTGGCTTGCAGGCCCATAAATAACCCTATATTTATTGGGGGTAAAATTGACAGCAATGGTTAAGGATAAGTAATGTCTCGCCCTGTGCACAGAGAGTGACGCACAGTTTTCGAGCGCAGTCCGGGATAGGCTGTGTGAGTGATTCCAACCTGAGAGTTAATCCATGGAAAATGGTGTAAAAGAGGCCGCCGCAGCAGTGCCGGGCGTCACTCTAGAGAACCCCTTTGTTACCGCGTCGGAAGAGCAGGATGACGTGGGTCGCTATGAGGCCACATTAAGCCGGGGCCTAGCGCTACGGCAGCTTCCCTATATTGCTGCGGGGACCGCGAGTCGCCAGCGGCAGCATCTCAAAGGCCGGATGACGGTATGGGAGCGAATCCGAGTTCTCGCCGACGACGAGCCCCATGTGCTTTATCAAAATTGGGGGCCCAATCTCGATGGGGCTTCCCTCGTTACAGCAATAGCCACCATCGATGGCCGCGATGTGGCGGTCTATGGGCATGATTTTACCGTCCGAGCGGGCTCCATGGACGCCACCAATGGAGAAAAACTGGCTCGATTGTTTGAGTTGGCGGCTCAGCGGCGAATTCCTTTGGTGGGGCTGAATGACTCAGCCGGGGCCTACATTCCAGCGGGCGTTGGCGGTCTGGACGGTTATGCGGACGCTTTTACGGCTTTGAGAAAGATCAGCGGTATTGTTCCCAGCATTATGTGCATGTTCGGTTTTAATGCCGGCGGAGGAAGCTACTTACCGAGACAGGGCAGCTTTCTGATTCAGCCCAAAGACACATTTTTCGGGCTCACAGGTCCGGGGGTCGTGAAGAGCGTCCTAGGGGAGGACATCACGCCTGACGAGCTGGGCGGTCCTATGGTGCATAGCCAGACGGGAGTGACCGACTTTGTCGTAGAGGATGAAGTTGCGGCGCTTAGAAAAGTGAGGGAGCTATTGCGGTATTTGCCTGATTCCAACCAGTCTCTCACCCCTTATCGCGAGACCTCGGATCCTGTGGAACGACAGACGGTGGACGTGGATATACTGCTAAAAAAAGCATTCAATTCACCGACCGGGTTTAATACCCCCTTCGACATCAGCATCATGATCCAGCAGCTGTGTGACCACGGGGATTTCCTTGAAACTCAGGCAAATAGAGCACGAAACACCATTACCGCATTCGGTCGGGTGGGGGGTCATGTCGTGGGGTTTGTCGCCAATAACTCCGCGGTATCATCAGGACAGATTGACATCGATGCTGCGTACAAAAATGCGCGCTTTATCAGATTTTGTAATCTCTACAACATTCCTGTGATTTTTCTCGAGGACACGACCGGATTCTTGCCCGGCAGCGAGCAAGAGCACCGCGGTATTGTGCAGGCTGGTCGTGCAATGTTGGACGCCATCGTCGACCTGCGCACGCCGCGCTTCCTGGTTCTCGTGCGCAATGCATTTGGCGGCGCCTACGCCTCCTATAACAACTACTCCACTGGCGCTGATTTTGTCATCGCATTGCCCACCACTCGCGTTGCCGTGATGGGCCCTGCGGGCGTGGAGTATGTTTACAAGGATGAGTTGAAAAAAATTCGCTCGGGCAGAGAGCAACGTGTTGCGCAGGCGGCTGCCGATCTCGCCGCTGCGGGCCTGAACGAGCAAGCGGCGCTGAGTGAAGCTTCATCGGCGGTCGACGAGGCTATCAAGGCGGAAGAGGCGTTGTTGGCGCAACGTTATGAGCGGGAGATTATGAACCCCGAGGAGGCGCTGAGTCTGGGGTCTATTTCGGAGATTGTCATGCCTTCGGAGCTTCGCCGAGTACTCGGGCGCCAGCTCGCATTTTGTCTACGGCATTACGAACCTGGGCCGATGCAATCGGTGCAGCGCGAATTCCACTGACCTTCGGTAGGGAGTACTCCTCGAGTGGGCACAGATCAATATCTTAATAATCCTCTCATCCACGCTGATAGGCGCGCCAAGTTGCGTTTGTCCGAATGGAATGAGCAGTTCCGATGTGGCCATCTGAAGCCGCTGATCATTTGTCGTGGACCCATAAGAAAGGAGGCGATGGACGTTTTCGCCGAGATGGGGATCAATGAGTTCGGCATATTGCTCTCGGAAAAAGACTCCATCGTTTATCGAGGCGCGCTGGCGCCAGAGCTGAGGTCTCTCACCGATCCTGACCGGGTTCATCGTGTGCCTGATTACAGCGGTGCTAATAAAGAAGAGCGTGAGCAACGCATTCAGGACATTATCGGTATCGCGGACACATGGGGTTACAACGCGATATTCGCCGGCTACGGTTTCATGGCCGAGGATGAACAAATGGTGGCAGCCATGGAATCTGCGGGCCTCAACTTTATTGGACCGTGCTCCAGAACTGTGAGGCAGGCTGGCCTGAAGGACGAGGCCAAGCGTACGGCATTGCGGGCAGGAGTCTCAGTGACGCCGGGTATCGATAATGGCACCACCTTGACACTCCTGAAAAAATATCCCGACGAAGCGGCCCTGATGGCGTTGATAGAAACCCATGGGCTGGAGCTCGCGGCCTCAGAGAATCCCAACGACGATCTTGAATCTTTGGCCGAGCGAGTGCTCGTCGCGAGCTACCGTAAAGGGCTGGATCTCTACACAATCGATGAATTGAGCGAGACCCTCACAGAGGCGGTCGTGCGAATGGGACAAGACTATCCGCAAAACCGGGTCAGGCTGAAAGCGATCG
>Ga0222716_10002830_pt1 | contig 14048 bp, 18 predicted proteins | sample C33_13DmetaG_FD_165044 | JGI IMG/M metagenome (GOLD analysis project Ga0222716, IMG submission 165044) | Estuarine water microbial communities from San Francisco Bay, California, United States - C33_13D | ecosystem: Environmental > Aquatic > Marine > Unclassified | place: USA: California... | reverse complement strand
GGAATTGTATCCAGTAGACACTACTTCATTATCTGGACCCACGATGACCACGCCTATTTGAGTATTTTCATCTTTACTCTTTAGCTTGACCACCTCTGCCAGTTGTATGAAGTAACTTTTCCAATCCAACATATTGTATTATACCTTTTGGTATTCAGGCACCCATTCCGAAATGTTGTCCACAACTGCGGATTCTTTAAAATCATTAAAGTACACAGGAGCAACCTCACGAAGTGCCTTTAATACCACATCAGCAAGTACCCGAATCTCTGGTTCGGCATGACGATCACTACGACTTTCAATGAACCACCTCCAACCACGGATGTTGTTGGTCCAAGTACCACGGGTTTCAATTCCATGTGGTAGAACATTACGAGCCTTACCTCTTGCCCACTTACGAAGATCGAACCCTTCAAGATTGTTTGGGTTCAATTCCATCAACAATGCGACCTGAGACTGATAACTCTTAATTGCATTGTGTTGTGTATTCAGATGATCTAATAACAGATCACGTTCTTTCTCACCCACTTTGTTGTTCAATGATCCGAAGAATCCTGTTTCTTTACTAAAAGCAGGAGCGACATCTCTGAACAGTTTAGCAAAGTATGGTTCAAGAACTAGGGAAGATTCTTCTTCTGCTGTGTATCTGGTTGACCGTTGGGAGATAGCAAACGATCTATGACGGTTCAGTTCTAATGATAGTCCGCGGGTGATGCCCTCAATAAACATTGTAATATTTAGATGTTCTAGGACTGACCCGTGACGGTGTTCAAGGATCGCTAACTGATTAGCTTCGTTGGCACGACCATTCTTACCAAAACTATCGTAACATCCCTTAGCAGCGAAGGCACCTAGTCTCACGAAGTCATCAGCACCGTCAGGTATATCGTAGTTTGGGTGGTCTGTGAAATTTGTTTGTGCAACAACGGTAACCTTTGGTAACAACTTAATTATCATACTATCTCCATATCCTATATGAGTCTTCGTCAAAATGTTCTGTGCTTACTTCAAATATAATACTATCATTTTCAAGTGCAGTTAATCTATGTGGTTGGCCGCGGAGAATGTCTACACAATCTCCACCCATCAATGTCATTGACTTTGTTTCTGCGTTCTCAGTGTCCACGTATTCGAATTTAAACGAACCATCAAAGACGATCCAAGATTCTGCTTTCACGATATGATAATGCATAGAGAAAGAGCTATTCTTTTTTGGGAACACCAATAACTTACCACAGTATTCGGGGGAATTGTGTATCCACAACTCATGACCCCAAGGTTTATCTACTCTCTTTGGACGGCGTTTCTTCATGATCAGTTTATAATATAACTGAGCCAATTACCGCGTTCGGATCGCATTCCAAGATAAAATGCTCCACCTACTAAAATTGTAGTAATCATAACTTCTCCTTTATTTAATGTTACCAATTAATATAACAACATTATTAATGATTGTCAAGGTTCTACGTTAGTATTTCTGTTATCAACCTTGGCTTTTTCTGTACCGGAGAATTTTTCAAGTCCACCAATGCCAAATGATCCTAGCGTAATCCAAATAAATGATTGATAAATGTATTCATGTAATGCTAATGGAATATCTAATAGTCCGGTGGCAAGATCAATGATACTATATACGACCATGACCGCAAATGAAATGAATCCTAAAATATTCTTTTCATTATAATCATTCTTATCTTTAAAAATTTCAAATGACATTTTTGTTATTCTCTTCATAGAAGTAAATGGTTTGTAACCCATTTCTTATAACCTCACTATTTAGTTGTTTGTCCCCCACATACGCAAATTTCACAATCGCACATATTATTCTCCGTAAAGGTTTATGTTATCTTTGTCTATATAAATATCTTGTAGGACTTCTTTAACTTCTTCTATTTTCTTTTCTTGTTTCTCTGTTTGTTCGTTTTCTTGTTCTTCTAACTCATATTCAATCTGTTGTAGTGCGGCCATCTTATCATGTTTAAATGACTTGAATGGAAATGCGTTACCGAAATCAACATATAGATCTCCGGTTCTCGCTACATTATAATCATTTAGAAGCCATTCTAATATTTCTTCAGCAGCTTCTATTGTTTCAAATTGATAGCAATCGGCCATATTATTCCAATCTGGGCTTATGACCACACACAATCTAACTTTGCCATTATAACCAAACTCTATAAGATCGCCAGGCTGAAGTGTGTATGGAGAGGCGAATAATCTCTTTCCGGTTTTAATGGTCATGAGCTAATGATTGTCGCGGCAAGATCCATTAATATCCATCCCCATATATACTATAAGTTCTAGGCTTAGGCGCTTCTAGTTCATGTTCTTCGATGGTATATATCTCACCATCGGCAGCAGAGAACCTGTATTCTTTAGCTCCGGTCTTTTGGAATACTCTTTCTAATCCTAACGTAAGGTTTTCAAATACTTCGTTGCCATCTGGTTCTCTCCATCTATCGCCGGGCGGTACTCTGACCAGACATAACGTTTTGATTTCTTTAATTTCCATAATCACCTAGTCTGTTTATTGCAATATCTCTGACCAACTTTTTAAGTTCGTTGCGGAGTTGTTGTTCTCTTGGAGATAGTGATTCTTCTTGTTGTTTACCAATCTTAGAATCGCCAGAAAATGACATTTGAACACCACCACCTCGTCTCCCGGCTGTTACTCTAGATCTATATGTAAGGGAATAATCATCTGGATTATTGGTTCCTGCTTGAGTTATAAATCGTGGTGAACCCTTATCATAATATTGTTTGTTGTGTTCCAACCCAAATCCATCACTAGTTGATATACTACCTGCGATTTCTACCGCTGCAAGAAAATGTTCTGGCACAACTCTGCCTTTTTTTGATAATTTAGAAGCATTATTTGGACCAACTACCAATGCAGCCTTTTCTGGGGTAACAATCTTTCCTAACCGTTCTGCAAATTCTTTTTCGGTTTTGTCCATTTCTTCATTAAACTTGAGACGATAATTTGTGTCGTTAAAACTAACATCTCCCAATTCACTAGCCAATTTGCTTTTAATTCTATCAATTTCTGACATATACTCTTGACAAATTGTCGAAATTTGTTTCGATTCATCTTCGGTAAATGCTTCGGCCGCGCCAGGAATTTGTTCACCAATAGCATCTAAATTAGATCTTAGAAACGTTCCAATTTTTTCTTGAGTTTCTTCATCATTCTCCCCACGAATTAATCTGTCACTAACCACCAGTGTGTTTCCTTCTTCACCTAAAAATTGTCCTAAGTTGTCTCGTCTATCTGGGTCTGGATGTAGTTGTGTAACTGCCTTACTATTTGCGGGGAAACCATATGTTCTTTGTTTTTTACCCCACTTACAACTAACCAACGACACCCTTTCTAAAACACCATCACCACCCGATGTAAATTTTATTTTGTCCCCGCCGGGAAAATTTCCGGCCGACGGCAGATAAACTTCATCTCCACTAGCTAATTCGGATTCATATAATGCATTCTCGGCAACTTGTTTCATTACAGCCGGAGCAGCATCTTTATCAGCTTCGTGGAGTTGTCTAGCTAAAGTATTATAACTATCTAACACCGCAGCCTCTGCTCTTTCACTAGGTATTTCTTGTGTTTTTAAAATTTGCTGAAGTCTAGATTGATGTTCTTCTAAAGCAGAGGCAAAACCTTTATCAATGGTCCCCTTACTAGCTTCATCTCTAGCGGCATCTATGGTCTTTTGTAAAGACGGACTACCGAAGCTTTGTTCTAGATAAGCTGTGGAGTTTTCAGAACTGGACAAGACATTTCCATTTTCATCGGTAACAGCATACAATCCCCATTGTCTTTCTGGAATTCTTCTTAGGACAGGGTGGTCATTGAACATTTCCTGAACATCTGGGTTATTTCGCCCTATAGGATCTCCCAAATCTGGCTTCGCAGCGGTTTCTAACCTGCTTCTAGCCAACTTTTCAGCAGCAGCCTTGGTGTCTTTACCTTTACCACCCAACGATATGCCAAGATCCTCTACTCTACGAACTAGCTCTTTGGTTCCTAGAGTACGGTTTCCTAATTGTTTATAATAGTTCCCCAACTCACCAAGTCTTGCATTTGTTTTGTCAGAATTTGTATATAAGCCGCCGTTTTTGACTAGCCATTGTGCCGCTTCACGACGAGTATCTTCATCCGCATCAGAAAGAACTACTTTTATCTTTTCCTTAATTCCTGTTATTAATTCTTTGGGAATATCTTCAGTTTTAGATGACAAGCTGTCTAATCTGTCGTCAAACGCAGCAACCATCTTTTTTTCTTTTTCACCCAGAGACAACGATTTCGTTTCTGGTTCCTCTCCACGTTCTGCACCAGCTCTTGCTATCCTAGCTAATTGTGGGTCTGATGCAATTGCATCGTCGGGGGATTGTTGTCCTGCTTGTGGATCATCTTCACCACCGGCCGGTTGTTCTCCAGATGCGTCATCGGGAGCTGGACCTCTTCCAGTTGCCCACGCCTTAGCACTAGGTTCATCTTTAAAACCATACACAGGTTTCTCTATAGAAGTATCCATACTCTTGGCCGCCCAACCCGTATCAGTCTGCCAAGTTTCTCCCGGTTGTCTTTCTTTTCTAGGAGCTTCCCTAACAAATCCTTCAATAATAGTTTGCAAAAGATTTTCTTTAATCTTTTTCTTTTTCTCTATTCTCATTGGAGTTTGTAAATGTTTTTGAAAGATGTCCATGTTAATTTTCCTGTACCAAGTTTATCGTTATAAATTTTCTACCATCGTGGTCTTTTGATTCAACATTGCTTATTTTGTATTGACCAGACGGCAACAATACCTCTTCTTGACTAGCATACTCTTGCGTTTGCCAGTTAAGTTTTTCTCTAGAACCATTACCATTCATATACAGCCCATTCAAAGAATTGGACGATCCCCTAACTATCATCATTACAGCATGAACAGCATCATCCCCCATCGCAGCATTTGGCCTGTAATCATGGCTGACTTGGGTGTCTGCAAATTCTCCAGCCACACTTGAATCAAAACTAAAAGCACCGATTGGAAGTTCCACGGAAGAACCATTGTTGAATTCAGATAAGAAGTTTTTTAAATCATCACCATTCATAGCCATTCCACGATATACAGGCTGTTCTGTTTGTATTGGTGGGGGTGGGTCATCTTTCATTCGTTGATCAATTTGTTGTAGTGCTTCTTTATCTATATTTATTTGCCAAGCTTTCATTTCTTGATCATAGCTATCATCCTGACCATTGGCCCATTCTGAATGAGATTGGTTTGTGCTGGCAAGGACTTCTCCCATTTTTGAATATGCTTTTTTTCCGTCTCTTGTTATTTTTTGAAGTTCACCCGACACTGTAGTTGGGGTATCTAATGATCTTTGTAATTCTCTTCGAGCTTCTTTATCGGTCAAGTTTTTATTGTCCAACGGAAATGCTAATTGAAATTTTCCAACATCATAAGCCATATCTCTCTGATCGTACCCACCACCATCTTCCCTAACCCAATAATATATTTGATCTTTTAACGAATTAATGATTGCAGATTTTTGTTGTTCTTTGTCGCCGGCCCACGAATAATCATTACCTGTTGCTAAAACATAAGATAGCGGATCAGATACGGCTCTAGCCACATCAATTCCCAACTCTGTTTCAAACTGTCTAATTTCTTTTGTGGAAAGTTGTGCTTCGTCCCAAATATCTAGCGTACCATTGTGTCGTTCTAGTTCAGCAGCAGTTTGTTTCACAGACACTTTTCTCTGTGGTATAGATTTTTTTGTTACAGTTTTAGTTTTATCTATTTTTAAATCTTTAGCTACTTGATCTAGATCTGGTTGGTTGCCAGCTGGTTCGCTTTTGGGTTCTTTTTCGTTGGGGGTTATGGGAACAAGTCTATCGTTATCGGTTTTGTGTGTGACCTTGCCTGTTTTTGGATCAGCCCAACGTCCCCAACCTTTACTGACCAATCCCATTTGTTTGGCTTGATCAGATGCTGGCGACTCCCTAACAAATCCTTCAATAATACCTTCTAATAAGGTTTTCATTTAACTATCGGAGTATCATAGTCAACGTAAGTAATAGTAACTTCTTCTCCTGCTTCTAGTGCATCTGCAATTGGTGGGTAGATTCTTTTGTAAGCATTGCCAGACTCACCAATGAATCCGTCTCTGGTGATGTTCTCTTGCGATGTATTGCCCACCAATAGGCAACCTTCGGTATGTTCGTCCGTATTACCAGTATGGATTAAGATATATTCAAAGCCGGGAACGTCACGGGCCCACAACATACCTTTATGCATACTACCATATCGTTCAGTATACTTAGCATGAAACCCACCAACCGTTCTTAATGTAATATTGTATCGGCCGGGGGGAACTCTGGTTTCTCCCTGTACTTTATTAAGTCTATGTTCATCTTCTAACGTAAAGCACAAAAACTTACGACCACTGGTTACGTCAAACAATGCACCCAACGTTGATTCTTCCTGAGAACTAAATCTTAATATTTCAAGTTCCATAACTATCTCCTATTGAATTGGTACTTGTTCAACTGATTTGATAGCAGAGTTATCCCACACACAACCGGAAGCAACGTCCCATGTATAATACCAAGCATGATTGTTGTCAAGACGATACTCCCAGAAGTAATCTTTAATAACTATGCCGGGATAATCATCAGCAACTTTCTGCCAGTTAATGACCTTACCAATATTACCCATTGTTCCATACTTTTTACTAAAGTCTAAAAACTGTTGTTCATCTTCAATGACCAGACATTTACTTTCATCAACCTCAACTGAGTATAAGTTGTCACCTTTCCAATCAGGCGCTTCGTACTCTGTCCAATTAATCCATGAGTCTTCAACACCAAACCAGAAACCTTGTGGTTTCCATTCAGACAACGGTTGTTGTGAATTAGGCACGCTTCTGATCTGATCTAATCTATCACTAGTCATCACAGTATAAGTGTGTTTCTTTGCAGCACTACTCAGTTCATCAAATGAAGGATCTTCCTTTGTTGGTCTTTGTTTGACCGGAACTTGTTGTGGCTGTTCTCTAGCAGATTGAGGTATTTTGTTGGGAGCCCCACGACCACGACTTGGTGGAGTACGTTTAGGTCTACGAGTCATAGCTGGCTGGTCTAACTCACCACTACCAACCTTTCGTAGTTGTCCGTCTTTTGTGTAGTGTGTTACTTTACCTGTACTATCAGCCCATCTGCCCCAACCTTTGCTAATCAATCCCATCTGCTTAGCGTGTTGAGCAGCCGGCGAATCTTCTTCGTATAGTTCAGATAAAAGTATCATGATTCTCTCAAGTAAATACCTTTATATAAGTATTGTTCACAAGACTATTCCTTGTCTGGTCTAGGCACCCTTAAACTTTCTTTTCGTTTTGGTGGAATATAATCTTCGTTGTTTTGTTTTCTAGCTATCTTTTTGAATGTTTGGTAATCATCTACCAGCTCTTCATTGTCATCAGTAATCCATTTGTGCCACTTCGGCATGATTCTTCTCCTGTAAAATATAGTTTATTTGTTCGTCAAGGTTTGACCCGTGATTGTTATTAATGAATCCGTCGTACAAATCCATATCGTCTGTTAGTGATTGTTCACTAGGATGTGACCACGCTTCTTCAGTGAGGTCACCTAGGCGGTCGCCTGTGACACGATAGACCTTTCCACCTAGTCGTTGTATTGCTCTGAGTTCATTAGGGAATCTGACATCGGGTATGACAAACTTGTCCATGCCCCAATCTTTGTGGTATAGTGTCATCCAAGCAAAAAGAGTATTGACCCAAATATCCTCACCCCACACTTCACGACCTTGTTCTGTTCCAAGTATCTGAAGGAGTCTACGGACTCTTGGTGGTTTGGTATCAAAAACCTCTTCGTATGTGGCATCACCATGAGATATACAATGTATCTTGAAATGCCATGCTAATGATACGTTGTAGAAGCCACGTTGTTTGATAAGTTTACCAACATAATCTTTACCTTTTCCAGCAGAAGCAGATAATCCTATAACGGTTACATTGTTGTGTAGATATTCAAAAATGTCTTTCATGTTTGTAATAGATTAATGTCATTCTCAACCATTAGTTGTACCCAAGTATTAAAATCTGTTCTTGGTTCCCAACCTAATTCGGCTTTTGCTTTTGTGTAATCTCCACGAAGGTAATCTACCTCAGCGGGACGATAGTATCGTGGGTCTTGTTTTACATAATTAGTCCAATCAGATATAGAAACCGCATTGAAAGCAGCATCTAAGAATTCTCTAATACTACGAGTCTCACCCGTCGCGATAACATAATCGTCAGGAGTATCTTGTTGTAACATTCTCCAAGCTGCCTCAACAAAGTCTGGCGCATATCCCCAATCTCGCTTAGCATCAAGGTTACCCAAGCTAATACTGTCAGCCAATCCAAGACTGATTCTAGCAACACCGTCTGTAATCTTTCTAGTAACAAACTCAATTCCTCGGCGTTCGCTTTCGTGGTTAAACAAGATACCACTAACGGCAAACATATCGTGACTCTCTCTATAATTCTTGGTAATCCAATGGCCGTAGAGTTTAGCCACCCCATATGGAGAACGTGGATAAAATGGTGTGGTTTCCGTAGCAGGATTCTCAACCATACGACCGAACATCTCACTAGAAGACGCCTGATAGAATCTAACGTTCCCTGTCAGTAGTTCGTACTCTCGTATTGCCTCGAGCATCCTCAAGACGCCTAGACCCGTTATGTCGCTTGTCTGTTCTGGAGTATTCCAACTCTCACCAACAAATGACTGAGCGGCAAAATTATAAACTTCATCGGGAGAGCTATCTTTTAGACATCGTAGAAGACTATTCTGATCAGACAAATCACCTTTGATAAACTCAAAGTTTGGGTCAGCGTCTAAATGACCTGTGTTTTCTCTGTTCTCTCTAGAACTCCTACGTTCCATACCAAATACTTTGTACCCCATACCCAGTAACATATCGGCCATATAACTTCCGTCTTGGCCATTGATTCCTGTAACTAATGCTGTTTTCATTGAATTTCTCTCCTTATCGTTTAATCCCACAAATCATACCATATTGATCATAATCAGGCATACCACCCCATTTTTGATAAAATTTAACAGCCCCACGTTGTTCTGATTCTAGAACCCTCTTAGATGATTTACCCCCATTTTCTTCCAATCTGTGACTGCCTCTCGCTCCAAAATGCCAAAGAACCGATTTGGTGGGCATAACAAATTTTACATCTTCGTTTCGCATCCGTAAAAATAAATCCATATCATCCCAACTGGTGGGTCTGAATGTTAAATCGTTTCCACCAATTTTGTCCCATAAAGTTTTTCTGACCAACCCGGAGACTCCCTCACCCTTTGGAATTTCTATATCATTCATATTAGAAAATTCTTCTGCATATTCTATAAAAGATTTTTCATCAAAATCATGATAATATGCACCAAACTGTCTAGGGTCAACAAACAAAGTTCCATGTCTTTCTGGTGCACCAAACATATTCGGTTCTATTCTAAAACTATTGACCCAAAGTTCTTGGTCGGGGTACTTTTCAAACACCCTATGCAATTCTAAATCCCAGTTTTTACTAACATAAAAATCAGAATGTATAAAATTTATAAATTCAGTTTCAACTCTGTCGGCACAATAATTCATTCCCCCGCCAATTCCAACGGGATCTTCTTGTTTTTCTATATAGAATCTAAAATTGTATTTTTGATGATTCTCTTCCAACCACTCATCTGTTCCATCATCACAATTTTCTGCGTGAATTATAATTGGCATATCCTTATAGTAAGAATATTCCCTCACAGACTTAATCGCTAATTTTAAATAAGGTAAATTATTATATGTTGAAACACAAGTTGTAATATTCATATTAACTTTTCTCTATACCAAGGGTCTTGTAAACCAACCAAACTGTCCTGTCGTTCTGCCATATTTCTAATGGTCAACTTAAATATATCTATTTCAAATTGACCAACCTCCCCACTGTCTTTAATAATGTCAGACATAACGTGTAACATATTAAATGACTGTTGTGTGAGTCGTCTAGCATCAAACTCAACTACCACATCGGTTTCTGCATGGTCAGAACTAACCACCCGTTTACTCAAATCAAATTGTGTATTGGGTTGTTCAGTTTCTATATAATATAATATAACATCATTTGGTGTATTTGTCAAATGCAATTTATCACACCAAGGTTCTAATATTCCCATCAAATTAGCATCACAATTAGACACAACAAATGAGATATCATATCGTGGTGACACAATAGGATGCATTAATGGTGTATGGTTAACACTACTATTCCACTTTCTGATAAACTCTTTGGTAGAGTTAGCCATGAGTTTCTGCCACTCTTCACTCTTTTGTTGGTGGTCCTGTGTAATCTTACCGTGTTGGAATTGACCTCCACGGCCAGTTAAATGATATACCAAGGAATCCCAAGGTTGTACAAATGTAAACCCATCCAATTTCATACGATTGAATACATCGGAGTCTTCTCTTGCGGATTTCATTATCGGGTCGTGACCACCCATAGACAAGAACTCATCACGATAAACCATCCAAGGCGCAAATATACCATCGGTGGTCTTGCCTGAGTTATCTTCTATCAACTTGGTAACATACTCATCAAACTCTTTTGACTTAAAGTCCTCTGGCCACATACCAAAATCTTCAAGTATCTTCTCACCTGCATTTGGATGAATGGGTGGTTCTATTCTAGTAGAACACACAACAGACTTGTTAGTAGTTAGATGTTTGAATGCGTGGAAATCTGCATCCTTACCCAACATCATATCGGCGTGGAATATTATAACGACATCGGTTTCAGCTTCTCTAATACAATAATCGTATGCTTCACCAATGCCGTATAAACTGTTTCCTAAGTCTGGGTTGGTCAGATACTTTACATTCCACTCTTCGGCATTTTGTTCTAACCACTCAACCGTTCCGTCTTCATCAGAGTCAACGAATACAATAATATCGTGGTCCCTTCTATATGAGTTATTTCTTATAGAAGGTATACAAGTTTCTAAGTATCTTAAATTTGATTTACTTGGTATACAGAATGTTATTTTGTTCATAAACTATTTATAACCTCATAATATTTGTTCATAGAATTTTGATTTATTTTTTTAAGTTTTTCAAAATTAATGACAATATAGTCATCATACAAAGAATTACTCAAGTATTTTCTATTTTCTTGAACAATCAAACCCCTCATAATATATTGTGGGTATTTATTCTTTTTACAATATTCTTGTAACAACGTATCTTCTCTGCCATATCCTTCATATCCATAAGGCCACGGAATTTCTTTAATTAATTCGTTACTGATGAATGTGAACCACCCACCAGCAAATTTGACGTTATAGTTTTTATATAAAGATAATTCAGACCTATTGTGTTGACTTAATTTAATATTGAATACATCGAATTCATCAACATTTATAGTTTTCTCAGGAAACGAAGATATAACGTCCCAAGAATTGTCCCAGAATTTATATATCTGTGGGCTTATCAAGAATTTAGTGTCAATTATTTGTTCTAGTGATTGTTCTAGTCCATAAAATAATAAATCATCTAATATCAGATCAACATCTTGCCACCAAAAATAATCATATCCCTCTAACTTGGTGTTCTCTATCCTTGGATACAAATAACCTTTACAAGAATTGTCAAAAATAACCTCGTCATCTAATTTACTTATCCAATCTAATTTTTCATTTATCTTGTTAAATTTATCTACAAAAAAATCTTTAGGCAATTTTGAATTTTTCCAATCAATAATTTCGTCATTTAAATTTAAAATTATATTCGCATCTATTTCTAAATTTGTTAAAAATTGTGATGCAATTTTTAATTGATTAACAGTTAATTCATAATCATCAATTTCCTTTGGGAAAAGATGTAAAGTCAAATGTGTTTTTTTCATCACAACTCCAATAATTTATTGATTAAAATTTTTTTCTTTTCTTGATTTTGTTCTAACTCATCATAACTAGCAACTGGAAACTCGCAATATTGTCTACACAACTCTCCGCCTTCCAAAGATTTCAATCTATCACCCCAAATTTTGTTGTGAGCAACAATTGAATGTAATTCTTCGTTGGACCATTGAAAATAATTTTCTGTATTATACCCCAATGAAGTTCCACTATCCCCAAATCCCGTGGTAAAAACATTGTCAAACCCCATGTACCACAACAATTGAAAAACCAATGAAGCTATATTTCCACCGGGAAATATTTTCAATGGATCTTTTCCATATCTTTGTATGGTTTCGGGTAAATCTACACTCAGTGTGGGCCAATGTTGGCCATCATCTTGTTTCCATTCAACACATAAATGTGTATTTGGAACCTGTTTACAAAATTCTTCCCCATAATGTTTAGCCAATTGGCCAGTGGTAAACGAATGATTAAATACAGGAAACATACTACAACATATCACTTTGATTAAATCTTCACGTAAAATGTGTCGTTTGCCTTGTATCCAAATTGGTGTTGGGTCATAATTTGCTATAGCACGATCTGGTAACATGACACCACCATTAAACTTAAACAAGCAAAATTCTTCACTTTCAAAATATTCTCTTGCCAATGCGTTGTCTGCGGTTATGTACATAGACACGTTGGGATAATATTGTATGTTATGATTAACCGTAATCGTGAAATTGTTATCTATTATGGTATTTAAATTTTTTGTTTGTTTACTAGATGGACCTCCGAAAATACATACTGCATTGTGTCCGTTAGCGACATTTTTCCAATTTTTATTTATATAAAACATAATACAAAACCCCATCATCTTCTTTGTCCAAAGTAAAACCACACCGTTCCACCATACGAATTGAAGGGATGTTTTCCTTTTTTATTCTACACAAAAATTTACCCGAGTGGTCGTATAAATACAAATTTAAAAGTAAAATTGATAATTTTTTTCCCCTGTATTTAGGAGATATGTTATAAGACAACTCAATAAAATCTTCTAATAAACTGTCTTTGATAGTAGCCACAGGCACATCATTAATTTCAAGTATGTATATATTTTTACTACTATCCTTCAACATATTTTTAATGTAATTTAAATGCTCTTCTTGTGTTATTTTATTTTGATTAAATGCATTTTTTCTCATCACACTATCGTTTGCCCAGTCTAACAAAATCGGCCAATCTGAATATTCTATCTTTCTTAAATTTGTTTTCACAATGTCTCCGATAATTTTTTATATAATTCTGCCACACGCTCGTCGTGTTCTCCGATACGATTCATAATAATTGTAGCATCTTCAGGAGCTCGAGTGAATGCTAATCGTATCAAGTCCATCCAGTTTTTGTTATTATCGGACCTGACATTTTCTATTTCATTTAGAATATTCCAAGAATCTTTTCTCATTCTTAACTCCTTTACAAGTTCAATTATTTTCAAATCCCGTTGAATAATTTTGTTTAGTATTGGTTTAGTTTCTTCCGGCAATTTTAAACAACACAACTTTAAAAAATCTGTCGTGTTTAAACTTCTTACTTTTTTATAATCTTTCATTTAATAAACATCATTATCGGCTAGAGTAATATGCCAATTATTTGTATCTTGTTCAAGAAAATTAATACTAGAATGTAATATGAGTCTATTAGAAAAATTGCTCTCCACAAAATTATTTTCCAACAACAATTTCTGTTCTTCAAGATGTAAACACCAAACATTTAGAATATCTACGTTCAATGATGCACACAGAGTACTAGTAAAATTTAAAATGTTTATAAAATCATCAGTGTCTTCATAACCATAGTCAACAATGTGTATTTTATTTAAATTGTCTTGATACATTTTTAAGATTACATAACTAGTAAATGGTTCACTTTTAAAAATTTTATACTCATTTCTGGGATTTTTTTCAAATCTCCAATTTAAAAATCTGTGATCTTTTTTGACACAAAATTTATATTTTTGCATAAAAGAAATTAATTTTTGATCATCGGTTGTGTCAAAAGAAACAATTTCTTTAAAAACACAATGTTTTTTTGATTGAGA